>PDWI01005419.1_pt1 | contig 43893 bp, 43 predicted proteins | sample 1430891 | NCBI WGS metagenome assembly PDWI01 (sample SAMN01162508, study PRJNA174530) | Oral metagenome, whole genome shotgun sequencing project. | biome: Marine environment; feature: Marine mammal; material: Swab sample of the gingival sulcus; isolation source: swab sample of gingival sulcus... | reverse complement strand
AACAAACGAGAAGATTATGGACAAAAAACAGTTAGACGAGGTACTGGCGTGCTTCGAGAATGAGCGCAGAATCTATCGCTATTTCAGCGACAAATACTGCGTGGACATCCTCAGTCGTTGGCTCGGCGAGGGGAAAAGTATTAGCGAAATCAAACGCTCCCCACTCGCGGGCTTTTTACACCGCCCTTGGGTGAAAGCGCATTTGGCAAAGCTGGGTAGCAATCGCTTAACAGCCGATACTTTGGCGCTGTGGTGGCGCGATGACGAGCAGCATTTTCAGCAAACGCTAGCTGCGTGGAGCGACACTTACGATTGGCGTTGGGGACAAACCAGCCGCAGAGGCTACAATTTGGTGTTACAATTGAACTTCACCCAGTCGCACAACCGCGATTATGACAAGTGGATAAAAGGCAGTCGATTTTGTGTTTACGATGCCAGTTATCACCCTGTTTACCAAGGCGAAGAGCGGCACACCATGGCGTGGGCGCGCATTGATATGAGCGATGACTTATCCGAAGCCTTGATTGAAGAAATCCAAACCGATTGGCTACGCGATGCAGAGCGTACCTTGCGTCACGCCAAAGGCGCGAGCAACAATCGCTGTTCGTGTTTGCGTTGTCGTGAAAATGCCAAAGTGACCGAGCGGCAAAAACAAGCCTTTGAGCACTATCACCAACGCCACATCGCTCCGATGCTCGGCATTTGGGACGAAGCCATGCTTAACGCGGCGTTGTCATTCTTGTTTGATGACATCGGTGTGGAACGCGTGTTTTATCACGATTTTGCTACGGGCAATGCGTTGAAACACATTGATTGCGGTAAACCACCGCGCTCGCTGTACACGCAACTCCCCAAGCGATTTGGCTTTGTCAAAACGCAGGAATTTCCGACATTTTTGCCTGAAAAATCGCTGAGAAAACGCTTGAAGAAAGTACAAGCACCGATGTTTTATGTGATGAAAAATTTGGATAATGGCTAAAAAAGCGAGAAAATTTGTCGCCAAAGCTGATAATAATGGGCTTTGGCGAATTTGGGATAAGAAAGCAAAAAAGTGGTGGGGCGAATATTATACAACGCGACCAGATGAACTCAATGGCGAAAAACGACCAGAGGTGATTAATTCATTATTGAGGGTGATTCAATTAGCAAGGAATAATCGCCCGACCTAAAGAGTAACTAAGTATTATTTTCAAAACTGGCACGGAGGAACTATGCCAAACAACAACCGGCGCAACCGAGCGTCAAACCCGACTACGAGTCGGGCGGTGACAAGAAACTTTGTCGCTAAAAACCAATGGCAACGCGGTGGCGTTCATGAAAAAACCACCAAAGCCAAACGCAAAAATGCTAAACAAGCACTGCAAAACAAAATCCGAGCCGGCCGCTTTTTATCTCAGGCCGACTCGGATTCTTTTATTGGTTTGGTGATATTTTTTAGAATGAGGACTACAATTCCTGCAGGGACACAACAATTGCGGCTTCGTGATTTTTGTATGTAATCGGTATAACGTACGAGTGCGTGTTTTTTGGCAAATGAATATTGTCCAATACGCCACTAACGACGACGGGGACTGAAATCATAAAACTTTCGCCAAACTCACTGCGGGCGTTACCCGAAATGGTATTGGCAATTTCACCGACTAAGTCGCGCTTATTGTCTTCTGAGCGACTGTTTTCTTCCATTAATACCAAGAGTTTTTTGAGTAAGCTCTCGGAAGCTGTAAAGTACACACAGCCTCTGTAATCGTCACCAGAAATGCCGATAATGCCGGTGTAGTCCTCGGATCGAGGGTGGTTGTTTGATACCAAATATGGTGTGCCAACATCAACGCCGAATTCATAGACCTCGTTGAAGTAGCGATTGACACCATCAATAAACACTTGAATTTTTTCTTCTTTCATCATAATGTGCTATTCCTAAAAAGAATGTTCGGTGGTTAATCTTCCATGACTTCATGTAGTGCTTCGACCAAGTCCTCGTCACTAAACGGCTTGCAAAGAAAGCCTTGCGCCCCTAATTTGAGGGCTCTAATGCCGGTCGCTTTGTCAGATAGCGCTGAGACGACCAAAATGCGGACATTAGGGTCGATATCAATAATATGGCGAATGGCCTCCAAGCCATCCATGTGGGGCATAGTCAAGTCCATCGTAATCAAATCGGGGGAATAAGTCTCAAAAGCTTTGACGGCTTGTGCGCCGTTACGAGCTTTGGCAACGATTTTAAACGCTCCGCCGGACTGACACCGAGAAATTTTGTTGCGAATGATATTAGAATCATCAACTATCATCAATTTATACATAAAACTAACCCATTCTGAGAGGAATGTGAATAATGAAGCGCGTGTGATGCCCTTCTTTTGTATCTACTTTAATTCGCCCTTTTAAAGTTTCCACGCGTTCTTTGATAATGTCTAAACCCACGCCACGACCAGCGTCTTCGTTAACATTGGCAATGGTCGAGAAGCCACTATCAAATAACAGCGCGATAAGCTGACGCTTGCTGAGATTATTGGCGGTTTTTTGGTCGCATAAGCTAATGTCAACCAGCTGTTTGCGTACGCCTTCATAATTGATACCTGCGCCATCGTCGCCGATAATCAGCTCGGCCTTATTCTCTTTGAGCGAGCGGGCAAATGATACGCGAATGGTGCCGTGTTGGCTTTTTCCGGCAGCTTTGCGCTGTTCGGGAATTTCTATGCCGTGCACAACGGCATTTCGAATAAGCTGCACGATGATATCGGAAAGCTTTTCGCTAAGGCGCTTATCTTCACTTAGCGCCTCTAACCCTTTGGTTTCTAACAATACGGATTTGCCGTTGCGGCTAGCGACGTTATTGACGTACTTGCTGTAGTAGCTACTGAGCGCATCAGTATTGTTGCTGGAATACGTGCTCGCTGCTTTGGCTTGTGCCGATTCCGTGCTGGCATTAGATTTTTCACCCTGACCTTGGTTGTTTTTATGGTAGGCTTCGGTGATTTTACTAAAGTGTTTTATCAAGGTATCGACGCGGTCAAGCTGCTCAATGATTTTTTCTAGGCTCACGGCCAAGGGTAAGAAATCATTGCCGGTTAATTTTTTCTTCGCTTGTAGTGCCGCGATGCTGTCTTCGAATTTATGCGTTAGCGCCACAAATTCATCCAAATCCAAAGCCGAGGCTTCGCCTTTTAGGCTGTGAACTTCTCTGAAAATATCTTGAGTTTTAACGTGTAGGTCGGCATGTTCGCTACCAGAGCGTTTCAAAATCTCGTTGATGCGCTCAGTGGAGTGGTAAGCGTGATTGACAAAAGTACGCAACATGTGCGGATCAGCGTGCATGATAGAGGTTAACAATTCAATTTGTTGCGAACTTTGCTCTTGCTGGCGAGTCAGTTGTTGCTCTAATAGCACCGCATCACTGATATCGCGAATGCTGACTAGCACGCGCTTGATGGTCTTACCTTCGTAAACACGTGAAAAGTTAAAACTTAAGAAGCGGTTGAAAAAATTACCATTCTCATCGGTTAGTTGCACTTCTAGGTAGTCCAAGGGGTTGAGGTCTTGAATCAATTTTTCTTTGACGCGACTGTTGTACAATTGATCAATGAATTCGACGGTTGTATCCAAATCTTTTTTCGACACAATCGGCTTCAAAATATCGTCCAGTTTTCGACCGGCGATATGCGTTTGCCCCAATAATTCTTCGAGTCGAGTCGAGTATTGTTCAGAAATTTTTAAGTCTTGGTTAATTAAGAATAAGCCTTCGTTAACCGTTGACATGATTTCTTCAATTTCGGTGTGCGTTTTTTCAGCGGTGCGGTCAATATTTAACAACTGGCGCATAAAGAAGAACATAAACACCAAAAAATACAAAATCGTTAAAATAAGCCCAAGGATTTGGAGCATCATAATGCGCTTGGTTTGGTGCACATTGAGCAGTTTAAGCTCGCTGACTAAAGTATTAGCCGAACCCATGGCCTCTTCGGTCAGACGTTGAACATTGGCAACGACCTTGTCGTATGGCATGGGGTTGCTAACCGTTCCAGAGGCGGTGGTGGTAAATTTCATTTTTTCGAGCGTCAAATTGAGCTTTGTCAGCGTTGTTTGAATTTTGCTCAAATGTTCGCGGCCTAGTGGAGCGGGAGGGATGTGGGTTGGGTTGCCTTCAGAATCTAAAACCTCGCCACCATCGACTAAGGCATCAACGGTTTTGATGGCGGTTTCGCCGGTTTTTCGGCTGGAGTCTACGCTGTTTTGCAAGTCGATGAGCTTGCCGTAGTCGCGCAGCGCAATACGGCTATTGACTAAGCGATGCTTCATTTGTTCAAGTGAGGATTGTACGGACGTTGCCGCTGTCAGCATGCTGTCATTTTTATATAACTTAGAAGACCCATAAATGTCCAGTCCTAACGAGGTGATGACCAGTAGCAACATAACTACGCTGGCCGTAATCAGGCCGTAGTAGCGTTTACTACTTTCTGTTTTTTGCTTCTTTTTCTTCATGTCTCACAACCCACTTATCTAAATAATCCCCACTCGGGAAAAAACACACTGCCTCGTATTATACAACTATTCCAACTAACTGAAAGCAAAAAGATGACGCATTAGTCCGAATGCGCCATCTTGTATGTTTAATGCTATGTAAACGCATATATATATATATATATATATATATGGAAATAAATCATTTTTCTCGATAAGTAATTCGGCCCTTAGTTAAATCATAAGGTGTGATTTCGCAGCGTACTTTGTCGCCAGTTAGAATGCGGATGTAGTTTTTACGCATCCGACCCGAAATCCTAGCGGTAATTACCAAGTCATTCTCAAGTTTGACCTTAAAGGTCGTATTGGGTAGTGATTCAATCACTACGCCCATCATTTCAATGCTATCTTCTTTTGCCATTGCTGCTGAATTAACCTATTCAATAATAAAAACCTAAGCATTATATTCAAATACGGATTTTACTGCAAGCGGAAAATGATTTATTTGCTGACTGACCGGTCGGTTTTAAGCATTATATCCCCGTCGAGACCCTAACCATTTTGCCATTCTGTGACTGTGGTCTGAACTCTGGCTTCCACTTAACCGCGAAGCCGCGATTGTAGCGGAAGTCCAAGACGTTGAGCTTGTCGAGGTTAGGCAGCTTATTAGCTTTGAAGGCCTCGGCGAAGCGCGTCACGCGTTCGGAATAGTTGTCGCGCCCGAACTTGATAATGACACCAGATTTCAAGTGCAATTCCCACGACAAGTATTTGTTCAACACGAATTGGTCAATATCTAAATACTCGGCATCGACGCCCAGCTGTGATACGAGATGTTGGTAGGCGTTAATAACATCGCCTTCAAAGCCGTCAACACCGGAGAGTTTGGGCAACGTCGAAAACAAGCTGTCGTGCGTTTTGGCAAAACGCGTGCCGTCAACGTCAATTAATTCACAATCGCCCCAGCGATAGGCAGCTTTGCGTTCAGTCAGTGCAATGCTCAAACTGTTTGGCCAGTGGCGGGTGACGGTGGCTGATTCGACCCACGGCAATTGCTGTAAACGTGTAGCGACATCGTTGACATCTAGTACCAAAAAACTCTTGTCGCTGATGCCGGTTAGGGCTTCGTTGACATCTTTTGGTGTCGTCAACAAAATGTCACCACTGACCGTGACTTCGTTTAAAGGGAAAAAGCGCTCGTCTTTTCCCATATTCATCAATGAATGACAGAAGAACGCCAGCAGTATCAACAAAATGACAAATAGGAACTTCGCCATGTGGGTCGCGATCTTTTCCATCCACCAATCAATGTCGTGATGAATGCTAACGCCTCGTTTTTCCGATGGTTTTTTGTCAATAAAGTAATCTGCATAGTCACGCATACTGTGCCTCCCACGACGTGTTTAAAATAGTTAAAACGGTTTGCGTAAAATCCAAGCCGGCGACTTTGGCGGCTTTAGGCACCAACGACGTTTCCGTCATACCCGGAATGGTATTAATTTCAATCAGCCAAGGCTGGTCGTTGTCGTCAACAATTAAATCGACGCGACACCAATCGCGACAGCCGACCACGTCGGCGGCTTGTTTGACCAAGTTTTGCAAGGCCGCCTCTTTTTCCGGCGGCAGTCCGCACGGACAATAATAGTTATTTGCGCCAGTAACATATTTAGTTTCAAAGTCATAAATGCCTTCGTTGACTTCGATATGAATCAGCGGCAAGGGTTTGTCGCCAATCAAAGCGCCCGTGTATTCTTTGCCCTCGGCCCAACGCTCGGCCATGATAACGGAATTATGCTCGCTTGCCAATCGGTAAGCCGATAATAATTCATCGCGATGGCTAACTTTGGAGATGCCGTTGCTCGAACCCTCTAGTGCTGGCTTGACTGCCATGGGGAGGCCGACTTCGGCAATGATGGCATCGACGTCGATAGTTTCGTTCAAAATCGTTTGCGGCAAAACCGGCAGGCCGGCAGCTTGCCAGAGCTGCTTGGTGCGGACTTTGTCCATGGCAATGGCCGAAGCGCGCACGCCACTGCCGACATACGGAATGTGTAACCAATCTAAAATCGCCTGTAGCGTGCCGTCCTCACCACCGCGACCGTGCAGTACGGGAAAAGCCCAGTCAAAGGGCTTATCGACGATAATGTGCAAAAAATTTTCGGCAACGTCAATCAATTCGGCCTCAATACCGGCTTGTATCAAAGCGTTATAAACGGCCTCGCCACTCCACAGCGACACTTGGCGCTCATTAGACAGGCCGCCGTAGAGCACGCCGACTTTGCCGATTTTTTTTGCCGTTTCTGGACTGATAATATCTTGATATTGTGCTTTAATCATAGTGTCGTTAGGCGTTGTTATCCGTTTTTTTATTCGTGTCGGTGAGTTGGGTTAATTCCCCCGCAACTTGGCCGATTGACCCAGCGCCCATGACCAAAATGACGTCGTTTTCGCAGGCGATGGCGCGCACTTGTGGGCCGACATCGGCTAAGGCTTTGACAAAAACGGGTTCAGCTTGACCGCGAGCGCGAATGGCGCGCGACAGTGCTCGGCCATCGGCATCGGGAATGTGGTCTTCGCCAGCGGCAAAAACGCGCGTTAGCACCAGTTTGTCAAACTTCGCCAACACTTCGGCAAAATCGTCGAACAAGTCGCGGGTGCGCGAAAAGCGATGCGGCTGGAATACGCCCATGATGTCTTTGTCGGGGAAGGCGGCTTTGGCGGCATCAAGGACGGCGGCCAATTCGCGCGGGTGGTGGCCGTAGTCTTCAAAAACCGGAATGTCGGTGCCGTCTTTGTGCAGATGGCCTTTGGCGGTGAAGCGCCGGCCAACACCTGAAAAGTTGCTGATGCCGCGTTGAATATCGGCCATTTCCACCCCGATTTCGTGGGCGACGGCAATGCACGATAAGGCATTTAAGACATTGTGTCGCCCCGGCATATTTAAGGTAAATGGATAGCGTTCGCTGTTGCCGGCTTTGTCCTTAATGACGGCATCAAAGTGCATGCACAGGCCTTCGGCGCGGATATTTTCGGCATAAATATCACAGTCGGGCGTACTGCCGTAAGTCAACACCGGCCGGCCAATATCACTGAGGATTTTTTTGACTTCGGGGTCGTCCAAGCACACCACGGCGAGGCCGTAAAACGGCATGCGTTGCAAAAATTCGATGAAGGTTTTGCGATAGACTTTAAAGTCGCCGCCGTAGGTCTCCAAATGGTCGGCATCAATGTTGGAGACAATGGTGATCATTGGCGTGAGGTGCAAAAACGAGGCGTCGGATTCGTCGGCCTCGGCAATCAAATATTCGCTTTGTCCCAAGCTGGCACTAGTGCCTGCGCGGTTTAAAATGCCGCCGATAACGAAAGTCGGGTCTAAGCCGGCATCGCCCAACAGTGACGACAAAATCGACGTCGTGGTGGTTTTGCCATGCGTGCCTGACACCGCGATGCCAAAGCGATAGCGCATAATTTCCGCCAGCATTTCGGCGCGACTGACAATCGGGGTGTGATTGGCGTGGGCGGCGATAATTTCGGGATTATCATCGGCAATAGCGGTAGAGCGCACCACGACATCGGCCGCTTTTACGTTGTCACTGCTGTGGCCGATAAAAACCTCAGCGCCCAAATCAATCAAGCGCTGGGTGTTGGCGCTGACTTTCATGTCAGAACCCGTAACAGTGTAGCCGAGGTTTATCATCACTTCGGCAATGCCATTCATGCCCGAACCGCCGATGCCGACAAAGTGTAGGCGGTCAATGCGGCGCATGTGCTTGCGCAAGGTGTGAGTATTTGGGCGCGAATTGTCGCCTGAGTTAGCGTGGTTAATGGTGGGAGTCATTGGCATAAATCACCTCTGAAAGCTGTTGAATAATTGCCGGTAAAGCCGGCGCGTGGCTCAATTGTCGGGCTTGTATGGCCATAGTGAGCAGCTTGTTGCCGTCTAGTAAACCATAGACGCAATCGCGCAGGTTATCGGGCGTTAAATCGGATTGGAGTAAAATCTTGGCGGCGCTGTTATCGGCCAAGCATTTGGCGTTTAAATACTGGTGGTTATCCACGGCGTGGGGCAGGGGAATAAAAATCGCTGGCAAGCCGACGCTGGCGATTTCACTTACCGTCAAGGCGCCGGCGCGAGCGATGACTAAGTCGGCGTTAGCGTAAGCGCCGTCCATGTCTTCGATGTATTCGCACACCGTGACGTGTTGGCTCAAGCCGCGCTCTTCGTAAGCCGCGAGCGTGTCTTGGTAGGTGAATTTGCCCGTCTGGTGTGTCAATTCAATACTGCCGAGTAACGGCGCTAGCGCGGTGGGCACGACTTCGTTGATGGCCTTAGCGCCCAAACTGCCACCAACCACCAAAACGCGGTAGGGGATGTGGGTGCGAATGCGCTCGCTAGGTAGCGGTAGGGCGGCGATACTGGCGCGAATAGGGTTGCCGACGACATGGCCGTCGCGACCCTCGATAGGGAAAGCCAACAATACGCGCTTTGCCCACAGCGAGACGATTTTATTGGTCAGCCCCATGGCGGCGTTTTGCTCGTGCACCACTACCGGCACGCCGGCCAATTTGGCCGCCACTGCACCGGGGCCGCTGGCAAAACCGCCAAAGCCCAAAAACACGTCGGGCTTGATGAGGTTGAAGACTTTTCGCGCTTGAGAAACGGCCGACATCACGGTTAGTGGTGCTTGCAGTTTGCGTTTCCAGCCGTTGCCGCGCAAGCCTTGGACAAAAATTGTGTGCAATTCGATGCCGGCTTGCGGCACGAGGCGGGCTTCGATACCGGCCTCCGTGCCTAGCCAAGAGACGCGCGCGCCCAAAGCGCGTAGGCGTTCCGCCACGGCCAACGCCGGATAGACGTGTCCGCCCGTTCCGCCAGCGCTAATTAAAACGTGTTTGCCGGCAAATTGTGTTGCCGACCCATTCGGTGAGAACGGTGGTGTTTGAGTTGCTTGTGTCATCGTGTTTTCTTTAGCCGTGTTGTATGGCGTTACGGCTAACCTCCTCTTGTTTGAGCAAATAGCGCGACTCACTGTCAATTCTCAGTAAAATAGCCAACAAAATCAAGCTGGCTACTAAGGATGAGCCGCCGTAACTAATGAGTGGTAGCGTCAGGCCTTTGGTTGGTAATAGACCACTGGCTACCGCCATGTTAATCAAGGCTTGCATGCCAATCCACAAACCTACGCCGTAAGCGACGCAACTAGAAAATCGCAAGCGCACCTTGTCGGCGTTGATGGCAATCACAAAGGCGCGCCAGACGATAATTGAAAATAGCGTCATTAAGACGCAAACGCCGATAAGGCCGGTTTCCTCAGCCAAAATGGAGAAGATAAAGTCGGTGTGGGCTTCGGGCAAGTAGGCGTGCTTTTCCATGCTCTCGCCGATGCCAACGCCGGTGATTTCACCGCGGCCAATGGCAATTAGCGAGTTGGCGAGCTGAAAACTGCCGCGTGAAAACATATTGGCTTTGTCTAGTGGGTCTTCGTTAAAGTAGCTTTGCAAACGCGCGACGCGATAAGGCTCTAACATAAGCACCAGCAAACCCAAAGCGCCAACCACGACAATACCGGCAGTAAAGCGAATTAGGCACACACCGGCTAAAAACATCATGCCGAGCACAACGGCAAAGATGACCGCCGTCGAACCAAAGTCGGGCTGTAATAGTAATAATAAACCAACCAGCGCCAAGACAATCATCAGACGCACCATCGCCCACAGTGATTTGTGGATTTGGTTTTGGAAGCGCTGTAAAAAAGCCGCTGCGTAAATGATAATGCAAATTCTCACAAATTCTGAAACTTGGAAATTGACAGGGCCAAGTGGAATCCAGCGCTTGGCACCATTAATACTGGGGGAGACGCCGGGGATTTGCACGACGATTAGCATAAACAACCCGATGCCTAATACGCGATAGGAATTGTCAAACCACCACTTGCTGGGAATGCGGTAAGCGAAAAAAGCCGCGATCAACCCCAAACCCATAAACGCCAACTGCCGAAAGCCGTAAGCGTAAATCCAACCGCTTTTGCCGGCGCCGGCCTTGGGAATCGAAGCCGATGTCACCATGACCACGCCGATGACCATCAGCAGGCCAATGGCTATCATTAAAATGGCGTCGGGAGCGACCAATCCGGCCCAGCGGCTGTTGTAGTGCGATTGAGTGCGGCGAAATTCTTCGACGTGCTTTTGTGTGTCTTTTTTGTGGCGCGTGGTGTCAAAATAGGCGCTAGTTTGCATGGTCTCTCCCCTCGATATAGGCTTTGACTAAAGTTTCAAAGTGCTCGCCGCGCTTTAAGTAGCTGGGGTAACTATCAAAACTGGCGCAGGCCGGCGATAATAGCACCACGTCACCGCTTTGCGCTAATTGTGTGGCTTGCGCCAAGGCCGCCGGCAAGTCGTCGGCGCGTTGACAAGCGACCACGGGCGACAGGGCGGCCTCAATCAAGCTGGCATCTTGGCCAAACAGCACAACGGCTTTAACACCGGTTTGGCAGGCCTCGGCTAACTCCTTGAAGTCTTGGTCTTTGCCTTGGCCGCCGGCCAGTAAAATAATCGGCTGTTCAATGCCGTTTAGCGAGGCCACGGTAGCGCCGATATTCGTGCCTTTGGAGTCGTTGATAAACGTCACGCCTTCGCACTCGGCAATCACTACGGCGCGACACGGCAACGGCTGAAAGGCTTTGCAAGCACGAGCGGTGATTTCGGGATCGATGCCCAAAGCGCCGGCCACCGCAAACACCGCCATGAGATTGTCGGCGTGGTGCGTGCCGATTTGCGCGAAGTCTTTTAGAGCGAAAACGGCGTTGTCAAAATTCACGTCATCGTGGCCGACATCGAGTGCATCGAGGTGATCTTGGTCAAAAATATAACCGCGATAGAATAGCCAATCGACATCGTAAAGTTGCTGAGAAAAATAAATTGCCGCGTGTGTCGTCTGCCACTGTTTGCCGTGTTGATACACCAACGGGTCATCAGCGTTAATGACGTTAATGTCGGATTGTTTAAACAAGTTGGCTTTGGTGTTGACGTAATGGTCGTAGCTATCGTAGCGGTCGAGGTGGTCGGGGCTGACGTTCAGCCACACGCCAATACGCGGCTTCAGCGTCGGGGCGCGCTCCAAATGGTAACTAGAGAGTTCGATAATATAGCCGTCGCAGGTGGCTTCGTTTTCCATTAGGGCTTGCAACACCGGCAGGCCGATATTGCCGCACAGGGCGTAGTCCTTGCCGGCCAACTGCGTGACTTGGTGCAACAGGGTTACCACCGTGGACTTGCCGTTGGAGCCGGTTACGCCAATCACCGGTTTTTCGGTGAGGCGCGCGAATAACTCGATGTCGGTGACGATGCCTTCTTGCACCTTGGCAAAGCACTCGCGGCGCGTATCCACACCCGGCGAGAGCAAAACCGTGCCGTAATCGGTAAAAGTATCGGCGTGAAAAGCCCCCAATTGCACGTGTTCTTCCAAACCGGTAAAGTGTGCCGAGACGCTATCGCGTTCGTCAAAAACGCGGCCGGCAATACCGGCGTTTTGTAGCAAGTCAAAGCATGATTTGCCCGTCACACCAGCGCCAATAATGGCAATGGGCTGTGGGAGGTTTAGGTTGTTTAGTTTTTGGTTTAGTTCGTTCATAATTTATGCGTTAACTATCTCAACTTCAATAGCGATAATCCCACCAATACCAGCACCACGGTAATAATCCAAAAACGTACGGTGACGCGCGATTCTGGCCAACCTTTGAGCTCAAAGTGGTGATGAATGGGCGCCATGCGGAAAATGCGCTTGCCCGTCATTTTAAAGGAAATGACTTGCAATGCCACCGACACGGTTTCTAGTACAAAGATGCCTCCCATGATGGCAAGGACGAATTCTTGGCGAATGACTACGGCAACGATACCGAGCAAACCACCTAGCGCCAAGGCGCCAACATCGCCCATAAAGACCAAAGCAGGGTGAGCGTTAAACCACAAAAAGCCCAAACCCGCACCGGCCACAGCACCACAAATAATCGCCATTTCTCCTGAGCCTTTGATAAAAGGAATTTGCAAATAGGTTGCAAAACTGTGATGGCCGGTCACATAGGCATAAATGCCCAAACCTGCCGCGACCAGCACCGTGGGTAAAATGGCCAAGCCGTCTAGTCCATCTGTCAAGTTGACGGCGTTACTTGCGCCCGTTAAGACAATGAAAACCCAAGGAATAAAAAATATCCCTAACGGCAATGCTAAGTCTTTAAAGACGGGAAAAAGCAATGCAGTGTCAATTTCACGTTCGGCTATGGCGTACAACCAAATAGCGGCAGCGATAGCGACCAAGGATTGAAAAGTATACTTTTCTTTGGCACTCAGTCCGTTGGGATCTTTTTTAATGAGCTTGCGGTAATCGTCCACGAAACCTATCCAGCCAAAGCCGGCCGTGACCAACAGACAAATCCAGACGTACATATTGGCTAAATTGCACCACAGTAAAGCCGCGACGCCGATGGCGAGCAAAATCAATACACCGCCCATGGTCGGTGTGCCTTGCTTTTTCAAATGTGATTGCGGGCCGTCATCGCGCACGAATTGCCCCATTTGTTTGGCTTGTAGTAGGGCAATCATGCGCTTACCACACAGCAGTGAAATTAAAAATGCCGTCAGTGCTGCCATAACGACTCGCAGGGTAACGTAAGACAGGGCGTTGAGTGCGCCCCACTGCTCGACTAACCATTGTGAAAGATGATATAACAAAGTATGCTCCGTTTTTTATTTTTGTGCTTGTAAAATTTTTTATGTTTTTGAATTTTCTTTTCTATGAGCGCGTGTTGGCAATTTGCATTTTTAATCGCTTAAGTTGCTCTCTGCTTAATTTTGTCAATTTTAAAATTAGGCTGTCTTGTACACCTTCTTCAAGCATCGATAGTGCGATTTCTTCTTTAAATTCTCTTCGGCCTGCCTTTCGGCCTTCCGTTAATCCTTCTTCCCTACCTTTGCGCTCCAAAAGTGTGGCAGTGGAGACGAAAACATCTTGTGCTTGTTGTGATACGGTATTCATATTACAGCTCAGTTTGGTGCGTTTTTATCACAGTAACTCTGAGCTTTTTGGCTTAATGTTTCGCTAGTCTCCTCATTAAATAAGTTACCTTGCCATTTTGTATAATCAAAACTGGCTTGCAAAAACGTCACCACGCGCTCCATTTGCATCGAACGTGAACCTTTGATTAAGACAGTGGCTTGTGCCTGCGCTTCCAGTAATACCAATAATGCTTTATTCAACGCATCAATACTCTCATAATGTGATGCTTTTGGGTTGCGTTCGGCAAAGGCTTGCATATTGTCGCCCAAACACAAAAACGCATCGGCTTTCTCGACTAAATCCGTGCCCAGTTGTGCGTGCAATTCGCGTGCGTCATCGCCTAATTCGCCCATATCGCCCACGACCATTATACGATAATTGGTTGCCGTTGATAAAATCGTTGCCGAAGCGCGCATCGACATCGGGTTGGCGTTGTAGGTGTCGTCAATCACCGTCACTGAGCCTAAAACGTGTTTTTGTAGCCGGCCTTTGGCGTTGCTAAATTGGCGCAGTCCTTTGGCGATGTGCTCAATATCCACCCCCAAAGCCAAGGCGCAAGCCGCACAGCCCAAAGCGTTGCCGACATTGTGCAACCCCACCGTCGGCAAGTCGATTGCGACGCTAGCATCGCCATAATGCAAGCTAAAGCGCGCGCCGTTGTCGCTAATATTGCTAGCGTAAACATCGGCGTTTGTATTGTGTAGCGAAAAAGTTTTCACCGCCACGCCCTCAGCCAATAAACCGCGCCAATAGTCGGCGTAGCGGTCATCAGCGTTGATAACTGCAGTATCGCCGGCTTTGAGGCGCGCGAACAGCTCGCCTTTGCCTTTGGCGACGCCGTCTAGTCCGCCAAAGCCTTCTAAATGCGCTTCGCCAGCGTTGGTAATCATTGCCACTTGCGGTTGCGTGATGCCGGCTAAGTAGTCGATTTCACCTTGGTGATTAGCGCCCATTTCGATAACGGCAAAGTGGGCGGACTCGCTCAAGTCAAACCACGTAAACGGCACGCCCAAGTCGTTATTCAAATTGCCTTTGGTGGCGTGGGTCGGGTTGGCTTGTGAGAGGATACTGGCGAGCATTTGCTTATTAGTGGTTTTGCCAACCGAGCCGGTTAAACCGACAATTTTTCCACCGCGCGCCACAAAATCATCGCGAATGGCGGCGGCGATTTTCCCCAGTGCCAAGCGCGTGTCGCGCACCACAATTTGTGGCGCATCGCCGTCTTGGGGACGCTCGACCATGACAGCATTGGCGCCTTTGGCAAGCGCTTGTTCGACAAAGCCGTGGCCGTCGAATTGCTCGCCCGACAGTGCGACAAAAGTCTGGCCGGCCGTGAGGCTACGCGTGTCGGTGTTGATTGCACTAACCACCATATCAGCAGGCATCGGCGCTAGCAATAAGTCGCCCAGAATGTGGCTGAGTTGTTCGCCGTTTAAGCCGCGTTTAAGCAGATTGTTATCGGTTTGCATGGGATTAGTCCCATGATTAATCACGGGCTTAGTCATGGCCAGCCTCTGAGGTTTGCTCGGCTAACCAATCGTGCACGACTTCGTGGTCGCTAAAATGCGTTTTTTCTGTACCGATGATTTGATAGTCTTCGTGGCCTTTACCGGCAATCAGCAAGCTGTCGTTGGTCGACAAGCGCGACAGTCCGAAGGCGATTGCTTCGCGGCGCGAGGGAATGACTTGAAAGCGCATGCGCTCGATGTCGCCGGCGAAAATGTCGTCGAAAATGCCTTGGCGGTCTTCGGTGCGCGGGTTGTCATCGGTGATGATGCCGAAATCGGAATAGCGATTGACGGCCTCAGCCATGAGCGGGCGCTTTTTGCGGTCGCGGTCGCCACCACAGCCGAAAACGGTGTAGATTTTGCCGGCGTTGATGCCGTGGCTGTCGGCGTGTTCGCGCATTTGCTCGCGCAGGCTTTGCAAGGTGTTTTTCAGCGCGTCGGGCGTGTGAGCGTAGTCAATAATCGCCGTCTTACCGTTGCCTAAATCGATGCTTTCCATGCGGCCTTTGACGCCTTTTAGTCGTTGCGCTTGTGCCAACAATTCGACAAAATCTCCGCCACCGGCGTACAACGCCAACAACGCCGCCAGTAAATTGTAAGCGTTAAACGCGCCCCACACCGGCGCTAACAAGGTGTGCTCGCCTTGAGCGCTTTTTAAGCCCAATTGCAATTCGCTGGCGATGCCGCGTTGCGAGAGTTGCAAGTTGCCGATATGTACCCACTCGGCAAAGTCTCGACAGCGCGCTTGTTGGCCGTAGGTAATCACGCGCTTGCCGGCGGCGCGGCACTGTTCGGCGAGGCGCAGGCCGTAATCGTCATCGGTGTTGATAATGGCGACTGTGACGCTGGCTTTTTCGAATAACTTGGCCTTGGCTTGGAAATAGTCTTCCATATCGGTGTGAAAATCGAGGTGGTCTTGGCTGAGGTTGCTAAATACCGCCACGCCGATATCGACGGCGTCAACGCGGTTGAGGCACAGCGCGTGCGAGGACACTTCCATAGCCACACCGCGATAATCGCGGCTGAGTTCGGCTAAAATTTTCTGCAATAACAAAGCATCGGGCGTGGTGTGCGACAATTCGTGCAAGTGCCGGCTATCGCCATAACCCATGGTGCCGATGCAGGCGTAGTTGTCCAACTGAGTGATAAATTGCGTAATCGAGGTTTTGCCGTTGGTGCCAGTGACGCCAATTAATGGCGCGGCAAATTGCGGCCGGTCGCTCGGAGCGTAAAAGCGCTTGGCGATGTCGCCGACGTGCTGGTGCAAGTCGGGCAGGGCGATAAATTTGTCTTGAGCATCGCCAAAGCGGCTGATGTCGTAGTCGGGTTCGTAAATAATGGCGCTGGGCAGGGCGCATTGTTCGGGGCGTGTCGGGAGTCGTTGACTACGGTGCTGACGGCTTGCGCCGCCAGTTTATCGGGCAAGGTCAGGTGAGGGTATTTGTCGAGTAGTTGTGCTAATTTCATTTTATCAATGGGTCAATATTGGGTTGTAGAGGCGCACTGTATGCGTCTCTGTAGTTGTTGGGGAAACATCAATTAAAGCCGGTCTCAATAATGCGGTTTTTTTTGCGCATATCCTTGCGGTCAGGGGCAACGCCCAGAATGCGCAACGCCTTACCTACGACTTTGGCAAATACCGGCGCTGCGACTTCGCCGCCGTAGTATTTTTTGCCTTTGGGTTCATCCACCATAACGACCATAACGATGCGCGGGTCGCTTAACGGTGCCATGCCGGCAAAAATGGCGCGGTATTTTTTCTTGGCGTAGCCGCCTTTAATGGCTTTGTGCACCGTGCCAGTTTTGCCGCCAACCGTGTAGTCGGACATGTAGTCGCCGGTGGTGGCTTGCGTTCCCGTGCCTCCCTCACTAACCGCAGATTTGAGCATTTTGCGCACTTGTCTAGCGGTGCGCGCTGACATAACTCGCACACCTTCGGGCTGTAGTGCATCTTCGCGTTTTTCTAGCGTGGCTGGTATTTTTACGCCGTCGTTGGCAATCACGGCAAAGGCTTGTGCCAATTGCAACGCCGTTACCGAAATGCCGTAGCCGTAGGCATTGGTGCAGTAATCAAAGTCGTTCATGCGCGTGATTTTGTGCATGATGCCAGCGGATTCACCCGGAAAGCCGATTTGACTTTTTTGGCCAAGCCCCAAAGACTCGTACATATTTTGCAATTTGATTTTTGGCATACGCAGAGCAATCTTACACGTGCCGACGTTGCTGGATTTTTTAATTACCGTGGAGACGTTAAGCCGGCCGTAATTGTGCACGTCTTTGACCAAGTTTTTGTGGGCTTTCATATAGCCGGGGTGGGTGTTAATCGGCGTGTACGGACTGACCAAGCCGGCATCCAAAGCTGCCGCTACAGCAAAGGCTTTCATGACCGAACCCGGTTCAAAGGCATCGGTAATGGCGCGGTTTTTGAGCAAACTGGTGCGGCGTTCCTTGGGATTATTGGGGTTGCCGGACGGAATGGACACCATGGCCAATACTTCGGCCGTTTTGGCATCCAGCATGACGGCAGTGGCGCTTTTAGGGCTAAATTTTTCCGCCATTTCCAGTAGCGCCATATAGGTCAAGTATTGAAAGCGTTGATCGATGGTGAGTTTTAAGTTGCCGCCCTGCACAGGGGGTTTTATTTCTTCTAAAATTTCAAAAACCTGTCCGTGAACGGAGCGCACGATTTTCGACGAGCCTGCCGTGCCCGACAGCCAATCGTTGTACAATAATTCGATGCCGGCCAAGCCCTTTTGGTCGGGGTCGTTGTAGCCGACAATTTGCGCAGTGATGTCGCCGGCAGGGTAATAGCGGCGATATTCTGATTGTGAAAACACGCCGGGAATGCTGTCGGTAATTTGTTTAGCCTTTGCCGGTGCCAATCCGCGTTTGACGTAAACGAAGTTGATGCGCTCGCCCTTGCTGTTGTATTTGTTGGCACGCAGGCGCTTGCGCAATTTTTTCTCTGACTGGCCTAGCACGCTGGCCAGTTTGTGCATTTCCGTTGGCATTTGCTCGAATTGGTGCGGATTGACCCACAGGCTATTGACTTGGGTGCTGACGGCAAGTGGTATATCGTTGCGGTCAACAATCGTGCCGCGAGATGCAGGCTCTGTCACCGTGCGCGTGAACAAATCGTTGGCGCGCATGATAATATCGTCGGCCTTTGAGGTTTGCAGGTAAACGATGCGGTATAAGACAGTACAGGCAAACAGTCCCAATAAAAACAAGACAAAATTGCGTCGTGGCGTAGCACCGTACGGAGAAACGAACTTCTTCATTTTTTGTCAACCCATTAGTTGGGCTGACGATAAACCACTTCTTGAGCGCGTGGCAAAGTCATGTTGAGCCGACCTTCGGCGAATTGATAAACGGTGTTTTCGTTGGTTAGCATGGCTGATTCTAAAATTAGCTGACTCCATTCAAGGCGCATTTTGTCGGTATCAGATTTGATGCTGCGAATTTCGCTCATTAATTGTCTGGCGTGATAGCGTGACTCGGCGACTTGTACGGCGCCAATGCCTAGAAATATGACTAAACTACCTAAAATAATTACACTTTTCATTGCTTTTCGATGACTCTCATTAAGGAACTGCGCGCACGCGGATTATGGGTTATTTCAGTTTCGCTGGGGCGTATGGGACGTCCCAATAATTTCATTTTTTTAAACATAGCATTGTCGGCCACTGGAATTTCCGGCGGCAACTCGTCGCCAGCCATGCTTTTGACGTAGCGTTTGACGCGGTTATCTTCTAATGAATGAAAGGAAATAATCACCAAACGTCCGCCTTTTTTCAGCACTGAATAGGCCTTATCCAGTACGTCTTGTAATTCGTCCAGTTCGCGGTTCACATGGATGCGAATGGCTTGAAAGGTCCGGGTCGCCGGATGGCGACCCGGTACATGGAAGCGCGCAGGAACTGCGCTACTCACTATATCTGCCAACTGTGTAGTCGTTTTTATAGTTTCGGTGGAGCGTCTTCTAATAATATGTTTTGCTATGGGTTTTGCAAAACGCTCCTCACCGAGGCAAGCGATGACATTCACCAATTCGCCATACTCCGCATGGTTGACGAACTGCTTGGCAGTGAGTTTGGTATCGGGGTTCATGCGCATGTCCAGCTCGCCTTCACGCGAGAAACTAAAGCCGCGTTCGGCCTCGTCTAACTGTGGTGATGAAACCCCTAAATCGAGTAAAATACCGTCTAGGCTTTCCTTGCCCAATTCGGGGAAATAATCCATAAAATGTGAAAATTCACCGCGCGCAAAGGCAAAGCGCGAATCTGCTATAGTGGCAGCCACTTCTGCGGCTCGCGGGTCGCGGTCGGTGGCGTATAGCCGGCCGGTCGGCCCTAATTGCTCTAAAATGGCGCGACTATGCCCACCACGACCAAAGGTGCCATCAAAATAGTAGCCTTCTGGAGAAATCTGTAGTGCCGTTATTGCTTCCTGCAATAAAACGGGAATATGTTGTTGCGTCATATGGGTTAAAATACCAAGTCCTCTAGCGCTTCGATATAGTCATCATCGTCCTCATCCTCATTGATGGCAATCCATGTTGCCTCATCCCATAGTTCCAGTTTATTGCCTTGCCCAACTAAGACAATTTTTTTATCAAACTTGGCAAAATCGCGAAAGTCCGCTTTGACTAACAAGCGACCGTTGCGATCTAGCATACTTTCCTCGGCTTTGCCGATGAATTTCCGCATAATCTTGCGATTGGCTTTGGTGTTGGGGCGCGAGGCAATATCAGCTTCTATCGCTTTCCACGCTTCCAGTGAATAAATCAATAAACACGGCTCATCGGGCATCGGATTAGGCACAATAATCAGTGGTGCCAAAGCATCACGGTGCTTGGTTGGCATCGAAATGCGCCCCTTGCTATCCATGGTGATCGTTTGAGAGCCTCTAAACACCGTGTTAATTTCCAAATTATACGTTAACGTCGTTGGGTTGTTTGGGCTTATTTCCCACTTTGTCCCACCACGTCACATTGTACGTCATTTTGCTAACAACACAAACAAAATATTGTGATTACGTCGATAGTTTAATGTGTTTTTCAGAGGCTATGCACAAGGTTATCCACAGGCAAAAGTGAATCTTGAATAATTGGCAGTGTTTTGTAGGGTAATTGACTTGGTTGGGGTTATTATGTTGAAAATAATATTATTTTTTATTCACTTCGGGTGGTGTGATGCCGGTAAAAAACCAAAAAATGACAGCAAAATGAGATAATGGTAGATACTTTATCCACAAAGTCAGTGGAATAGGGTGGGCTGGAGGAGCGCACTGGCTGCGCTCGCCGGCTTTGATACCGCAAAATCGTTTAGCTTTTGATGCAAGTCGCATCGGTAAAGACAGCATTGCAATAAGACGAGGCGGCGCAATGCTGTCGTAAAAGTTAAACAATTTCGCTGCAGGTTATTTTTAGGAAGTGGGTTTGGGACACTACTGCTGCGCCCAATAGGCCTTGACGCGGTTCTCATCGCCTTTAATCTTCCATTCATTGCGCAAGTGCATGCGTATGGCTTTGGCGGCATCTTTTTCACACGCGCCCCAAACGGTGGTGAAGTCGGGCACTTCTGGCAAGGCTTGAATAACGCGTTCGCCCTGTTCTTCGGGTGGGCAATGGATATGCAGCGTGATGTCGGTGTTGTGCAAGTTGTCTTCGTTGAAGTAAGCTTGGTCTTGCGCCTGTTCACCGAGCAAAATAACGTGCGCTGGCAGGGGATTTTGCCAGCATTCCAACAACCCCAACAAAGCCGGATAAGCCGTTTCATCGGCGATAAGCAGGGCTTTGCCGCTGTGCAAATTTTCGTGTTTATCTTCGTGCTCGACGCGGCTAGCGATAATGTCACCGGCTTTTAACGACCGTGCCCACTGACTGCCGGCCGTATCGCCGTGCAGGAAAATATCGATAAAACCGCGGTCGCAAAAGGCGCTGTCCGGCGTGCTTTTCCAAGCACTTTGCAAGGTGTAATAGCGAATACCTTTGTTCATGCTTTGAATCACTTTTTGTCGCTGTTTAGGCGAGAGCTTCTTCATTACCCATAACAAGGCGAGGTCAAAAAACTGTTGCCAGCGACTTTTTTTGGCCGGCTGGTCGTTGGCTTGAGTGGTCGGCTGTTTGGGAGCTTGTTCCAATACCTTGAGCAAAAAGCCATAAGCATAAGCCGGCGACTTCTCCGGCAACGGTTGGTCACTGGATACCGTCAAGCGCAACAAATTGGGCGTAAGCATCTGAGTATCCAACACGCTAAAAAAGTGCCGGCGGCTATCGCTGAGTGGCCGGCCTTGTTTGGCCATAGCGGTATAGGCGAGAAACAACAGTTTTTCCTCGATATCGCCACGGATTTGAAAGGGCACAAAGGCCGGCTGTTCTTCGCCGTTGTCAAGTGTTATGGCGATGTCCACGCCTTCTTCAAACAGGTCGGTAATCACCACGCTGTTGGCGTGTTGGCAGTCGGCATACACTTGCGCGATAAGCAAAATGTCATCGCGGTGGTCTTGGTTGAGGTGCTCGATAAGGTCGATTTTCGAGGCTTGGTCGCTGACTGGGGTTTTCATGGTTTCTCCTTGAAATATGATACGGACATGACAGCACACAACACGGCACAAACCATGCCAACAATGATGACGCAACCATAACCCAAAAACTTAGCCGCCGCCATAGACAAACCGGCATAGACAAAGCCCAAGCCCGAAATCATGCTAAATTGCAACGTGAAGAAAGTGGCATAGCGCCCCGTGTCGGCGGCTCTGTCCATAATCAGTGTGCCAAATGTCGCTAGTAACGCAGTGAATACTGAAAAATAGGCGGTAATGGCGGCATACACCCAGACTGCCGAGGTGTAACCCCACGCAATCGGCAACATCAAGCCCAAAGCTAGCGCCAAGGCCAAAGTCAACGCCGATAACGTCCGCACTCGCCCCCATTTACCGATAAAATACGATGCCGATAATGCCGATAATAAACCAATCACAGAACCGTAAATTCTGACAGCAAAGCCGATGTCTTGCAGCGCCCACTTAGCATCGACCAACATCGGATTGAGCAAGGCAAAAGCCCCACTCATCGCCAACGGATAGCACAACAACAGCCCAAACCAACGTCGATTGGCGCCGATAAAGGCTTTGCAGTCGGATAGTAGGGCGCGTACGCCTTGGGTGACTGTGGTGGCGGATTGTTCGGATTCGCGAAAGAACAACAACTGCCCCCACGACAACGCCGTCAAGCCGGCCAACACCCACAGCGAGGCGCGCCACCCCAACCACGGATAAGTCATCAGCAACACCCCACCGCCGATTATCATGCCCAAAGAATTGCCGGCGAATTGAATGCTGTTGGCGTATCGGCGTTGCTCGGCGCTAAAGATTTTACACGCCAAGCCGTCAATGGCGACGTCTTGCATCGCCGTGGCAAAGGCGTACACCACAAACAACGCCACTATCAAGGGTAACTGCTGTTTAAAATCCAACAGGCCGACCAATACCAAAGTCAGTGTCATCAGCAATTGAGCGCACAGCAACCAACTGCGGTATTGACCTTGGAAAACCAAGCGATAGCGGTCAATCAGCGGTGCATAAAAGATTTTGCCAAACAGCGGCAATGCCACTAAATTTAGCAACGCCAACTTGTCCAAACTGACACCGTCTTGGCGCAAAATCGCCGAGGCTGCCGCCATGACAAAGGCCACACCGAGGTATTGGCTAATATAAATGCTCGCCGTTAGGGCGAGCAATGTGGGGGAGAGTTTTTTTCTCATCATTCATGTGTTAAAAGTTGACTCGTAGGGTGCGCATCGCGCACCAAATGATCTTAGAAATGCCTTGAGCGGTGCGCAATGCGCACCCTACAGAGACTATTCATAGTGTAAGGGCAGACCCGCGTGTCTGCCCTTGGTGGGAGAAATCTATTTTCTCATTGTTTCAGAATGCTCTCATTGACATCTTGAAATAATAGCTATCTCCCACCAAGGGCGAACACATGGGTTCGCCCCTACAAAAGGTCAGTTGCGGCTATTGGGTTAAAACTGATACTGATAGTCTAACCCAAAAGTGCGCTCTGGCGCTAGCGTGCCGACATTGCCAGGTTGTACGCCGATATATAAGTATTTTTTATCGCCGAGGTTTTTTCCCCATAAATTGAGGCAGTGGTGGTCGTTGCCGATACCAATGCTAGCGTCGAGCAAGCCGTACGAACCCAATTTTTGCACGTTGTCAGGTTGGGCGTAGCGACTGCCGACATAGCGGTAGTTAACATTGGTGAACCAGTGGCCTTTGTTTAGCCACGCGAGGTCGTCGCTGTATCTGATGCCGAGGCTAGCGCTGAAATTCGGCACTTGCGGCATTTTATTGCTCGTTTGGGTGATAATGGTCGCCTCTGGTGCTGCGTGGGTGACTTTGGCATCAATAATCGCCGCATCACCATAAAGTCGCCAGTTATCATTGGATTGCCAGTCTCCGTTGACCTCGAAACCGCGACTACGACTGTCAACATTGGCGGCTTCACTGATATAGGCCGGTGGCATACCGCCTGATTTAATTTGTGAATCCTTCATATTGGTTTGATAAACGGCAACGCCAAGATTTAAGCGTTTATCGGTACTTTGGTATTTAGCACCAATCTCACTAGCATCAATTTTTGTGGGTTTATACGCCTTTAATGGCTTATCAATAAAGGTACTGGTTTCATAGTCATCAAAACCGCCAAATTTGTGACCGCGCGATTGTAAAGCGTAAACGCTGAACTGTGGTGTCACTTTATAACTCAGTCCCAACCGACCCGTTAGTGCCGCATCACTGATGATTTTGCTGTCTTTTTTTATGCCGGCGGCGGCTTGGGGGTTGTTGCTGTTGCCTTGCCACGTCGCCGTGTGCTCTAGCTTTTCGTGTGTTAGACGCGCACCGGCTACGAGGTTGAGCTTATCGGTGGCTGGATAAGTGATTTCGCCAAAAATAGCTTGTGACGAGGACTTGGATTGTTTGCGATAATCGCCATTGCCCGCCGTACTGGTGAGCATTTGTTTGACGGGGCTAGGTGGCAGGGCTTGTAAACTCAGCTTGGCATCGGAATGCATATTGCGTTCGCGCTTCTCAATATACAAACCCGTGACCCACTTGATGTCGCTATCGGGCTTTGAGGTGAGTTTAAACTCTTGCGACAACTGCTTGTAGTCGTTGTATAAACGCTGACGGTTGTTGTCGTTTTGCGAAAAAACTTGGTTGAGAAACGGTTGCAGAGGCGGGGGGACTCTAAAGGCCGCGTACTGCAACGGTAGCATTTCCGGTGGCAAGTACGGACGGGCAATATCGCCCTTGTACTTGTGATAGCCGGTGTTTGAGCTGAAATCGGCAAAATCTAACTCGCTGTCAATACTGAGCGTTGCGCCTTGGGCAGTGCTTTTGCTGTGGTGCGGCAAATTAAAAGTTGCGACTTCGTAGGTGCTGAAATCTTTTTGCAACAGTGGCACGTCATTGCTTTGGCTGTCGTGATAAACACCGAACACCACGTTATTTTTATAGCTGTCGTCGTGCCAGCCGATTTTGGCTTGTACGCCTTGCTTTTTCTTTTTGTTGAGTGGCTTGCCGTCTTCTTTTTTAATCAGATAGTTGTCTTGTTGCGAGGTCATGCCGGCGATGCGAACAGCGATATTGTCAGAAACTGGCAGGTTGAGCACGGCTTCAGCCGATTTTTGATTTTGGTTGCCAATGCCGACGCCGATGCGCGCGTCGAATTCGTCTTCGGGGTCGTTGGTTTTGATGATATAAATGCCGGCCTCGGCCTTAGCGCCTAACAGCGTGCCTTGCGGTCCTTTGGCGACTTCGATTGTTTCTACGTCAATCAAATTGCGTGCCAAGCCGGTTTTGCCGTTGCTGATGCCGTCGATGCGGAAATCAACGGAGTTGTCGTCTAAACTGGTAATCGACAGCGAACCTGAACCGCGCATCCACAAGGTCGAATAGGCGACATTGCCGCCGTTGTGTACGTCGCTGCTCGGTTGGCTGCGCACGGCGTCTTCAACGCTGTTGATGTGTTGGTCTTGCAGGGTATTTTCGGACAGCGTATTGACCACAAACGGCGTATCCAAGACATTCTCGGCAAAGCCACGCGCGGTGACGGTGACGGGGGCTAGGGTGGCTTCGCTATTATTGAGTGCGCCATTGTTGGCGTTGAAGTTTTCTTGGGCACCGGCATTGGCGCAAATGGCGGCAATGACTAGTGCCAATGGGGTTTTGGGCGTGTTTTTCATAAGCGGTATTCTGATTCAATAAAAATAAACGCGTATGATAACTGGTTAGCAAATGAGAATAAATAGCACTATCTGTATTATTGGAAATAATTCCCAACTATTGGGAAGTTGGTTGAATAAGTTGAGGTTAATTGTCTTGTTTTCTTGGGTTGGTGCCGGTGTGCTTGCTGAAAACGCGCACAAAATAGTCGGTGCTGTTGTAGCCGACCAAGCCGGCGACTTTGGCAACCGGCAAGCCTTGTGCGAGTAAAGTGCGCGCCTCGGCTAGCCGTCTATCGCGTTGATAGTGATTGAGCGTTTGTCCAGTCAGTTGCTTGAATTGGCGTTTTAAATCGCATTCGTTGGTGCAAAACTTGTGCGCCAATTGGCGAATGGTCAAATTCTGGTCGTAGTGCTCATCGAGAAAATCGCGCACTAGCGCGGCACGGCGCAATTTTTCATCAGTTGGTGTATCGGCCGGTGCGTCGGCGAGGTTTTCCGTGAGCAACTGATTGACAAACGATAAACAGGCACCGTGAATAGCTAAAAACTCAACCGGCTCCTTGGCTTGATGATGATATAACTGTTCGGCCAGTTGTCGCGTTTTGTTGGATAAGTTCGATAAACGCAACGCGCCGGTGTTGCCGCTGTGTAATAACTCGAGCAAGGCGCTATTTTGTGGTGTATCGGGAACGAGCTGCTGCAAAAATTCGGGGGAAAAGTGCAATAAGATATTTTTCACGCGTTGGTTGGCGGCAATATGGGTGGCGCACTGACCAAAATCGCCGGTGAAAAACCAAATTTCAGAGGATTTGATGCTGTGAAAAGTGTCCTGCGCTTGCCAGTGATAGCGCACTTCGCCCGACAGCATCATGTGAAAAGAACAGGCTTTTTCAATATTGGGATTGACCAATTGTTGGTCTTGAAAATAGCAAATATCGCAACGCCCCAACAGCAAGTCGTCGAAATAGTGCATATCAAAAAAGCCGTTGCCCTCGGCCTCGGGAATGCTGAGGTGTTGGCTGGCATTGAGTTTAGGGTGGCTTTCCAAAATATGCTGGGGTAGCACCTGCTGCTGGGTTGAAAAGAGTTGGTTTTTATCGAGTGGCATAAACGACACCTTATAAATGTTTTGAGGCGCAGCGCCGCAACAACAGTTAAACGACTTTACTGCATCCCCGTTGGCGCAAGGTCTCAAACAACACAATGCCGGTGGCGACTGAGACATTTAAACTCTCAATAGCGCCGGCCATAGGAATTTTGACGCAAAAATCGGCGTGATTGAGTAGGTTTTGAGCAAGCCCTTTGCCCTCGTTGCCCATCATAATGACTAGGCCTTGGTTGAGGTCGGCTTCGTAGAGGCTTTGTTCGGCGTGGCCGCTGAGTGCAACGCTCCACAAGCCGGCGCGTTGGCACTTTTCTAGGGTGCGCGTTAGGTTAGTTTCGGTGAAAATCGGCACAATTTCGGCGCCGCCACAAGCGACTTTGCTTACCGTGGCATTGACGGCTACTGAACGATTTTTGGGCACAATCACCGCATCAACGCCGGCCGCCGCCGCACTGCGCAAACAAGCCCCCAAATTGTGGGGGTCTTGCAAACTGTCCAATAATAAAATCAGCGGCTTGTCGCGCGCCAAAATATCATCTAGTGTCAGTTGTTGATTGCTAGTGGCAATGTCGGCAACGATGCCTTGGTGCTTGCTGCCGACCACCATTAAATCTAGAGTGATTTTGCTGACTTTTTCCACTGCTATACCGCGTTTTTTAGCGCGCTCTAGCAAGTCGAGAATGCGTTGATTATTTTTGCTTTCGTCAACATAAATACGCACGATGCGCGTGCCGTTGTCAAAGGCTTGATTGACGCTGTTAATGCCGGCAATTTGGCGGCTGTTCTGGGGGCGGTTTTTGGGGATAGTGCTATTCATCGGCGTAGTGTAGCTTAGATAATGGTCTAAGTCACTCGAATTTTAGCCAAGATTGGATGGGGATATGCTATACTTAAAATTTACAAAAAAAACACACCACACCGAAGCAAAGACCGGTGTATCACAGTAACGACAACCTCCAGTCATCGTATGAAGAAGCGTTTCGCCAAAATTATGCCAGACCGGCAAAAACTTGAACAAAACTCTGCCTTGCGCCCGATTGCTCACCTGTTGGCCAATCCGCGCATCTGGTATTTTAATCGACGATCGATTGCCGCTGGTATTGCGATTGGGTTTTTCTTTGGCTCGTTGCCGATTATCGGGCAAATGTTGCTGTCGGCGATAGTGGCGATTGCCATGCGTGTCAATATGCCGATTGCCGTGGTTTCTACGTTCATTAGCAACCCTTTCACCATGCCGTTTTTCTATACCGCCAACTATTATTTTGGCGCGTGGTTGTTGAATATGGACACGGTTCACCTTGAGGACATGGATTTTTCTTGGGAAGTGCTACAAAACCTCGGCGGCAATATTTTGGTGCCGCTGTTTTTCGGCTCGATTGTGGTCGGGGTGATTTTGGCGGCCGCGGCATTTGGCGTCATTCGCCTGTGGTGGCGTTTGCACGTTGTCGGCATTCACCGCGCTCGCATCAAGTTGCGCGATAGGCTAACCCATCGCAAGCCAAAGGGCGACGCCTAACATCATCGTGCCAGCTAGCCGGTTGAGCAAGCGCACGTTCTCGGCGCGTTGCAAAAAGCGTCGCATGACGTTGCCACCGGCACTGTAAAGGCACAAGCAGCCGAATTCCAACACTAAAATCATACTCACCAACAGGCTAAGTTGTGGCGCTAGCGTCTTGTCGATATCGATAAAGGGTGGCAACAGCGCGATAAAAAACGCCCAGCCCTTGGGGTTGGCAATGGCGGTGATAAAGCCTTGTGACATCAGTGCCAACGCCGCCGGCGCGCTGTTCTCTTCGGTCAAATCAATGGCCATTTTGCCGCGCGACAGCCACAAGTTAACCCCTAAATACGCCAGATAAGCGCCACCGCCGTATTTGAGCACCACAAAAAATTCCGGATAGCGCAACATCATCGCCGCCACGCCAATGACGCTAGCGCCAGCCACCAAGCCCACGCCGACCAATTCGCCCAACATCATAAACAGCGAGCGTTTAAAGCCGATGGTCATGCCCATGGTCATGGCCAACATCATGCACATGCCGGGCGTGATAGAGACAAACAAAAAGGTCGGCACAAAGGCCGCCAGTAAGGTGTAGTTGAGCATATCCATCTTAAAACGGTATATCGCGAGCTGGCACATCGGCCGGCAATTCCGTCGTGCAAAATCCCTCGGCAATGTCGCTGTTATTGTCGCCGCCGGTGAGCACGGCAATTTTCTGCTCGGTGGTGTCCAAAATGCCTTGGCAGTGTTTGATAAGCGCCACGCCGGATTCAAATTGCTTAATGGCGTCTTCTAGCGGCAGGTCGTTAGACTCTAATTGTGTCAAAATGTTTTCTAACTCGCTGACGGCGGTTTCGTAGCTCTTGTTTTCGGGTCGTTTATCGGTCATGTCGTTGACTCTCGGTTAGTGTTTGCAAAAAGCTATCATAGCGCAATTGACTGATTTCGCCAGTGCTAACGGCCTGTTTTATCGCACAACCGGCTTCGTGGGTGTGCGAACAATCGGAAAAGCGACAGTGCCCAATCAACGGCGCAATGTCGGCAAAGCCGTTTTGAATGGCTTCGGGTGACAAGTGGTAAGTGTCAAAACTGCGCACGCCAGGGGTGTCGATTAAAATGCCGGCGTGCATGGTGTCGGCGTTTAAGCGATACAGCGTCGAGTTGGTGGTGCTGTGGCGGCCGAGGCCGGAGGCTTCGGAAATGCTCATGGTTTGCACGTCAATATCGGGAATTAACGCGTTAATCAGCGTCGATTTTCCCACCCCAGATTGGCCGGTGATAACGGTTTTGCGGTTGTCCAACTGCGCCTGCAAATCGTCTAGGCCGTCGGCGGTTTTTAGGCTGCCGCTGACCCAACGCACGTTGGGAATGGCTTCGTAAATGGCTTGCAAGCGCTGGACGTGGGCAATGATGTTGGCATCGGTCAAGATATCGACTTTGTTAAAGTAGATGAGGGCATCAACACCGACCTCGTGCGCCATAATTAAATAGCGGTCGAGCAATGAAGCCTGAAACATCGGCTCGTGGGTAATAATGACTAAGAGTTGGTCGATATTGGCAGCAAAGGGCTTGGCGCCGCGATAGACGTTTTGTTTTTCAATGACGCTGGTGCGCGGTAGCACCGCTTCGATGCGATAGTGGGTGTTGCCACTGTCGGAAGCGTTGTCGGCCGGCGTGCTTTGTTCGCTGATAAGGACTTGGTCGCCGGCACAAATGGCGCCGATATTTTGTCGCCAATCGCAAGCCAATAACGGTGCGCCGGCCGCCGTTTGTACAATGACGTTATAGCCCATGTGGCTGATAACTGTCGCTTCTAAAGCATTATCGGTGCGCAGTTGCTCAATGCGCTTTTGCAAATTGTCGCTGACGGTGCTTTGCTGTTTTTTACTGAGCCGTTGCGCTTTGCGCGGCGGCCGTTTGGAGAATTGTTTTTTTGCCATCGGTGCATTATACCGGTTAATATGAAATTTTTATCGGTAATTTGATTTTTTCCTACGGTGTGATTGTTGGGTATCTTGTAAAAAATACAGCAAAATCAGTCTAAAATGAGAAAGTAGAAAAAAATATGAAAAAAACCTAGCCAAGCTCTACACGTGCGAGAGTGGCGGAATTGGTAGACGCGCTGGATTTAGGTTCCAGTGCCGCAAGGCGTGAGAGTTCGAGTCTCTCCTTTCGCACCATCACAATATCCTTCACTTTTGCCTAATATTCACACAAACTATTAATAATTAGGTAAATCCATGCAAGTTAAAGTTGACATCTTAGAAGGCTTACAACGCAAGCTCACCATCGAAGTACCAGCCGAAACCGTTGAAAGCAAGGTTTTAGTGGGTCTTAAAAAAGCGCAAAAGAGTGCCAAAATCGACGGCTTTCGCAAAGGCAAAGTTCCGATGAATATCATTAAACAACGCTATGGCGCCAGCATTCGTCAAGACGTTTTGGGTGATTTGATTGAATCTAGCTACAGCGATGCTGTTAAGCAAGAGGCATTGACGCCAGCCGGTATGCCAGAGGTTAATCCCGTATCTGGTTTTGCCGCGAACGAGCCTTTTGTTTTTGAAGTCACTTTGGAAATTGTGCCCGAATTCGATGTCAAAGGTTTAGATACGTTGAAAATCAGCAAGCCGGTCAGTGAAATTGCTGATAGCGATCTTGATAAGATGATTGATACACTGCGCAAGCAGACTGTGACTTGGGAAGAGAGTAGTGAAGCTGCTGTTGCAGATGATCGCGTTAATATTGACTTTGAAGGTAAAATTGACGGTGAGACTTTTGAAGGTGGCAGTGCGAAGGATGTGCCTGTCGTTTTGGGTGCCAAGCAAATGCTTCCCGAATTTGAAGAAGCGTTGTTTGACAAAAAAGCTGGTGATGAAGTGACGGCTACCGTTAACTTCCCAGAAGATTACCACGGTAAAGATGTCGCGGGTAAAACGGCTGAGTTCGGTATTACCGTTAATCTTGTTGAAAAACCTCAGTTGCCAGCAGTTGACGAAGCATTCGTCAAGCGTTTCGGCATCGAAGATGGTCAAGAAGAGAGCTTGAGAAAAGCCATTCGCGAAAACATGGAACGCGAGTTGGAGGCCGGTATTCGCCGCGCTGTCAATCAACAAGTCATGAAACACCTCGTTGATGCTAACCAAGTTATGATTCCTGAGTGCATGGTCAAGCAAGAAAAAGAGCGCATCGCTCACGAACAAAACTTAGAGCAAGCCATTCAAGACGAAGAAGCGCGCAACAAAATTATCGAAGAGCAATTTGATGAACCGGCTCGCCAACGCGTATTGTTGGGCTTGATTATGGGTAAACTGTTCGAAGAGCATAAAATCACCCCAGATGCCAAGCGCATTGAAGCTCACGTAGAGAAAATTGCTGAAACCTACGAAGACCCACAAGAAGTGCGCGAGTACTATCAAAGTAACCCCAATGCCTTGGAGCAAATTTACGCCCAAATCATGGAGGAACAATTGATTGATACTTTATTGGAAAACGCCGAAGTAACGGAAGAAACCAAGACTTTTGATGAAGTAATGCAAGGCAGTGTGGATTAATATCTAGCCTTATCGTTATCTCTACTAGCTAAAAAGCCCCTCGCAACGCAGTTGCGGGGGGCTTTTTACTTTGCTTGACATAATAAGTCAATTGTCATATTATGTCGCAACACACTTGTTGGAGTCCTTTTATGCTAAACACACCCCAAACACAAAACAGTCTACGCGACTACGCCATTCGCCTATCGCAGGCGCGCACGCCGCAAGGCTATACGTTTGAATGCCAGCATATCGAAGGCGAAACCGAAGTCCTGCAAATCGACATTGTCGGCACGCCCAGTTTTCCCATTTTTATGACGCAAACCGAAACGCAAATTTTGTGCATTACTTATTTGTGGACAGAAGCCGACATCAAAGCCGGCAAGCGCGAAGAAATGCTAGAAATGATGTTGGAAACCAGCATCGCCATTCCACTATCGGCGTATGGTCGCACTGGCGAGCACTATGTGCTGTTTGGCTCGCTGTCGGTGCAGTCGAGTTTGGAAAAAATCATCGAGGAAATTGTCACGTTAAATGACAATACCTTCGATGTCGTCACCGCCATGGAAGACTATATTAACTAATCACCACTAGCTAAAACTTTATTCTTACTAAAAACACTAGGAGCAATACTATGAATATTCTAAAAAAAATCATCACCGCCATTCGTGGCGGCACCCGTGAAATCGGCGAAGCCATTGTAGACAGCCAAGGCACGCGCATCTTCGCTCAAGAAATCGAAGACGCCAAGGAAAGCCTCAATCAAGCTAAACACGACTTGACCGAAGTCATGGCCAAAGAAATGCAAGCCGGCCGCAAAGTCGATGGCATACAAGCGCAAATCACTCAAAACGAGCAATTTGTCGCCGAAGCTTTGGGCAAAAACGAAGAGGCACTAGCGCTAGAAATCGCCGGCAAAGTCGCCACGTTAGAGGCGGAAAAAGCCGAATACGTCAAAGCCAAAAGCGCTTACGGTGAGCACATTGCCAAACTCAAGCAGCTCATGGAAACCTCGGAACGCCAATTGGCCGACTACGAGCGCCAATTGACCATGGTCAAAACCACCGAAAACGTGCAAAAAGCCACAGCGGCGATTACCGACAATTTCAGTTCCGCCAACTCGACGCTATTGTCGGCCAAAGAGTCTTTGGAGCGCATCCGACAAAAACAAGAAGACTTCGACGACCGCTACCTAGCCGCCGAGCAGTTGGAGAAGGAAACCTCCGGCGCCAGCTTAGAGGAAAAAATGCAACAAGCCGGCATCGGCGCAACGGTTTCTGGCGCTAACGCCGTGTTGGAGCGCATTAAGCAACAGCAGGCCGGCGAGTGATTAGGATGACAGCACTGGGTATTTTTACTCAGTGCTGTGGTGAGGCAACATGACACAAAAAAAACACATCACCGAAAAGTGGGAGCGCGAGAAAAAAGCCGTGCGCGCCACCCAAATGGCTTTCGATGTCGGCGAAAAAGTCCAACAAGCTATTCGACGTGAGGCGGTGAATAGAAACCTCGCGCCCTCGGATTGTATTCGCTCCATTTTGGGGCTGAAAACTTTGCCTAAACCCAAACGGTTGCGGTTGTCGGTGTCGCTATCAGAAAGCGATTTTATTGAATTGGCGGCGCGTTTTGGGCTAGATCCCGATGACAAGCTCGGCATCAAACAACAAGCAGCACAACTATTGATTAAATATGCTCAACAAAGCGTGGATAATGACAATTGACTCGCTTTTGTAGTTCAGTACCTCAGCCTAATAGGAGATCCCCATGAACGATTTTACCACCCTCATTCTCAGTTTCCCCGTGATTATTTTTACGTTTTTGTTTGGGTTTGTGCTGTTTTACTGGCTGTTAGTCATTTTGGGGGCGCTGGATTTAGAATTGTTGGATTTAGAAGGCCTTGACGAACTCGATGATGGCGGCTTAGAAAGCGGTGCGACCGGCCTGTCGGGCGTGTTAGCCAATTGGGGATTGACAGGCGTGCCAGTGACGGTTATTGCGTCAATGATGACTTCGATTTGTTGGCTGATGACATCGCTGGTGACTTCCTTGATTTTTCCGCATATTTATTCGCCACAAGTGCGCTTGATTGCCGGCATCGGCTTGATTGGCGTGGTGGTTGCAATTGCTATTCCTATCACGGCGCGGCTTATCCGTCCGATGCGCTCCTTCTTTCACACCCACGGCGCGGTGAAAAAGGGTTCACTCACTGGCCGCGATTGCGTGGTCAAGACGTTAAAGGTCACCGAGTCCTTTGGGCAAGCAGAAATTGCCGACGGCGAGGCCGGCATCTTAATTGATATTGTCGCCACCACGCCAAACGATATGACTAAGGGCGATACGGTCGTCCTTGTCGAGTACGACGAAGATAAGGACGTGTATTTTGTAGCGAAGATGTAAGGTGCGCTCTAGGGCGTGTCCATGTTTGGATTGAGGATACGCCCTAGTAACTGGTCAAAGTTTGTTCTGACTGGTCGTTAAGCACCGCCAACAAATTTCCCAATAGCCCCGATGCGCCAAAGCGGAACGTCTGTGGACTAATCCAATCGACGCCCATAATGCGTTCAGCGAGCTGTAGATAGGTTTTTGCCTCTTCTAAGGTTCGCACCCCGCCTGCGGCTTTAAAGCCGATATGCTTACCACTGTCTTTGATGACGTTCAGCATGATTTCAGCGGCTTCTGGTGTGGCGTTGACAGCAACCTTGCCGGTAGAGGTTTTGATAAAGTCCGCGCCATTATCAATGGCGATTTCGCTGGCGCGACGAATCAGTGCTGGCGTTTTCAGTTCGCCACTTTCGATGATGACTTTCAAACACCGAGATTCGCAAATGGTCTTACTGCTGGCAATAAGCCGGCCGGCCAAGGTTTCGTCGCCGTCAATGAGGTTTTTATAAGGCAAAACGACATCGACTTCATCGACATTGGCGATAATTTGCGCTTCGATTTCGGCTTCAACGCGGCTAATGTTGCCACCGCCATAGGGGAAATTGGCGACTGTGGCTACCTTGACATCGGTATCGACTAAGGCCGCCTCGGCTACACCAATAAACTGACCGTAAACGCAAACGGCGGCAGTGTGGCCAAAGGGGGTAACGGCGTTTTGACATAACTCGATAATATCGGCGTCAATAGCATCATCATTGAGATTGGTTAAATCCATCAGTGTGAGCGCCTGTCGCGCCCAATCTTTATCGCTTTTTTGTGACATAGTGACCATCCTAAATAAATAAATTGGAATTTCGGCTTATGATAACACAGCTCGTTACGCAATGACCTAATTGTAGCAAGAGATAAGCTGTCATTAACCATCATTTCACAGTGGCAGCCTATCAATGAAGATGCGCATCAAATAATCAACGGGTTTGCGCTTTAATTAACCCACAGCAAAACAGCCGGCTTATTAAGCCGGCTGTTCTTTCAATTTATTTATATTATTCAACAAATAAACTAGATATCGACTCTTCGACGTGAATGCGACGAATGGTCTCGGCAACTAGACCGGCGATGCTGACAACGCGGATTTTATCCGAATCCACCATTTCAGGTTTTAGCGGAATGGTGTCGGCGACGACCAGCTCATCTAGCCCTGACTCCTCAATATTTTGCAAAGCATCGCCAGATAGTACAGCGTGTGTACAGTAGGCGTGAACCGAGGTTGCGCCGCGCGCTTTTAGGGCGCTCGCTGCTTTTCCTAGCGTGCCGGCTGTATCCACCATATCGTCAATGAGAATACAGTTCTTGCCCTCAATGTCCTCTTCGCCGATGATATTCATGACTTCTGAAACATTGGCTTTGGGGCGACGTTTGTCGATAATGGACAATGTCGCACCGGGAACGCGCTTAACCATGGCGCGCGCCCGCAGCACACCGCCAATATCAGGAGAAACAATCATTGGATTGGGCAATTCTAACGACAACAAATCATTCAGCAAGATGGGTGTAGCGTAGATATTATCAACGGGGATGTCGAAAAAGCCCTGAATTTGGTCGGCGTGCAAATCAATGGTAAGTACACGATCAACACCGGCGCCGGTGAGCATATTAGCAACCACTTTCGCAGAAATAGGCACGCGAGCACTGCGCGGCCGGCGATCTTGGCGCGAGTAACCAAAGTACGGCATTACCGCTGTAATGCGTTCTGCCGATGAACGCTTTAAGGCGTCAACCATCACCATTAACTCCATTAAGTTATCATTGGTGGGCGCACAAGTTGGTTGAACGAAAAAGACATCTTTGCCGCGAACATTCTCTTTTAGCTCTACATTGATTTCACCATCGGAGAAGCGACTAATGGACGCTTGTCCCAAGGGAAGACCTAAGTGTTGAGAGATAAGACGGGCGATTTGAGGGTTAGCGTTGCCGCTAAAAACAGTCATGCTTCCTTTTGCCACAGGATTAGCCTCTATTTTTGAAAAGTTTATTGGCAGGGGTGGCAGGATTCGAACCTGCGAATGGCGGCATCAAAAGCCGCTGCCTTAACCACTTGGCCACACCCCTAAATGTTGTTGTTTTTGTCTCGCGATGATTATTAAATGCCTCGCAATGCTAAAACGCGACTATTGTATCAAGCTGGCATCACACGTCAAGCGTGAATTATGACACAAATGTGACTTTAGTGTTGTCCATTTTCGTGTGCTAATTATAGTACGCCTCGTTCAGTCTGTGAGTAGTGGCTTTGGTCGAATAGATGAAAACATAGGATACAAAAAAACCACCTCGAAAACACAGGCGGCTTTGCAAAAACTTCAAGCAATTACTATAAAGTAAATAATAATGGCAGGGGTGGCAGGATTCGAACCTGCGAATGGCGGCATCAAAAGCCGCTGCCTTAACCACTTGGCCACACCCCTATAAAGGTAAGTTCTCAATCAATGTTGCTATTTTGAATAACTCAACTAACTGAGGGCGCGTATTTTGCCGTTTGTGTTGATTTTTGTCAAGCGCTCATTTTAAAAATAACATAATTTTTTTGTGTTTCTGAAAAAATATTTTTTAAAACAATTATATTGTAAATGTGGTGTTGTGGCTTAATTGTTGTTGGACTGTTGTTTTCCACCACGTACGATACGAACATAGCTTGGCGATGTTTTGCTGGTAAAATAGATTAAGCCGCCGCCAAAGTGCATACCCCAACCAAACTGGTCGCTATCTTTTACAGAGGTCGTATGTGAGCCTGTCCAAAAACCTGCGTCAATAGGTGTCGTGTTTCTATGAAATATTCGTTGCTGAATAGCCGGTGCGGCGCTATTAAAGTCACATGAGATGGCAACAGCCCTATAGCCCGTATTGCGTGAATTTGGTGCGTAAGTTGTAATCATCATGCCTGATATTTTTAGATTTTTATTGGTATCTTCCCTTAATACATTGGACGTGCAGAGACGAATGGAGGCAATTTCCGTCACACTGGGAAGACGCCAGTCTGAATACCCTGCAAACGACTGCGCATTAAGCTGTCTAATCGCATGTATTGCTTGCTCAAAGGTTAGCTTTTGTGGATGACCTTTGCAAGATTGGCCGCTGTATGTTTGTCCCATGCTACACACATTCCATATGAGGTTTGTTTTTTTATCTTGCCATAAGCCTTGGCTTGTGGCTTCGTTTGCATGAGTCAGTGACAGGCTTAATGCCATGCCAAGAGAGATGAGTTTAATAATATCTTTTTGAAATAAAAAACTTGTCATATTAATGCCTTAACTGTGATGCTGAATTATTTGCTAAAATTGCAATCAGGAATGAAACTCACACTGCATTCTAACACGATTTATGGTAAAATTCTCCTTTAAATTTAGAAAGAAGAGGCAATTAAGTATGAACCATATAAAATTTTTATTTGCTGGCATTTTTTTAAGCCTCGCAAGTTTTTCTGCTCTAGGAGAAGAATTTACCTTATCAATCCAAACATTAGACCCTGAAAGCAGTCCAAACTTTACATTTCAGAAAAGTTGGGTAGACGACATTCACAAGCGCTCACAAGGGCGGTTGAAAATTAACTTGCTTCCTGTGGGTTCGGTTTGCAAGCACACCGAAACCATTGATGCTATTCAGTCTAACAAGATCGACGGCCATTTTTCTGCCGAAGTGTATTTCGTCAGCAAAGACCCAGCTTTTGGCTTGATTGGCGATTTGGTGGGGGCATGGTCAGATGCCTCTCAGTTGCTTGATTACATGAATAATGGTGGTGGCAATGCTTTATTAACTGAAATGTATGAAAAGTATCACATTCATATGGTCGGTGTGGCAACGACAGGTGTTGAATCTTTGGTGTCTCGCCGTCCTGTTAATGGTGTGGCTGACTTGAAGGGATTTAAAATGCGTGCGCCAGAGGGGTTGGTGCGTCAAGTGTTTGCCGCGGCTGGAGCGATTCCTGTCAATTTGCCGTTTTCAAAAGTCAAACAAGGTTTGAAAAACAAAGTCCTTGATGGTGCTGACTATAGCGTATTCTCCACTAACCAAAAAATTGGTTTAAACGATTTAGCACATCACCCCATGTATCCGGGGTTTCATTCAATACCATTGCTTGATTTTTCTATCAGTGAGAAAAAATGGCAACAACTGCCGCCAGAATTACAGCAAGTCCTTATTGATGCGACTAACGATTATGCCGTATCAGTAACGAATAAATTCAAAGTGCTTGATGAAAAAGTGGTGAAACAAGTGCTGCAAAATGACCCTCAAATCAAAATTCACAATTGGTCAGAGGCGGAGCGTAAAAAATTCCGCGCGATTGCGCAAACCCAATGGAAAATTTATGCAAAACGCTCACCTATGGCGAAAAAAGTGTATAACTCTGTGACAACCTATTTAAAAAATCAGAATTTGTTGTAAAATTGTAGCGAGAGGGCATCCCCTGTACTTAGGCAGCTGCAGGGGTTGTGTGGCTCGTATTGCTGTGCGCTACAAAGCCCACAGCAAAGAAATGAAAACAAGAAAAACCAAATAAACACTTTCTTTTGAAGTGAAAACGTGTATAATCGCGTTCCTTATTTTTTACTTTAACTTCGAGACATTTAGAGGATAAATACCTATGGTAGTAATCAGATTATCTCGCGGTGGCGCAAAGAAAAAACCATTTTATCAAATGGTTGTTGCTGATAGTCGCCGCTCGCGTGACGGACGTTTCATCGAGAACGTCGGTTTTTTCAACCCAATGGCAAAAGGCAATGAAGAAGGCCTTCGCGTCAATTTAGAGCGCATCGAGCACTGGATCGGCCAAGGTGCACAGCCTAGTGACCGCGTCGCTTCGCTAGTCAAGGGCTACAAAAAAGCGCAAGCTTAAGCAGTAGCACTTTATTATAACGAACGAAAATTATCGTGAGCGATTATATTGAGCTGGGTAAAATTTCTGGCTTCTTCGGTGTTAAAGGCTGGGTAAAACTCTTTTCCTATACGCGACCGCGTATTGGCATCGCTGATTACCAAAACTTTTACCTCGGTGAAGACAAAACCCCGATAGCGTTCACAAAAATCAAAGAAAGCGGCAAGCATATTGTTGGACACATTCAAGATGTCGACGACCGAGATGCGGCGCAACGCTTTTTGGCGCAGATTCTTTACGTCAAACGTGATGATTTGCCCAAACTAAACAACGAGTACTATTGGCATGAGTTAATTGGTCTCACGGTGATAAACCAAGACGGCCAAACGCTGGGCACGCTAACCGAAATGATGGAAACGGGTGCCAACGATGTCATGGTCATTACTAACGAACGGCATAAGGAAACGCTGATTCCTTATGTCATGTCGCGCTTTGTGTTATCGGTTGATTTGACGGCCTGCGAAATGCAAGTGGATTGGGAAATGGACGACTAATGCTATGCGAGTAGATGTTATCACCCTGTTTCCTGAGATGATAAGCGGCTGTTTTGCCGAAGGGGTTTGTGCCCGTGCGATCGAGAATAACTTGCTCGATTTGCACACGCTAAACCCACGACAATTCGCCAACGACGTTCACCAGAGCGTCGATGACAGACCTTACGGCGGTGGGCCGGGTATGGTAATGAATTGCGACGAACAATTAAGCAACGAAGAACACTTGGTTTTGCTGTGCGGTCGCTACGAAGGCATAGACGAACGAGTTATCGAGGAGCAAATCGACCTCGAATGTTCTTTGGGGGATTTTGTACTCAGCGGCGGCGAGCTGGGCGCGGCAGTCATTATTGACAGCGTCACGCGTTGGCTACCGGGTGCGTTGGGGCACAATGAATCGGCACAAAACGATTCGTTTGCCACTGGCTTACTCGACCACCCGCACTATACACGCCCCGAAACGGTTAACGGCAAAACAGTGCCCGAGGTGTTACTTAGCGGTAACCACCAAGCTATTGAGCAATACCGCTTACAGCAGGCTTTGGGCAATTCGTGGGTCCCCGACCTGTTTGCCAAGAAGGCGCTCTCTGAAGCAGAACTCTGTCTTTTGAACGACTTCTTAAAACAATTTAGATAATTAGTGGAGAACACACAAAATGAGCAATTTAATCAAAGCAATTGAGTCAGCCCAAATGACCAAAGAAATCCCTGAGTTCGCTCCGGGTGACACCTTGGTTGTCCAAGTTAAAGTAAAAGAGGGCGATCGTGAGCGTTTGCAGGCTTTTGAAGGCGTTTGTATCGCCAAGCGTAATCGCGGCGTAAATTCAGCCTTCACCGTCCGTAAGATTTCTTACGGCGAAGGTGTTGAGCGCGTTTTTCAAACTTACAGCAGCACCGTAGACTCTATCGAAGTTAAGCGTCGCGGTGACGTCAGACGTGCGAAGTTGTACTACCTACGTTCATTGACGGGTAAAGCAGCTCGCATCAAGGAAAAATTAAACGCTAAATAATTCTCTCCTCCTAGATTTAGCGTTTAGTTTGCCTCGGTTACACAGTAATCGAGGTTTTTTTGTGAATGATGTTATACCGTTTCCAACTCGTCCAACACCCAACGCGATGTGCAATCAATGGTATAGTCGCGTTTTCCCTGCGCGATACGCAAAGCGCCGGCATGTGCTATCATCAAGCCGTTATCGGTACACAAGCTCATGGGTGGTAAATGGAGCTTGAAGCCATATTTTCTTGTGGCGCTATCAAATTGTTGGCGTAAGTAGCGATTGGCGCTGACTCCACCCGAAATCACCAAGTGCTTGGCATCAGTGGCTTTTAAGGCGCGCCGGCATTTGATGAGTAGGGTGTCAATCACGGCTTTTTGAAAGCTAGCGGCGATATCGGCGTGCCGGCTGTCTGGCTCGGCTTCAATCAGTAAGCGCACCTGTGTTTTCAGGCCGCTAAAGCTAAAGTCCAAACCGGGGCGATTAGTCATCGGCCGAGGCAAGGTAAAGGCCTCAGCATCGCCGACATCGGCTAATTTGGCCAACTCCGGCCCGCCGGGATAAGGCAACCCCATGAGTTTAGCAGTCTTGTCAAACGCCTCGCCGACGGCGTCATCTAAGGTCGAGCCTAAGACTTCGTAGTCGCCAATGGCTTTCACCAATACTAGCATGGTATGACCGCCAGAAACCAATAGCGCGACGAAGGGAAAGGCCGGTGGCGGATTGTCTTCGTCGAGTAGTGCCGCCAGCAAATGCCCTTCCATATGGTGAATGCGAATGCTGGGAATGCCTAATGAAAAGGCCAGTGATTGAGCCACCGACGCCCCACACAACAGTGCACCCAATAAGCCAGGGCCGGCCGTGTAGGCAATGGCATCAACGGCACTTTTATCGCAGTCGGCATCAGCTAACACCCCGTCAATCAAGGGAATGGCGCGATTAATGTGGTCGCGAGAGGCCAACTCCGGCACCACGCCACCGTATTGTCGGTGCAAATCAATTTGGCTGTAAACGCGGTGTGCTAACTCGCCGTGTTGTGTGTCAAATAAAGCGACGCCGGTCTCGTCGCAACTGCTTTCAATACCAAGAACTATCATAATTACAAAAGTGAAATTTTACGACCAGCTATTTTATCGGAAGTTGTAGTAAATGAACAGCGTAACATTTTCCCAAGGCGGATTGGGTTTGGCCTCAGTCAAGTGGCAAACAGACAGGCAAAAAACGGGGCGACCAGTGCCCCGTTTTCAGCTTTAATAGCGGCTAATGATAGAGCCGGCTTACTTATCGTCAGAGTGATTGCTATTACCGCGATTCGCGCCGTTAAAATACTGCTGGGCAATATTTTTTAAGTCATTCATGCTCAACGGTTGCTCGGCGGATTTACTCGCGCTTTTATCCGCTGCGCTAGACACCTCGCTGGCCTCGCCGTCAATGACATCGCCCTTTATGGCGCTATCAATGCCATATTTTTTCAGCATGTTGGCGGTGATACCTTGCAGTAAATCACTGCGTTCAATAGCGCCGTCAACGGCTTTACCCACCGACAGCGACTTCATAAAGGTCTCGAAGAACTTGCCTTCGCCACCGACAATATCGAAGTTGGCATCTTTCAAGGCCTCGGCGAAGATTTGGGCTTGGCGCTCGGCAATTTCGGTGTTGGCAGAAATGGCCTGCATGTTCTCTTCGTGTGAGAGGTCGAGCTGTAGGCGATATTCTTCGTGCTCGCGGGTTTGCTGATCCATGGTGGATAGCACTTGGAATTTTTCTGCCAAACCGGCGGCTTCGGCCGAGTAGCGTTTTCTGATGGTTTCGGCTTCGGCCTCGGCGAGGGCGATTTTGGCTTCGGCTTCGGCTTGACCGCGCACTTTAATGGCATCGGCTTCGGCGACTTGGATTTTCACCGCTACCATGGCTTGTTGCTCTTCACCCTTGGCGTCGGCTTCTTTGACGCGGACTTTGGCCATGCCGGACTCTTCTTCGACGCGCGCTTGTGCCAAGCCGGCGGCGGCTTCCTCTTCGCGGATACCTTCGGCGAGGCGAATTTTGGCTTCGGCTTGTTTGGCGGCGGCTTCGCGCTCGGCCTCGGCTAAAGTGAGCTTCTCTTGCGCCATGTGTTTGGCGGCGATTTCGCGCGCTTCGGCGGCTTTGGCCTGCTCAATTAGCAGTTGCTCGGCGTGGGCTTCGGCGGCGATGACATCGGATTGCTTTTCACGCTTGGCTTTTTCAACGACGCGAACTTCTTCGATTTTTTCCTCTTGCTCGGCCACGGTGCGCTCAACGGCGATGCGCTCGCGAATGACATCGGCGATGTTTTTCTTCTCGACTTCTAAGTCTTTTTCCTTGTTGATGTTTTGTAGGGCAACTTCGCGCTCACGAGCCACGATTTCCAGTTCGCGCACGCGCGTGACTTTTTCTTCTTCAATGGCTACAGCGCGTTTGCGGTTGTTTTCGGCAACTTCTTGTTCGCGCATACGGTTTTCGTTCAAAACGGCGATTTCTTGGTCGGTGGCAATGCGCGCGGTTTCGGATTTAAGCTGCTCTTCGGCTTCGATTTTTTCGCGTTCAGCGGCTTCTCTAGCGCGGACGGTCGCGATTTCTCGCGCCTGACGCGCTTCGGCATCGGCTTCGACACGCTCTAATTCCAAGATGCGTTCGCGCGCTTCAACGTCGCGTTTTTTGATTTTGGTCTGCTCATCGCGCTCAAATTCGTTGGTGGCGATGTGCTCAATGGCCGTCAATTCGGTGATTTTGCGAATGCCTTGCGCGTCCATGATGTTGTTTTCGTCCAGCGAATCAATCGGCGTCTGTTCCAAATAGTCAATGGCGGCATCTTCGAGCACATAGCCGTTCAAATCTTTGCCGATAACTTGAATAATTTCATCGCGGAAGCGGTCGCGCTCGGCGTATAAATCGACAAATTCTAGACGCTTACCTACGGTTTTCAAGGCTTCGGAGAACTTGGCGCTGAATAGCTCGTCAATGGTCTCTTGGGTTGAGGCGCGTTGACAGCCAATCGCCTGGGCGACTTTCATTACGTCTTCTTGGGTTTTGTTGACGCGCACGAAGAAGGTGACCTTGATGTCGGCACGGATGTTGTCCTGACAAATCAAGCCGTCTTTACCGCGGCGGTCAATTTCAATGGTTTTCAAGGAGATATTCATAAACTCCTTTTTGTGGATAATCGGCCACACCACGCCACCAGTGAACGTCACTTTAGGCGTACTTCGCATGGTGTTGATAATCATGGCTTGGCCTTGCTCGACTTTTTGATAAAAGTTTTTGATGAGTAGCGCCACGCCGATAAGGATGACAATGGCACTGCCGAAAAAGGTTAATAGGGTTGCTATCATGGTTAACTCCGTGTGGTTTTATTGTTGATTAACTATTCTCTGTACACGACAAAAATAAAAGAAGAGGTCTAACATAATGATATAATATATTTTTCACCACAAAAAACGATTATGTCAAAAGTTAGCCCTCTAGTCGAGATTTTATCTCAAAACCTCACAATGAACAAAGCAAGAATTAGCTGTTTTGCTTTAATGGTACTATCCATTGTCTATGGTGGAGGTGGCAGTTTAAAAAAACTGCTAAGTATTTTGTAAGCCACACCTCTGTACACGACAAAAATAAAAGAAGAGGACTAACATAGTGATATAATGTGTATTTTTCACCACAAAAAACGATTATGTCAAAAGTTAGCCCTCTA
>PDWI01001098.1_pt1 | contig 43900 bp, 27 predicted proteins | sample 1430891 | NCBI WGS metagenome assembly PDWI01 (sample SAMN01162508, study PRJNA174530) | Oral metagenome, whole genome shotgun sequencing project. | biome: Marine environment; feature: Marine mammal; material: Swab sample of the gingival sulcus; isolation source: swab sample of gingival sulcus... | reverse complement strand
CGTGTTAAGATGTCCTCAGCCTTAATTTTAACATCCTCAGCTATTCTACAATTTACATTTGCTGTTTTTGTTCCTGCCATAATAAGCACCACCTTTCTTCGATACTTATATTATACGCTATTGTGTTTCTTTTTGCAATACAGTTTATATAAAAGAAGTCCTCTATCATCATAGACGGACTCCCTGTTATCATTACCACATCGTATCGCTCTATCAAGTGCCATAATAGTATCAATCTTCTCTGTTTACTTCTCTTTATAAGCTTTTATATCCCTCGCTGGGTCTATTCTTATAAAAATATTCTTCATCATCCATCTTAAAAGCGTTATAAACTACACACTCATATTTTATATTTTCATAATGTGTAAAACAATAAACAAGTATTAATTTCCACCCCTACTCCTCATCTTTCCTCGACATCCTTACGATACACTCCACCCCCGCAGTGTGAGGGAACATATCGACTGGTTGTATAATCTCAACCTTGTAATAATCCTTTAAATATGCAACATCTCTTGCGAGGGTTGAGGGTTTACAACTTACATATATAAGTTTTCGAGGACTTGCTTTTATAATCGTATCAAGAACTATTTTATCGCAGCCCTTTCTCGGCGGATCCACAACTATAACATCAGGGCTTTTGTATTTCTCAAGCCAAAGTGGCACAATCTTCGCACAATCTCCCGCCTCGAAATGCACGTTTTTCACACCATTTTTAATGGCATTTTGACGTGCATTATCAATAGAAGCCTGAAATATTTCATTTCCTAGTACAACACTGGCGTATTTAGACAAATATAGGCTAATTGTCCCCGTTCCACAGTATAAATCCCAAATATGTAAATTGTTTAAATGTTTATTTTTCCCATTATATAAATAATTTTCCTTATTTTCATATTCATTTTCATATTCATTTGTACAGTTTCTATTATTTTTATTAGTTTTAATATCCTCACAATTCAATCCGTCTTTTTTATCTACATTTTTATAATTACTAAATTGTTCTATTTTTTCATCTTCATACATATTGCAATTTTTTTCTTCTACTTTAGATAGCTCCTCCAACTGTTCGTTAATCACAAACTCCACCACTTTATCGTACAACTTCTCAGTTTGCACTCTATTCACCTGAAAAAATGACGGCAAGGATATATTAAAACTCAAATCTCCTATCTTATCCTCTATAAATTCATCTCCCCACAACAACTTCGTATCTTGGGTTAGTATAAGATTTCCCTTTTTCATATTTATATCTTGAATTATTGAAACAATTGAAATATCTAAATCAATTAGCTTTTTAATCAAATCATCAACATAGGACAATTTATCTGCATTAGTAACCAGACCTATCATAAACTCGTTTTTATAATTTGTGCGAATAACCAAATATCGCAATATCCCTCGACCCGTTTTTTCATTATAAATACTTATATTATATTCATTTGCCCAATCAGATACTGCACATTTTATCTTCCAATTTTCACTATTATCAATAATAGACTCTTTTTCAAATACTATTTCATGCGATTTCTGCCTAAAATACCCAAAATCAACTTTCATGTCTCCATCAACATCTTTGTATCCACATGGATAAACGGATTTATTTCTATAATTAAACGGAGTTTCCATAGATATAATATCCTCGATAAGCACATTAGGCAATTTTGCTATTCTGTCAAAATTATCCCTTACAATTCTTTGCTTTTCAGCAAGTTGCTCAAAATACTTCATACGAGAAAGGGGCGAACCTCCACTTTTTCCAAAATACAAATCATGAGGACTAACACTTTTCTCTGAAATTTTAACAAAATCAACAACCTTTGCAATCGCATAATTTTTCTTTTTCAATATGATTTCACAAACTACTTCATCACCAGTTATTGCACCAATTACAAAATAAACCAATCCATCTTTTTTCGCTACTCCCATGCCGTCATCAGTTATTGCCTCAATATTTAAATTTATATTTATATTTCTTCCCTTTTGAATCAATGTTTTTACCTCTCTTATAGATTTTTTATCAATAATATTTTATAATAATTATGATATACAAAATATTATATATCATTCCAAAAAAAGGAGCTACAATATGTCCCGTACATTAACCAATCTTTTACTAATATTAATTATAGCCTTTATTGGTAGCGTTATGCCAGTTGATATACAAATATTTAATTTTGATTTTGATTTTTCTTCACTTTTAGATAAATACACAAATGAGCCAGAGACTACTCAGGAACAAATCAGTCTAAATGTCAGCCCTGAAACCAATTTTGAATATTTATACAATCCCAATAATATAATAATACCATTTATATCAAATATAGAACTATCAGAAACTTTAAAAAATGAATTTATACAAAGCCTTGAGTTTAAGCTTAAAACGAATCTAAATGACTTAAATATTGATGTATCTAAATTTAATCAAAATATAAAAATAAAATCTTTAAAAAATAATACTAAGAGTAGCAATTCTAGTAAAATTCCATCTGATAATACTGCTAATAAAATGGCAAATAATAATATAAATAATACTGCTAATAACACCTCAAGCAATGATACAGATAAAAATTTAAACAATAGTGTAGATAAACTTACTTATAAATATGAGCTAATTATTAATAATTATGCAATTAATAATTTATCCCCAGACCACTATACACTGAACATAAAATCTTCATTTTTTAATGCGACAAATGATAAAAATTCTAAAAATTCATCAATAAACGACACTGATAATAGTAATAATGACAGTAAATACTCTAATAATAATAATTCTACTATTTCTAATAATATTTCCCCAATAATTATTCAATTTACAAAGACAACTCCTTGCACTTACACCAGCGTCAAAAATATAACCTCTACTACTTCGAATAACAAAATATGGGCAACCCTATATTATTCAACTCCTTCTTACACGCATCTAATTCCTATTACTAGGCAAGTTAAAATACGAAAAACTACAATCCGAACATATCTAAATGCACTTGCCGTGCCTCCTAATGAAAATAGTGGACTTATTCCAACCGCACCTAAAGTATCATCTGCATGGCTTGCCAATAAAGTTTTACATTGCAAGATGAAAAACTACTCAACTACTAACTATATAAAAACGGATCTCTCTACAAAAATGATGTTTAATGCAATAATAAAAACAATGTGTTCACTCGACACTGTAGATAAGGTAATATTTACTATGGACAAAAAACAACCCAAATCATACCATGGTTTTAATCTTCAAAATATGTATAATTATGAAAAAACATCAATGATTTATAAAGGTTGGATATCAAATGAAAATAAATTATATTTAGTGCCTGTATGCTTAGATGCCAAGTCATCTGGGATTAATTCCATCAATAACACTCCAACTACTAACAAAACTCCATATAATAATAAAAACGATAAATCAAACAATACAAATAATAAAATTTCATCAATAGAAAATATTATTGAATCTCTTAAAACATCAGAAAACGATTTATTTGCACCACTTCCAACAAATATTGAGATAATAAGCTATAAATTTGTAGAAAGTACACTACATATTAAATTAAACGATGCAATATTAAAAGCGTATCCAAATGAAAAAGCCTATCAAGAATTTATGATAGACTCTTTATCTCAAAGTTTATATGCCTTACCAAATGTAGAAAAATTACTTTTCAAAATAGAAAATAGCAATATAACTAAATTAGGCAATATACCAATAGGAGAAGAATTTACACCCAGCGATATTATCAACCCCGAATAATTATTCATTAATGATGATGACCATGGTGATCATCGTGATGTGAACAAAGCTCACCAGTGGATTCCAATTCGCCTCTTTCTAACTGCAACGCCACTTCCTTAGCCCTTCCAGTAGCTCCAGAAACAACTTTAATCCCTCTGACTTCACAATTTTGTACTGCACCTTTTCCTATACCACCAGAAATTAAAAACTCAATATCATTATCCTTTAAAAACTGTGGCAAGCCCTTACAATCATGTCCTGGATTCTCAACAAATTTTTCTGTTATAACTTCTCCATCGACAATCTCATAAAAGTTAAAATGTTCACAATGTCCAAAATGTTGCGATACTTCATTTTCTTTACTAGCAACTGCAATTTTCATAATTTTTCCCCCTTGACAAATGCTCCCCTTTACAACACTCGTGATTCTCCATCACCAGCATACACAATGCCCTTACTTGCGTCAATAGTTAATAACATACCGTCATCAAGTTGAGTGGTAACATTTTTTAAACCAACAACCGCTGGTATTCCAAGCGATAATGCGACAATAGCAGTGTGAGAAGTATATCCACCTTCCTCTACAACTAATGCTCCCGCCTTTTCAATAAGTGGCATCATTTCCTTATCCGTGGCGTTAGTTACAAGAATATCACCAGTATTAAATTCTATATCATTATAATTATTTGCGTTTACAATTCTAACTTTACCCGACTTGGTTTCATGTCCAATACCAGTTCCTTTAATCAATATTTCTCCTACAAGGTGAACTTTCATAATATTTGTGGCACCTGAAACTCCCACTGGTACTCCTGCAGACATAACAACCAAATCTCCATTTTTAATTAGATTACTCTTTTTAGCAGAATTAATTGCTCCATCAAAAATAGCATCCGTACTATCTAAATCTCCGATTTTAACAGATGAAACTCCCCATACAAGATTTAATCTTCTCATTATTTTATCAGAATAAACCGCTGCAATAATAGGAGCTTTTGGTCTAAATCTCGATATTTTTCTAGCGGTAAATCCTGACGAAGTTGCCACGAGTATTGCAGAGGCATCTAAATCTATCGATGTATTTACAGTTGCGTGCGACACCGCATAAGTTACCGAATCATCGCAAGATATATTTCTCATTTTTTTCATAACTCTATCAGAATCCAATATTTCCTCTGTCGCCTTAGCAATAACCGCCATTGTCTTAACAGACTGAACTGGGTACTTGCCCGCTGCTGTTTCACCAGAAAGCATAATCGCATCAGTTCCATCAAGTATAGCATTTGCAACATCAGTAGTTTCAGCACGTGTAGGTCTAGGATTTCTAATCATAGAATCAAGCATTTGAGTAGCAGTGATCACAGGCTTTGCCAATTCATTACACCGTCTTATCATATGCTTTTGTGCAAGTGGAACTCTTTCAGTTGGAATTTCAACCCCCAAATCTCCTCTAGCTACCATAAGCCCATCTGAAACTTCTAATATTTCCTCTAAATTATCAAGTCCCTGTTGATTTTCAATCTTAGAAATAATATGAATATCATCAGCATAATTTTCTTCTAAAATTTTTCTTATCTCCCTAACATCATCAGCCTTACGAATGAATGACACCGCAATAAAATCAATATCATTTTCTATCCCAAATAAAATATCATCCCTATCCTTATCGGTCATAGCAGGTAAATTAATTTTTACACTAGGAAGATTAACACCTTTATTATCCTTTATAATTCCACCATTTATAACCACAGTAATAATATCTTTTTCTTTAATCTCGACTACATTTAATTCAATTAAACCATCATCTAATAAAATCTTATCTCCTATCTTAACATCCTTATAAAGTTCCGTATAAGTAACAGAGCATTTATTTTCATCGCCCATACAGTCATTGCACGATAAAATAAATTTTTGCCCCTCAATAAGCTGAACTTCTGGATTTGAAAACTTTCCCGTTCTAATCTCCGGACCCTTTGTATCAAGTAAAATAGCAATAGGAACTCCAAAATCTTCTCTAACGGATTTAATCATATTAATTCTTTTTAAATGCTCCTCATGGCTACCATGAGAAAAATTAAGCCTTGCAACATTTAATCCATTTTTAACCATTTGCTCAAAAACTTCTCTATCATCACAAGCTGGTCCCAATGTACATACAATTTTTGTTCTCTTCATAATTTCCCTTTCTTTTACTATTCTCAAATAAAAACTGTTTATACTAATTTTATTATGTTTTTTAATTTAAGATTATTATTAGTCCTATATAGATAACTCATCAGCTATCTTGACCAAATCCATATCAATAAATTTTTTCATTGACAATGCCTCATCAATATCTAAATCAATAATTTTTCTACCTTCTACTCCCAAAACTCTACCGCTTTTATTCTCCATAAGAAGTGAAATAGCATGAGCCCCCATTCGACTTGCAAGTACTCTATCAAATGCAGTCGGATTGCCACCTCTTTGCAAATATCCTATAACGGACACTCTCACCTCTACATCAGTTTTCTCCTTTATCTTTTCTGCCCATTCATAAGGCTTACCCACACCCTCTGCGAGCAAAATAATATTGTGAAGTTTACCACGATTTCGTCCCTGTATTAATTTTCTACACACATCATCAACACTGGTTTCAAGCTCTGGTATAATAATGCTTTCAGCCCCTCCAGCAAGCCCCGAATAAAGTGCTATTTCACCGCAATTTCTGCCCATAACTTCAATTATAGATGCTCTTTCATGCGATGTTGAAGTGTCTCTGACCTTTGAAATTGCTGATATAACAGTATTTATAGCAGTGTCGAATCCAATCGTATAATCCGTATATGCTAAATCATTATCAATTGTAGCTGGTATGCCAACAGTTGGAAAGCCAGACTTTGAAAGTTCTTTTGCACCCCTAAATGAACCATCTCCACCAATTACAACCAGTGCATCTATATTAAACATATGTAATACATCAAGTGCCTTTTTTACACCTTTTTCAGTTCTAAATTCCTCACTTCTAGCAGTTCTAAGTTTTGTTCCACCTCTGTGAATAATATCACCAACCGACGCGACATCCATCTGCTCTATATCGCCTTCGATTAAACCTTGATAACCCCTTTTTACGCCATACATCTCAAATCCATTGTAAATACCTACTCTAACGACTGCACGCAGAGCGGCATTCATACCCGGTGCATCTCCGCCACTCGTTAAAACTGCAATTTTTTTCATACTATCCCCCTGTATTTATATAAATTCTCATATTTAACATTATGACTAATCTCAAATATATATTCATACCAAATTCAAATAAAAACTATTTATAATTAGTTTAAACAAAAACCATAATGCATATTCAAATATTATTATAAATAGAATTTTTTAATCAGCATTTGGGATTGTTTATACTAATTTTATTATGTTTTTTTTAATATAACATTCTCTTTTCCTAAAAGCTCAACTAAGCTAGCATTTAACTCATTACTCGGGCTAACCCACAGATGTTTTGACGTCTTATACGCCTTTTTATCCTCTGCCGAATAAAGTTTAACAACTACATCGCCACTATTTGCACTTAAAATTTTCTTTATCTTTTCAACTACCACATCATTTATACTTGGAATTTTAATATATAAAGTATATAAATCATTTTTACCTAAATCATTTACAATATTTTTGTTTACACTGACACTATTCGTATAAATATTAGATTCTTTATTTTTTACACCACTACTTTTATAAGTATTAAGCTTTCTGTCAGTACCAGTATTAGAATCGAGCTTTTCTTCAATTTTCGTATCACTACTTTTATCAATATTTGACTTTCTATCCAAAGCAATATTTAATGAGTTAACAGTTTTATTATTATGTATATCCTTATCCAAGCTCTTTATAAAGTCCGCTATAATCTGTGGTCTATCATCTTCCTTAATGCTAAGTCTACCACTGACAACAAGTGGAATATCATTTTTTATATACGACTTAAATTTATTAAAAATCTTAGGAAATACTATAACTTCAATTTGTGATGTTAAATCCTCAAACTGCAAAAATGCCATTCTAGCACCATTTCGAGTGATTTTCTCATTAATCGACACTATCATACCCGCAAATATTGCCCGTTTATAATCGTATTTTTCAATATCTTCCTCATCTTTTGCTACATATAATTCAACAATATCCATACTTTTAACAGAATCCATAATATCCTTATACTCAGAAAGAGGATGCCCCGTCAAATAAATACCCAGCATCTCCTTTTCAAAAGCTAGTTTAACATTTGGACGAAGCTCATCTATATCAGGAAAATCACTTGAAAATCTGCTTTCTTCTTTTGGCAACACTCCAGAGTCAAATAGAGAAATCTGCCCCTTAGCATTATTTCTACTCTCCTTTTGAATTCCATCTATAATCCTTTCATAAACAGCAAGAAGTTTTGAACGATATACTCCAATATCATCAAAAGCCCCAGCTTTTATAAGGCTTTCAACTGATTTTCTATTTAGATTGCTAGCTCCAACCCTCTGACAAAAATCTACAAAATCAACATAATTACCATAATCCCTATTTAACACAATCGACTTAATAATACCTTTACCAACATTTTTTATAGCCGATAAACCAAATCTTATACCCCCATTATCAACAGAAAATTTAGCATATGAACTATTTACCGATGGCGGATAAAGCTCAATCCCCATTCTATTACAGTCCTGAATATATATTGCGAGCTTATCTTGATTTCCCATAACACTGGTCATAAGAGCTGCCATAAATTCCACTGGATAATGAGTTTTTAAATACGCAGTTTGATACGCAATTATTGCATATCCTGCCGCATGGGATTTATTAAATGCGTATTTTGCAAAATCAATCATATCGTCAAATATATCATTTGCAATTTTTTCATTAATCCCCCGCCTTAAACAACCCTCTATTTCAATATTTCCATGTTCATCAGTTTTGCCATATATAAAATTTTGACGCTCCTGCTCCATCACATCCATTTTTTTCTTGGACATAGCACGTCTAACCAAATCAGATCGTCCATAGGTATATCCCGCTAAATCCCTTACAATCTGCATAACCTGCTCTTGATACACCAAACAACCATATGTAACATTTAGTATATTTTTTAATTTTGTATGAGCATATACTATACCATCTATATTGTTTTTATTTTTTATATACTTTGGAATCGAATCCATTGGTCCAGGGCGATAAAGCGATATACCAGCGATAATATCTTCAAATGCATTAGGTTTTAAATCCCTCATAAATCGCCTCATACCAGCTGATTCTAGCTGAAAAATCCCCAAAGTTTCTCCAGTAGAAATCATATCATACACATCTTTATCGTCCATTTCCATACTATCAAACTCAGGTATATTTTTCCCAGATAATTTAATTAATGCAAGTGTATCTTTAATAATTGTAAGATTTCTAAGCCCCAAAAAATCCATTTTTAAAAGACCCAAACTCTCAAGAGTACCCATTGTAAACTGAGTAGAAACATTGCCATCATGCATATAAAGCGGCACATAACTATCAACTGGATTTTGCGATACAACAACACCCGCTGCATGAGTTGAAGAATGACGTGGTACTCCTTCAACTTTACGAGCCATATCTATTACTTTTTTAGCATTCTTGCTATTATCATATAATTCTCTTAATTTATCCCCATCATTAAGTGCCTTATCAATAGTCATGCCCAGCTGAGTTGGAATAGCTTTGGCAATTTTATCAGTTTCCTGATATGAAACATCTAAAACACGCCCAACATCCCTGATTGCACCACGTGCTGCCATAGTTCCAAATGTTATAATCTGTGCTACATGGTCTCTACCATACTTTTGTATAACATAATCAATGACTTCCTGACGTCTTTCATCCTCAAAATCAATATCAATATCTGGCATGGTTATACGCTCTGGATTTAAAAATCTCTCAAATATTAAATCGTACTTCATAGGGTCGACATCTGTAATTCTAAGCACATATGCAACCACACTTCCCCCACAGCTACCACGCCCTGGACCTACGATAATACCATTATCCTTAGCGTATTTGATAAAATCCCAAGTTATAAGAAAATAATCTTCAAAACCCATTTGAAAAATTATATCAAGCTCAAATTTAAGCCTCTCCCTAAGCTCATCATTTACATTATCATATCTTTCGTATAAACCCTTTTGACATAAATCCTTTAAATAATCTTTTGCACTTATACCCTCCAGCGGATAAATAGGCAAATGCCTTGTTTTAAAATCAAAATCAAAATTGCATCTCTTCGCTATTTTCACCGTGTTTTCAATAGCCTCTGGAGCATATGCAAATAATTTTTTCATCTGCTCAGGTGATTTTAAATAAAATTCCCCAGTTGGAAATCTCATTCTATTTTCATCTTGCACAATTTTACCTGTTTGTATGCATAATAATACATCATGTATATCTCTATCTTCTTTATTGGTATAGTGGACATCATTTGTCGCAACAAGAGGTATATCCGTTTCTTTTGATAATCTAATAAGCGAAGTATTTACCTTTTTTTGCAAATCAATACCATGGTCTTGCAATTCCAAATAAAAATTATCTTGCCCAAACATATCATTTAATCTAATTGCCAAAGATTTTGCCTTTTCATAATCATCATTTATAATAGCCTGTTGAATATCGCCCGCTAAACAGGCACTACAACAAATAAGCCCTTCACTATGCTTTGATAATAAATCATAATCAATTCTAGGTTTATAATAAAAACCCTTAGTAAATCCCATAGAAACGAGATGAATTAAATTTTTATACCCCACTTCATTCTTAACCAATAAAAGCAAATGACCTCTATCTCTATCATCTGCACCGTCTTTATCATGCATTGAACGAGAGGCCATATAAACCTCACAACCAATAATAGGATGTATACCATGTTCCTTTGCCTTAGTATAAAAATCAACAACGCCAAACATAACTCCATGATCTGTAATCGCCACAGAATCCATATTTAGCGTTTTTATCTTTTCAAAAAGTTTATCAATACGTGCAAATCCATCGAGTAAACTATATTCTGTATGCAAATGTAAATGAACAAATTCACCCATATATACTCCCGCCTTATGACACTTATCCACCTTTTACAATATGAGCTTTCTAACTTAGAATTAATGCTATTATCAAATAAGAATGTATATTGAATTATACCAGTTTAAATATCCCACAAAAGACTGTATAAAAAGCAAATTAATTTGAGATTAATATTATTCTTTATGACAGGGTATATTTATTAAACAAATTATATTTATTCATCAGCCTTTAACATGGTTTCCGTCCATAACTGTGACATAATATCACTTGTTTTCTTTGGAATTTCAACTAATCTATGCTCATTAAACGATTCTTGTTTAACATTATTTCGCTTTATACCCACCTTTAAAATAGGCTGAATATCCTCAGTTTTCATAATAGAACTCCTTATGACAGGTATATTACCCCATCCTTTAGGATTATATTTATACGCCTGTCCTTGAACTGAAATCATCTCATTTATCACGACCAAAGCTCCCGATTTATTAACTGCATTAAATGGAATCACAAGACCGCCATTTGTCCCAGCCGTTCCATCATCTAAAACAAATCCCCTAGCCGCATATGGGTACTCTTCAGCCTTTGATAATCTAAGGGGCTTATTTGGATCCATTGAAAGTGAAAATGCCACTTCTCCTTTAAAAAACATCTTATCTAATTCTTGCTCAGAAATAGGATATTCATTGCCTTGATGCCATAATTTAGGCTTTAAATTTTCTAGTGCAATAAGTGCTGGCTCAATTATCTCTTTAATTTCACCACGTGTATATTGATATTTATACAACTTTTCATAATCTATAAAATTAGCAATAAATGTCTGCATAAAAAGTCTACCTGACAAATCATCTGGAAGTGGAAAAGTAAACTGATTAGGTGCAGATTTTATGGTTTCAATAAGTTCATCCATGGTTTCTGGTGGAAATTCAATCATATCCTCATCATATACAAAACACAGCTGCTCCCTTGATATTGGAACATGGCTTCCCTGTGTTTTTAAACCCTGTTCATATGTAAACTCAACATCCTCTGGATGAATGCATGCATGATAATTAGGAAGTTTATTTAAAAAATTAAAATATATTAAATCTTTTTTATATAAACTATCAAATAAATCATCTTCTATGTATACTAAATCAAATAATCCATTATCATCAATATCATTTTTTTTATCCTCAACTAATTTTTTGATAATTTCATCATTAGAACGCTTTTCTAACTTTAATTTTATAAATTTATCAGATAGCATAGGCATGATAGATTCGTTAATCCATTTAATAAAATGTTCATTTTCAGCACAGTATACAAGAGTTACAGTAGTATTTTTAGCACTGTCTAAAATCAGCTCCCATTCCTGAGCAGATATAGATGGATTTTCCTCTATTTCAACAGTTTCACATCCAGATAAAAATAATGAAATACAAATGCTGAAAATCAATAATCCAGATATTCGCTTATGCATAATTATTCTTGTATGATATATAAAATATCATACTCTCCTTTCTTCATATTAAAATTGAAATTATTTTATATCATCAAGCCCAAAATTAAGTAGCTCTTCTATTGATTTCATAGCCTCTTTTTCATCTATTCCATCGATTGTTACATCGACCACATCATCTTTATGTACTCCCATTGCAATAATTCCCATTATACTTTTGGCATCTATGACCATATTATCCTTTAATAAATAAATATCTGAATTAAAGCGATTTGTAATTTCAACAAATTTCGCCGCAGCTCTTGCATGAAGACCTAATGAATTTTTAATATACAAATTTTTCTTTATCATAGCTCAATCCTTTCTATTTAGACTTATCTAGTTGACGGGCAAATAAACTAATACGCTTAAACCTATGATTTACACCTGATTTGCCGATAGGTGTAGAAAGTGATTCTCCCAACTCCTTTAAACTCGCCTCTGGAAACTCAAGTCTAAGCCTTGCAAGTTCAGCTAATTCAAGTGGCAAAATGTCAATTCCAACTCTATCTTCAATTTTTTGTATATCCTGTATCTGCCTAACAGAAGCTTTTACAGTTTTACTTAAATTAGCGGTTTCACAATTTACAATTCTATTTACATTATTTCTCATCTGTTTTAGAATTCTAACATTTTCAAATTGCAAAAGAGCCTGATGAGCACCAATTATATTAAGTAAATCCACTATTTGATTACCTTCTTTAAGATATACCAATGCATCAGAACGCCTTTTAATAGTCTTTGCATTTAGATTAAAACTATTTATAAGCTCTTTTAGAGCATTTGCATATTCAAAATTATGTGTAATAAATTCAAGATGATAACTCCTATCAGGATCGGTTATAGAACCCCCACCTAAAAACGCACCTCTTATATAAGAGCGAACACAACATGGTTTTTCAACTATTTTTGAATTTATATCATCAGATATATTATAAAATCCATCTTTTTCAATAAAAATTCCCAATTTTTTTAAAATTTCACCAGCATTATCAATATAAATATGATATGCATTTGTGCGTTTTAAATTCTTCTTTTTTTCAATCTTAATATCAGTTGAAATTAAAAAATCTTTTTTTATAAAGGTAAATACCCGTCTAGCAATGGCAGAGTTTTCAGTAATTATATGTAAATCCACAACTCCACCACCACGCAAGCTTATATTTCCACTTATTCTAACTATTGCAGAAAGTTCTGCTAATTGGCAACATCTAGGAATTGTACGTATCCTCGTAAGTTCATTTTTTGTCTTAGATGAAAATGACATATTACTCTCCCATACTGCTATATTCTTTATCAATCGCTTTATCTTCCCAAATATCAACTAATAATTGAGATATTTTATCACAATCATGCCTTATATGAGCATAGGCTATTTCTACAAAATCTCCTTTATAAACTTCAATACCCAAATCTATAAATCTATTTTCATCATCTTGTGTCATATATATTGGCTCTGAAAATTTATTTTTATACCGACTTAATATATTCTCATCCATGATTTGATTATTTGCAATAATGCAATCAAAAATCTTCTCCGATGAATATGTAAATAATTCATCAATATGTTCTGCAAATGAATATCCACCAGTTTCTCCAGGTTGGGTCATCAAATTTGCAACATAAATTTTAATAGCAGAAGATTTTACCATTGCATCTACAATGCCATCTACAAGCAAATTTGGTATTATGCTGGTATAAAGACTCCCAGGTCCAACGAGTACGATATCGGCATCATAAATCGCCTGTATAACTTCATCAAGTGCCCATACATCTGATTCTTTAATGTATAGCTTATCAATTTTATCATTATTTTTTAATACCTCTTTAGGAATTGATGATTCACCTTCGACAATTTGACCGGATTTAAGTTTCGCAATAAGCGTCATCTCTTGAGATGTAACTGGCAATACCCTACCCGTTATTGCAACTATGTCGCTTATATGAGCAATTGCTTTTTCAAAGCTCCCTGAAATCCCCTGTAATGCAGCAATAAGAAGATTTCCAAAGCTTTGACCATCAAGTCTACCGCCTTTAAATCTATATTGTATAAGAGATTCCATAAGAGGTTCTGTATTAGCAAGTGAAAGTATACAATTTCGTATATCTCCAGGGGGCAACATTCCTAAGTCTTCTCTAAGCACACCAGAACCACCACCATCATCTGCAACAGATACTACAGCGGTTATATCTTTAGTAATTTTTTTAAGACCTCTTAAAAGTACGGAAAGTCCTGTTCCACCACCTATTGAAACAATCTTCATTCTCCCACATCCCTATGAAATAAATTTACAAAATAGGACTGTTTTTTTAAACTATCCGCAATCTTATTTGCTAATGTTACAGAACGATGCCTACCTCCAGTACAGCCAATGGCTATAAATAAATTTGTTCTACCCTCATCATGACATTGGGGTATAACAAATTCGATTGTTTGTAATATAAGTTCATACATTTTTTGACTCTGTTTAAATGACATAACATAATCTTGAACTTGATTATCATTTCCTGTAAGAGTTCTTAGCATATCTATATAGTAGGGATTTGGCAAAAATCTCACATCAAATACAAAGTCCGCATCCTTTGGGATGCCTTTTTTAAAGCCAAAAGACATAACCGATATAGATAATGTACTCTTTTTATCCTTAGATCCAAATAATATGCTTATCTGGTTTTTAAGTTCACCCTGCGTATAACTGCTTGTATCTAATATATAGTCCGCCTTTTGTTTAAGGGGTGCTAAAGCACCTCGTTCCTCGTCAATGGCTTTTTCAATTGAGCCATTTGGTGCTACAGGGTGCGCGCGGCGCGCTTCTTTGAAGCGCTTGACGAGTACCTCGTCAAAGGCGTCTAAAAAAAGGAGTTTATACGAGATTTCTCGATATTTTAGGCGTTCGATTTCGTCCATCAAATGCTTGAAAAAGACGCCGCCGCGTATGTCGGTAACTAGAGCAATCCTTCGTATATCCTCCACGTTTGCCTGACAAAGCGAAACAAACTGTCCTATAAGCACAGGTGGTAAATTATCGACACAGTAATATCCCAAATCCTCAAGTGCCTTTACAGCCTGACTCTTTCCCGCTCCAGACATACCCGTTATTATAACCAAATCCATCATATAAATTCTCTTTTCTTGTATGTTTATGCATTATGTGTATAAACATTCATATATTCGCAATACTTTCAAATAAAATATTATACCTACTCACCAAGTATCCTCAGCTCTCTTTCAAGAACAACCCCAAACTTATCGTACACAATCTTCTGTACAGTCGAAACAAGCTCAATAACGTCATTTGCAGTTGCATTTCCCTTATTTACTATAAAACCGCAATGTTTTTCAGAAACTTGTGCATCTCCATAACTAAGTCCTCTAAGTCCCGCCTCATCTATAAGCTGACCCGCAAAATATCCCTCAGGTCTTTTAAAAACAGAGCCAGCACTTGGCATATTAAGAGGTTGCTTAGATTTACGCCTTTGTTCTAAATCAAGCATTTTCGCCTGTATCTTCTCTGGCTCTCCCTTTTCTAACTCTATAGTAACATCTAGTATCATATCACCATTTTTTTGAACGGCACATTTTCTATATCCAAAATCAAGTTCATCATTAGTTAATTTATTAACAGAGCCATTTTTAGTAAAAACAGTAATTTCTTTTACGATATCACTCATATTGCCACCATATGCACCCGCATTCATAAACACAGCTCCACCTATACTTCCTGGTATGCCTGAAGCAAACTCCATACCTGAAAGTCCGTAATTATATGCAAGTTTTGCCAATTCCACCAATGATGCTCCAGCACTTGAAATTATTTTATTTTCTTGAATTTCATAATTAAAATCCTCAAGTTTTACAATTACTCCATTTATACCCTCATCTGGAACTAAAATATTACTTCCCTGACCTATTGTATAAATTGGAAATTGTAACTCATATTGCCATCTATATATTTGTTCTAACTGAGTTCTACTCTTAGGGCAAATCAAAAAATCTACATTTCCACCTATCTTAAAAGTCGTATGCTTTGACATTGGTTCATCTACATAAAACTCTAATCTTTCAACCTCATTATTATAATTTTCTAGCCAGTTTATTATTTCGTCTTTCATTTGTTGATTCATATATGCCTCCATTTTTGTTTCTACCTTAGTATACCATGAGCAGATACACTAAAACAATAAAGAGCCTAGATTTCTCACGGCTCTATTAATAGAAATTTAACTAATCAAATTTTTTCAGACAAATAATATAAATCTCTTAATATTTAATCTTAATATTTATAAAAATCTATTTAACTTTTTCCCTGTATTTTTTGAACTATAACCTCAAATAAAAACTTTGGCAATTGAACCGCCCTACCTATCCTACTAGGATGTCGTATAATTCGATATAGCCATTCTAAATTCAATTTCAAAAATATTTTAGGGGCTCTTTTAGCATATCCAGACCATACATCAAAACTTCCACCCACTCCCATCGCAACGTGGGTATTAAGTATTTTTTTATGTTTATGTATCCATTTTTCCTGTTTTGGTGCTCCTAGTGCAACAAATAAAACATCTGGTTTAACCTCATTTATCTTATCAATTACCTTCAATTCGGCAGACTCATCAAAATATCCATCATGATAACCCACAATATCTATTTTAGAATATTTTTGTCCTATGTTATATGCAGCTCTTTCAACAGTTTCAGGCTTTGCTCCCAAAAGATATATAGAGCGATTAGAATTATTACAAAAATTAAGAATTCTCTCCATAAACTCAATTCCAGCAACTCTTTCCTCTATACCCAAATCGTGAATTTTCGATGCATAGACAATGCCTATACCATCTGGAACTACCAAATCAGCATCAGAAATAGCTACCTTTAAATCCTCATCATCTCTTGCCTTCATAATAATTTCAGGATTAGGTGTATAAATAGTCGCACAACTATTATTATTAAATAATGATAAAAATTTATTATACGCCTCTTCACGACTTACTTTATCAACTCTTATTCCTAAAATTTTAACGGATTTAATATCCATATTAATCCTCTCTACAATTATACAGACAACTCTCCAAAAGCTTCGTATTAATCTCAAATCCAGATTTCAAACTATCCACTTTTCTATTTTGCTCTTCTAATAATTCTCCATCTTTTGCAAATGCATCATCAATATTTGATTTAATATCAGTCCTGATAAAATCACCGACACTGCATATAGCTTTCATATCAAATATTTGCATAAATGCATCTATCTTTGGATCATATGAAATTCCTAAAAATGATATCCCCGCCACTGCTGCAAAAATCAGAGAATGTAACCTTTCTCCAACTAAGAGATCCGCATTTTCCACAACGCTCATCATCTCTTTAGCACCTATCATAGATGTTATTGCAGGAATATTTTGCCTATTTGCCCAAATGCATAATTCCCTATCTTCGACCAAATGAAAAGGTAAAAAAATTACCCTATAATCTGACATTAACGATTTTATCAATTTTTTTAGCATTTGTCTATTTTCATTTGTACAAAAATCCTTTGCTCTAAGTGAAAAAGCTATCAATGGCTTATCATTATCATAATCTACACTTACACTGTCAAATGATTTTTTTAGTATTTCAGAGCCTATTTTTTTACCGCTTTTTTCCATTGCAATAACGGGATCTGCACTTAAATATATCTTTTTATCCTTTATTCCAAGTAATAATAATTCCTCCTTTGAACCAATATCCCTTACGGTTATTATATCAACATATTTTAAAATAATTTTCATAAGAAATCTATTAAATTTTCCACTTACAGGTCCAATGCCATGAGCGTATAAAAAAACTTTTTTTCTACATACGATAGCCCACCAAATAAGTGCTAGATAATATCTTATACTCCATCTTCCAGTACTATCTTGAAGCAGACTACCTCCACCGCTTATAAAAACATCAGATTTTGCAATGGCAAAAATAACATCAAAAAACTTAGAACGATGAACTACATTTACATCTATATTCCTTTTAGTTTCTTTGAGATTACCAGTTAATACATAAATATCATTTTGAATATTTAGTTTTTTTAATGAATTAACCATAGTTTCTAAAATGGCTTCATCACCCAAATTATTAAAACCATAATATCCCGAAATTACTATTTTAACCATCTACTTCCTCTTTTGCTAATATATTATCATTTAATGCACTTTTATACATATGTGTATATTTATTAAATGCTCTTACAATTAAACTTATAATAATAATACTTATACTTCCGATTATAAGCCCAAATACCAAACTATAAAATGTTCTAGCAATTGATATATACAGTGGCGTGCGAAGATGACTAAATGTATTGAGTACAGATGTAAATCCTAACATTGAAATAAATCCTAGTACAAATGCTCCTCTTTGTTTTTTTCGTGCAAATCTATTTAATAAAATATAAAGTGCTGGAAATGCAATAAACATCTCCTTTGTTCTAGGTCGGGCTAATAAGCCCATTTCTAGGGCATTTCTTATTAGCATTTCAACACTTGATGGTTGTATTTTAGTTTCATGCCCAGTTCGTGCTATATATATGATTCCAACAGCACCAACTACAGCTAATATTATTAAATGCATAATTTTAATATTATTAGCCAATAAATTTTTGACATATCTCCAATTTGAATATTTATCTTCATAATAACTTGCACCCATCTCAAGTATAAATAAACCTACAAAAAGTATCAACGGAACTAGCTGACTAGCTTTAACTCCTCTAAAATATTCAATCTCTAATAAATAATCAGAATGTGATAAAACTGCTCCTAAGCTTAGCCCACCCAATGTCAATATAATACCAATAAATAAATATGCACCAATTGAGCGTTTAATAATTGCCAAACTAGAAAACTTATTGCATTTTTTACACTGCTTGAATCTAAGACAATTTAATATTATACATAGCATCGCAGCTGCAAAAGTTGGAACTACAATAGATGTAAGTATTCCAAAAAGCAAAGCCCAAACATTTGGTATCAAAAATGACGCAATAGTTGACAAAGCTATAGCTATAATAAAAATAATCCACTTTAATCTATCAGCTATCCAAATATATCTAGTAAATAAAAACATTCCCATTGCGATGATACCATATGAAATCCCTGCAATAAACAGTGGATATGGCATATTAAGCTTCATATATGAGGCTTTTCCAAATCTAATATTATGAGCTAAAAGGCGTTTTTCAAGCCTTGTAAACATTTTTTTATATGGCTCCCAATCAGTTATATAAACAACATCATTATCTTTTTCTCTAAATGGTCTAAAATAAATTGAGCGAATATTTCTTTCTGTAATTGCACGATATAGGGTATTTTCAATTTCCTGTGCATCTTCATATCCATACCATTTATATCTCTTTTGTATATATCCAACTATCGGGAAAACCCTAACTGCATTGTAATTTAACATTTTTGCCAAATCTTCAGCACCCTTTTGTTTAGAATGTCCTCTTTGAACGCCGCTTTCAACAAGTCCAACTGCAATATTATTGTCTTGCATATAGCGATATGTATTATTGGGTTTCTTCATTTCTAAATCATAGCCTAATACACTATCTCCTTGAAATACAATATACTCAGGGTTGCAATCGTACTTCTTGCATTCACGATCAAATGCATCTATTAAATTATCAGAATATCTAGGAAAATTCGATGGTCGTAGCAAAGGCTTCATTCCAGCATTTTTAATATTTTCTATATCCCACAACCAAAATCCAAAACCCATCCATGCAATTTTACTATCCGTTAAATATTTAACACTTCTTTTGGATTTTCCCTCTTCATCTTTTAAAAGACCACCTTCTAAATAAAGTGCATCTTCAGGTTTTCCATCGAATACAATAATATGAAAATCATCATCAAAATACATAAATTCTTTTGGATATCTATCAAGAAGTGCTTTTTTTATCTCTTCATAATAAAACGAATCTTCAATAGTAACTATATAATCGAATCTATCTCCACTTTCAATTTTATCCCTTGTTTTTCCAGAAATTCCCCTATGAAAACCTACAGTTTGTAGCCACTCATTTCTCATCATAGCAGTCATTGGCATTCCATAATTTAATAAATTTTCAAAAGTCCTCTCCTTTAGTGCCACATTTTCAAAACCAAGGCTATGAAAATGCTCTAACCACCAAGAAACATCATGCTCTGACTGCTCTGCCAATTGCTCTAATTCTTCAAAATCAATAACCAAATCAACGCTATCAAGCCCCCGCTCAATCTTTGCCCTATCCAAATCAAGCACAACAGTACAAATAACGGCAACTATAACTAATAATAAATATACCTTATTAATTAAAGACAATCTTCTAACCATGCTACAACCCTTCCCATATAACATAAATATTTTTAAATAATTAGAATTTTTTATCCAGTCATTTGAGGGATATTTAAACTGGTACAATTAAACAAACATTCTTATTTGAGATTAGTATCAATAAGCATTTTTATTTATAAATGTATTAAATAATACCACCATTAAAAAAACAGATGAAAAATCACCTGTTTATACGATATATACTTTTTAGTTTATAGTCAAGTCATAGTAAAGTTTATTATTAAAATTTAATTAGTAACAGTTGAAAACTCTCCCCTAATCATCACCCATGCATCTTCCATAACTACCATTCCTCGTCCATCATTATAGGGATTTAAAATAAGGTGATTATTAGGAACTCTAACTCCATCTGATAAATCCGTTCCATCTGACAAATCTACTAATCCACCACTTTTAGAAGCTATCACAAGTAGCTTTCCAGCACGAACAATACATTCTGCACTATCCGCAAAATAAATCATTGTACCCGCAGGCACATTTAGAATTTTAAAAACATATGATCCCGAAATTAAATTCGAACTATTCGATGTAACCCTTGACTGTTCTACTAATTTAGAATCAATATACTTATTCATTTCAGCTAATCTTTTATCAATATAACTTAAAGTTACAAGAGGATCCTTATGAGTTACAGGCTTTGCCTCAGTACTTATATGTAAAGTAAAAATCAAGACAAAATTTAAAAACATAACTATAATAAAAAACTTAACCGCCTTGCCTTCTATCATAATCCCTCCTAGTTTTCTGAAGAAAAATTTACATCCTTTTCCGTATCTTCTGAATTATCCTCACTTAAACCAAGTGAAATAATAAGCCCATCATCAACCCTATCCATAGTCTTATTGGGTAAACTTCCAATTCTTGAAATGAGTCTATCCTTATCGAGAGTACGTATCTGTTCAAGTAAAACAACTGAATCCATAAACAACCCTCCATTTTCATCTCCCTTGGAAATCTCAACATGAGTAGGTAGATGACCCTTTGTTATTTTGGCAGTTATTGCAGCGGATATAACCGTAGAGCTATGTTTATTTCCAACATCATTTTGTATAATTAAAACTGGTCTAGTTCCACCTTGCTCTGAACCTACTACAGGATCTAAATCTACTAAGTACATCTCCCCTCTTTTAATCATTTATAGCCCCCTTCAATGTTCCAAATTTTATATACAGGTAAAATATATCGTTTAAAACAATGCTTTTTTATTTAAAATTTACATAAAACAACCTAAAAACCACTTACCCGCTAATTGACTAATTTACTCACACTTGACTTAAATTTCTAATTTTTTTCTTAAATTTGACACAATATCGTCATAAATATGCAACACTTTACCATTTTTAATATAAACCCTAGGAACTCTCTTACCAATCATACACATAGTTTCATAAGATATAGTTCCCATCCATGATGCAACATCTTCCATAGATATATTTAACTCGCCATCTTTACCTATCATAATCACTTCATCTGCACGTTTAACATCTGAACCAGTCATATCAGCCATACATTGATCCATGCAAATACTTCCCATTAGCGGATACATATTACCACTGTGCAAAATCTTTGCATTTTTGGCATATAATCTACTATATCCATCTGCATATCCAAATGGAAGTGTGGCTATAATACTCTGCTTATCTGTTGTATAAGTTCTGCCATATCCAATATCACAGCCTTTAGGTAAAGTTTTTACATGAGCTACATAAGATTTAAGAGACATAACTGGCTTTAACTCTATTTGAGATTTATCTACATTATCAGAAGGATATAATCCATACATCATAATCCCCGCTCTAACCATATCGTAATTCATATCTTTTAAGTCTATTATTGCCGCAGAATTAGAAACGTGTTTAATTGGAATGTCAATTCCTTTATTTTCCAATTTTCTAACTACATCAATAAATTTATCATTCTGCATTCTCGTATAAGTTTTATCTTTAAAATCAGCAGTAGAAAAATGTGTATAAATGCCTTCAATATCTAAATTCTTACATTTACAAATACTTTCAACAGCATCTATACCTTGCTCATTTGGAATTATACCAATACGCCCCATACCTGTATCTATTTTTATATGCACACGAATTTTTGTATTATTATTTCTCGCAACACTATCAAATACATCAGCTTGATTAGAATCATAAATAGTTTGTATAAAATTATTATCTATTAATGAGAATGCGTGTTCATCGGGAGTATATCCAAGTATCAAAACATCTACATCAGGATAATGTCTACGCATCAATATTGCTTCATTTAATGTGCTAACGGCAAACATATCAACCCCATTTTCTAATAATAAGTTTCCGATTTCAACGCATCCATGACCGTAACCATCTGCTTTTACAACAGCTACAATCCTAGATTTATCATCTACAAATTTCCTTATTTGCCTTATATTATGCTCTAAATTATCTAAATTAATTTCTGCCCATACAGGTCTTTGACAGAGACTTTTCATTTGAAAACTCCTAAATAAAACTTATAAACTAAACTATTCTCAAATTATTTTATACTATTCTCAAATAAGAATAAGTTATCTACGTTCAATGTTAAGCAATAAACTAAAATCCCAGTTTTCTAAATGCACTTGGCATTCCCTCAACCAAATCAGTTGCAACAAGTCCAAATTCACCTTTACTTTCAGACATAACATCACCCGCAGAACCGTGAATATAGACTCCCAAAATTGCCGCGTGATAAAGAGATAAACCCTGTGCTACAAATCCAGTAATTATACCCGTAAGAACATCTCCCGTACCACCTGTTGCCATTCCAGTATTTCCATTTACATTTACATACACCTCTCCACTAGGATTTGCAATCACCGTCCTAGAATTTTTTAATACTACGATCACACCGTATTTTTTAGCAAAAGAAATAGCAGTATCTATCGGATTAAGCATGACTTCATCTATTGTTGTACTGAGCAATCTAGCCATTTCACCAGCATGAGGAGTAATTAGTATTTGAGACTTTTTATCATTTAATAATTCAACATTTTTCGCTAAAGCATTTAATCCATCAGCATCAATAATCAGCGGAACCTCTAATTCAGTTATAAGTCTCCTTAACATCTCATTCATCTCTCCAGAGACACCACAGCCAGGACCTATAGCTACAACTGATGATTCAGCAACACTACCTATAATAGAATCTATTTGACTAAGTGATATTACTCCTTTTCTCATCTCTTCAATAGGAACTATAACTGTTTCGGGAATACTCGTAGTTATAAGATGACGTAAACTTTCAGGAATATATAATTTTAATAAACCAAGTCCACATCTAAGAGCTGCCTTGCAAGTCAATATAGCGGCACCAGTCATACCAGAACTACCAGCTATAACACAGGCAGTGCCGTATATACCCTTATGAGAATCCTTAGGTCGTGGTGGAATTAAATCACGTGCTACATTCTCTGTTATTACATTGTGTTTCATATTATCAGTTGGAATAAATTTTGTAGATATTCCTATAGTTTCAACAATTAACTCTCCACAACAATCAGCCGCAGGATACATGATATTGCCCACCTTAGGAAATATAAATGAAATCGTTTTATCAGCTCTAATAGCACTCCCAAAGATTTGACCGCTATCACTATCAATTCCCGAGGGTACATCAACGGCAACAGTATAATCACTTAGCCTATTTACAGCATCTACAACCATTTCATAAAATCCCTCTATAGGCTTTGATAAACCAGTTCCAAAAATAGCATCAACAACCATATCTTGAATTGGAATCAACTTCTCTAATAATGCCACCCCACCTCCATCATTAATATGATAAATTGGAATACCTAAATTTTTTATAATTTGAAAGGATAATTTAGCACATTCATTCATTTCCTTGGGTTGTCCAACAGCCACAACCTTTACATCAACACCCTTTTCACATAGATGCCTAGCGACCACAAAACCATCCCCGCCATTATTGCCAATACCAGAAAGTATTAAAACATTCTTTAAATTATCATGTCCATTGTAAATATGATGTGCAACAACCCTTCCCGCATTTTCCATTAATACAGATGCGGATATTCCTATCTCATTTACTATATATTCATCAATTTTATTCATTTCACTACTGAGTGCAAGTTTCATATGTCCTCCTTTAGACTATAGAATAACAGCATTAGCAACTGCATAAGTCTTACAGTGAGATATAGAAATTATTATATCATTAAATCCCTTAGACTCAATATATTCTTTTGTACTCCCATAAAAAATAGCACTTGGCTTTCCAAAATCATCTTTTATAATTTCTATATTTTTCCAATTACCCTCATATATACCCGTTCCCATAGCCTTACCAATAGCCTCTTTAGCCGCAAAATACCCCGCAATAGTTTCTGCACGCATATTTTTTTTATTAAAATACTCTATTTCATTTTCCGTAAATATTCTAGCGAGAAAATTCTTATGCCTTTCAACAGCTTTTTCTATCCTATTAATTTCTATTATATCCACTCCAAGTCCCATTATATCACTCTGGTTGCGTTTTTTAGCCACGATAATTCCTCCTCATTCATATGTGGAGATAGCACACTGTAAACCAATTTATGATACTCATTAAGCCAATTTTTTTCATCATCAGAAAGCATTTGAACTTTTACTGGACGCAAATCAATAGGACAATATGATATAATTTCAAATTTTAAAAATCGCCCAAATTCATTTGTGATATCATCTCTTACCACAAGAGTATTTTCAATTCTGATACCATGTTCACCTTCTCTATAAACCCCTGGCTCATCAGTTACAACCATACCTGATTCAAGAATGACATTACTCCTACTCATACCAATATTTTGAGGACCTTCATGAACATTTAGAAAATACCCCACGCCATGCCCAGTACCAGATTTATAATCCATGGCATTTTCCCACATTGGCTGACGTGCTATCATATCTATCTTTGAACCCGTTGCACCATATAAAAATCTTAATTTAGCAAGTCTTATATGACTTATAAGGGTCAATGTATAATCGACCATCATCTGCTCTGTTAATTCACCCGCCGCTATCGTTCTAGTAATATCAGTTGTACCATCTAAATAATTTCCACCTGAATCAACTAAAAATAGCCCCTTTGGCTCAACCTTAGCATTTGAAACCTCACTTGCTGCATAGTGCATCATCGCAGCATTTTGTCCATATGCTGAGATAGTATGAAAACTCTCAAATACAAAGTGTTCTACCTCTGCACGAAAATCTCGAAGTCTATTTTCAGCTGATAATTCATCTATATTACCATTTGGAATATTTTTATCAAGCCACATTAAAAACTTCACCATTGCAACGCCATCACGCACTTGACAAGCCTTTAGGTTCGCAATTTCCTCTTCTGTCTTCATTGACTTTATATATTCAACAGGATTTGACTTTTCCATTAAAGCATGAGTTTCTTTAAAGCTATTACTTATTTTATATGATAGAGTTTTAGGGTCAAATGAAATCATTTTGCCGTCCGCAATACCCTTTATATATTCTTCAATTTGAGCATAATCCATCACATCAACACCATACTTGGATAAATGATTTTGCAAATCATCAGAAGACTTTTCATCTTTTACAAACAATGTAGCACTTTCTAAACCAATAATTGCATATGACATTACAACAGGACAGTAATCAATATCAAAACCCCTTATATTAAATAACCATGCAATATCATCAAGTGTAGGAACAACTACATAATCACTACTTTCTTCTCGCATTTTTTCCCTAAGTCTATTTAACTTATTATCAACTGTATTTGCCGCAAATGGCATATTATGAACCCATACTTTATCCATTGGAAAATCTGGTCTATCATACCATACAATATCCACTAAATCCTCTAATGTTGCAAATTTAATATCACTTGCATTTATATGCTTATCAATTTCTCTTTTAGTTGAAAGTGAGATAACCTCTCCATCAAATCCAATCGTCATGCCGTCCTTAACATTTTTACCAACCCACTCATATGGTGATGGAACACCTTCACTGCCCCATTTCATCAGTTCAAAATAAGAACCACTTATTTCTTTTTCAGCTTGTATATAATACCTTCCATCTGCCCATACAAGTGCCTTATTTTTAGTTATCACAGCCACACCTGCAGAACCAGTAAATCCCGATATAAAAGTCCTAGAACGCCATCTAGCAGGCACATACTCCGACTGATGTGGGTCGGTACTAGGAACGATATAAATATCAATATTTCTTTTTTTCATCTCTTCTCTTAATTTATCAACTCTATTGTTAACCATTTTTTCCTCCTCTTTATCATCTTATTTTCTTTAATACTTTAAACTAACCAAGGGCAATGCTAAATCCTAAGCATTGCCCCTTACAAAATACATATATAAATCTAAAGTATATTACACATATTTTGAACTTAAATATATTTTTGTTAATCGTCCTTATTTGTTCCCATATTCTTCTTTTATATAATATGGATTAACTTTTTTTCTTGAAAGCACTTTTATTTTGCCATTTTCATTTACTATCTTAAATCCTCTAAATACGCTTTCAATATGTCCATATGCCCAGAAGTCCTTAGCCACATCAAAGAACGAAGGCTCTACATTTGGAGTCCCATATCTATTAAATAGCCCATCAAAGAATATTGCAGCCTCTACCCTTGTAGTAAATGAATCTGGCTTAAATGTCTTATCGGGATATCCATTCATCAATCTATTTCTAGCTACTAGATTAATTTGTTTTTCATATTTATTTCCCGAAACATCTGTAAAGAATTGAGTTATACTATCTTCACTATTTATGTCAATCTTGAAGAATCTAGCTATAGCCTCTGCAATTTCACCTCTTGTCATATACTTATTAGGTTTAAATGTTCCATCAGAATATCCAGTAAAATATCCATATGCTATGGCTTCAGAAAGAATGTCATAATACCAATCTCCCTCATTAACATCCAAATACTGTGTAACTTCTGGGGTCTTATATCTATTTTTAGTATGTCTAACAAGCACTGCTGCAACCTCTGCTCTAGTTATATTATCATGTGGATGGAAGCCACCATCTGGGCGTCCAATCATATATCCATCAAAGATCTTTTCATCTCTTACATAATAAACCCTAAGCATTGCATGTGATAAACCTGAAATCACATTATATGTTTTATCTAACAATACAGACTCAAATGTGTAATCTGATATTTTTTTGACTTTGTCAGTTGATAAGTTGATAGTTACTGTTTTTATTTCATTAGGTTTTAAATTTGCAACATCAATATATATATATCCATCTTTTACAAACTGCCCCTCATTAGGTATCAACTCTAAGTCATCTGGTAAACTAACTTTAAGGTAACCCTTATAAAGTGTTTTAGCAGATTTATTTATATAGTTCAAATCTAATTCAATATTCTCTCCAGCAAATGTCAAACGCTTTTTGACAACAATTTCCTGTTGATATAATCCCTTAGCTATAGGAGTGTTTAAACCTTTATTAACCGGAAGTCCAAATCCACCACCTACTACTGAACTCGAACCAGATTTTTTAACAATCGGTCTCATCTTAAAATTCCAATATGCTATTTTATTTGTAACAGGAATTAGACCTACTGCCTTTGGCGTATATGCCACCTGCCCTGCGTATTTTAACTCACCACCATGTACCCTAGAGTCATATCTATTATATCCAGGAGCCTCAGCTATAATGTAGTATGTCGTATTAGGAAATACCATCCACGAATATTCACCTATTGCTGTAGTATTTTGTGGATTAGCATTATTGCTAAATCCTAATTTATTAGCTGGTAAAGGCACTTTTGCATTTGTTGCATTATCGTATAGAGTAACCGTTGCTCCAGAAATAGGAGCCCCTGTATTAAAGTCTGTAACAAATCCACGAGGGTCTACTAGTATATCCTCTACAATAAGCTTTCCATTTGTAACAGCATTAAAACTCTCACTTGAAATCATTATCCTTGTACCATTGGAAAATGTATAATATATTTCTCTAGTATATGCAGCATTTGTAAGTTTTGGATTACCAGCACTAGCAACAAGTACTCCCTTATTATTAACTTTATAATTTAAAGTATTTATACCTTGTTTATACTGGATAACTATTTTACTAGGATCTGCTAACACACTTCCACCGCTACCAGTACCACTTGGAGTGTCTTGTTTAACAACAAATGTACCAACTATTGTCTTATTCGAATCCACTACATTATCATTAGCAGAAGTCGATGTAGACTGCGAGTATTTTTTAACCTCACCCTTTTGAATAAATGATAATTCTTCATTCGTTGGACTTTCATTAGAAGGTATAATTACTTCTACATCATAAGTTTCTGGTGTATTTTCATCTATTCCATCATATGGAACAAATATCTTGTAATCACCATTTGCATCTGTCCTACCAGTGTATTCAAACAATAGTTTTCCTGCATCTGCCCCAGTAGTTATCTTAGATAATTTATATCCATCTTTAAAATCACTCATAAGTCGTGGATCATTATCAGCAAGAGTTTTATTTATAACTTTTCTAATTTTAATATCTGTATTTGCATATATTTTGCCATTTGCTCCAGAACCCTTAACCGTACCCTTAATTGATAACGGCTCTAATACCATCATTATATAATCTTCTAACTGCTTTCCATTATCTAAATTAGCTATCGCCTTAACTTTAATTTTTTGAGTTTCTAAATAACCTCTTAAATCAGCAGACTTAAATGTTGCCACCGCTTTACCTTGTGCATCTGTATTAACTATTATCTTGTAAGGTGTAGCCACAGGAGCATTTTTAAACGTTCCCCTTTTAACCATCGGAATTAAATTTCCTGCATCATCTTTACTTGCATCAAATGTAACTCTTGCATTAGCAACTGGAGTTCCATCTTGATTATTAATAGTAAATGTTATATCGGATTCAGATCCACCATCACCAACTATTATCTCTGGTTGTGCTGATAAATTCATAACATACTTAGATGATACAAAATCCATTGTAACCGTTCCACCATTAGAATTAGGAACTGTTTTATTTATATCGGGATATCTAACAATATTACCATTATCATCATATGAGGATTCAACTCTTAAGTTATAAGTCACATTTGGATACAAATTAGGAATTGAATAATTACCATTGACATCAGTAGTTACTACTATGGCATTTCCACTTGCATCTAATACTGGATTTCCACTTGCATCTAGCAAATGTATTGTAGCATTTTGTAATGGAATATTTGTTCCTGATGTTTCATCATATTGTTCTACTTTACCCTGTATAGTTACAAGCTTATAAATTCCTATTTTAACGCTTGTAGCAGTGTTCCCACTTACAACTGTTATATCATCACTCTTTAGAGTGTTTGGATCTATATCAGAATCTATAGTATCATCATTACCAATATCTTTAGGACTTACTCTATAATAACTTATGCCACTTGGTAAAATTATCTCTAATTGATAATTATCGGGTTTCAAAGCAATTGTTGTAAAGCTACCATCAGCATTTGGGGTAATAGGAGAACCAATATTAGTAGAACCTGATTTTACTTGAATTTGTATATCAGAAAAACCATTTTCTGCATTATCTATTCCATTTCTATTGATATCTTCAAACACCTTACCAAAAATACTAGTTTTTTTGTAGATACCTACGTCTTTAGGACTTGTCTGTCCATTGACAACAGTTACTACACTGCTTGTAATCTGTTCATAACCATCAATAGTATTAACTACTTTTAATTTATAATCTCCTGCATCAAGCCCCTTAATATCATATGTGCCATCTGCTTTTATATCCACTATTACTGGATTTCCATCTGCACCAATAACTGGAGAACCATCTGCATTTAACAAATGTATCTTTGTGTTTGCTGTTATCAGCTCTTCTCCAGCAACCTGTGAACCATCAGCATTCTTATCATGGAATATACTTCCTGTTACCTTACCATTCTTATATATACCATAATCAAATACCTCAGGCGTCCCTGATGTAGGTGTAAATGTTACTCCACTATTATCACTATTAAAGTCATTTGCACCAGGCGTATTTGGTACTGGTACTGGACTTACATTATAACCATTTGGAACACTATATGTCATAGTCAGAGCCTGTGCATTTGGACTTACATAAAACTCATATGTTCCATTTGGATTAACATTTACGTTAACTGTTTGTACAACTGTACCATCAGCCTTTTTAAGAGTAGCACTAAATGTTCCAGTAAAATCTATATCCGCACCATCTTTTTGACCATTTGGCTCATAATATTTTTCTTCAAATACTTTACCAGTAATTTGAATATTTTTATAAAGCCCTATATCTTGAGTGCTTGTCTGTCCGTCTATAACTGCTACTACGCCACTTGTTACCTGTTCATAACCATCAACAGTATTTACTGCTTTTAATTTATAATCGCCTGCATCAAGCCCCTTAATATCATAACTTCCATCAGCTTTTACATCTACTATTACAGGATTGTTATCTGCACCAATGACAGGCGAACCGTCAGTATTTAATAGATGTATCTTAGTATTCGCTGTTATAAGCTCTTCCCCAGCGACTTGTGTGCCATCAACATTTTTATCATGGAATATATTTCCAGTTATTTTATTAGTTTTATATACGCCATAATCAAACTCTTCATCTGTTCCTGATGTTGGAGTAACTGAAACTCCGCTATTATCAGCATTAAAGTCATTTCCACCAGCTACACTTGATACTGGACTCACACTGTAATTAGTTGGAACGCTATATGTCATATTTAGCGTATCTGCACTTGGATTTACATAAAATTCATACTCTCCATTCGCATTTACAGTTATATTGTTAACAGTTACAAATACAGTGTCATCAGCTCTTTTTAGAGTTGCATTAAACGTGCCAGTAAAATCTATATCTGCACCATCTTTTTGACCATTTGGCTCATTGTATTTTTCATCAAACACATTGCCTGAAATCTTAACTTTCTTGTATATTCCTATATCTTCAATGAGATTTTGATTAGATGTTAAACTGATATTAGTATCTTTAGGTTCAAATCCATTTGCATTATTTTCTACCCTAACCACATAAGTTCCTACTGGTATACCATCAAATTTATATGAGCCATCCGCTTGTTGTGTTACCGTAATTTGATTGCCCTGTGAATCTGTTGCAGGTGTAGTTCCATCTGCTTTATATAAAGTTACAGTAGAAGTAGAAGTTGTAATATAATCTTCTCCAAGTTCTTTTGTACCATCGGCATCTTTATCATAATATACTTTTACACTTAGGCTATTTGATTGATATAATCCATAATTAACTTCATGATTAACTCCGGATATAGGTCTAAAAGTTACTCCATTTTTATCTATATTGCTATTAGGATGTGTAGTACTTCCACCTTTTGGACTAATGCTATATCCGTCTGGAAGACTATATGTTATTTCTAAATCCTTTGTACTTGGTTTTTCCTTAAATGAATATGCACCAGTAGTAGCATTTATACTTAATGTAACTGTTCTATCCACTTCTCCATCTTGTTTTAATGTTGCAACAATTGGTATAACACTATCATCATATGCACCTTCTGCTGCACTTTTTACTCCAGTTGGTGTACCTGTTTCTACAAATACAATACCTGCAATTTCAACTTTTTTATATATACCTAAATTTTCTGTATTTGTCTGATTAGATGTTACTGTTAAAGAATGGGTAACAGTTTCATATCCCGCACGTTCTACCTTAACTATATAATCTCCTACTCGTACATCATTAAATGTATATACCCCATCTGCTCCTACTGTTGTAGTTATATTATTACCTAATGAATCAGTTGCTACTGTAACGCCATCTGGCTCATATAGGGTAACTGTAGCAGATATAGCATTTTCTCCAGCCTCCTGTGTATCGTTGGCATTTAAATCATGGTATATTATTCCATTTACTGTATTTGACTCATATAAACCATAATTAATTTCCTGATTTACTCCCGATGTAGGTTGAAAAGTTATGCCAGTTTGATCTATATCGCTACCATTTACTTGATTTGCTTTCTTTGGACTAACACTATAACCATCTGGAATGCTATATTTTAGAGTTAAATTCTCATTTCTTGGATTTATTTTAAATGAGTATATACCATTTGTTACAGTTATATTAACTGTTTCAACAACAGTATCAGTCGCATCTTTAAATGTCGCTGTAATAGCTCCAGTATAATCTGTATCAGAACCATCTTTGATACCATTTGGTGTATCTATTTCTTTAAATACTATACCTGAAATTTCTACTTTCTTATAAATACCTAAATCTAAATTTTTATCCTGATTAGTTGAAACTGTAACATCTTCTGTTAAAATTTCATATCCTGCCTCTTCTACCTTAATTTTATAATCTCCAGCTGGTAGATTTGGAATAGTATATGAACCATCTGCTGCAACTGTTACTGTTATAGGATTACCTGATGAATCAGTCGCAATTGTAGTTCCATCTGACTCATATATAGTAACCGTAGCTTGTATTCCTTCTTCTCCAGCTTCTTTGTTACCATCATTATCTTTATCATGATAAACAGTTCCACTTATAGAACTTAACTGATATAATCCATAGTTAAATGTCTTAACATCTCCTGATGTTGGGGTAAATGAAGATACCGTCCCATTTAATGCAACATTATTTCCAGTTGCAGCGATTTCACTTATACCAAATCCAGTTGGTAAACTGTATGTTAAAGTTAAACTCTCAGAACTTGGATTTATTTTAAATGAATATGAGCCATCTCCAGCTACACTTAAATTCTGAGTATTTGTACTACCTCCAGAATAATTTAGCGTTACAGATATTACTCCATTTGCAGTTTGATTATAATCTAAATCAGAATTATTTTTAATACCATCTAATAATGTTCCTATTTCTTCAAATACATTACCTCTTATTTCCACTTTTTGGAATATTCCAATATCTTGGTCAGTAATATCATCTCCGATGTTAACAGTTATACCTCCTGTAATCGCATCATCATAACTAGGTCTAGTTACTTTAACCTTATATGTCCCAAACTTCAAATCATCAAAACTATACTCACCATTTGCATTCACAGTAGTAGTTATAGGATTACCAGCAGAATCATTCACTGGATTTCCACTACCATCTAATAGATGAACAATAATGTCAGCACCACTTACTGGAAATTCCCCAGCACCCTGTGTGTCATCTCCATTTTTATCGAGATATACCTTACCAGATATTGAGTTGGACTCATATAAACCATAATCAAAAGTTAAATCTTGGTCAGATATTAGGTTAACAGTATTTGTACCTATACTTGCCGATACAACTCCATTTTCTGCGACATCATTTCCATTTGCATCATTTACCTTAGGACTTACAAGATAATCATTTGGCAAACCATAAGTTAATCTTACAGCAGAAGGATATGGATTTACTTCAAACGAATAATTACCAGTTGCAGAAACTGAAATATTTTTAGTTTCAAGAGTTGTATAATTCCCTGTCCCATCATCTACAGATACAGTAGCATTAAATGCACTGGAAAAATATGAATCAGAGCCATCTTTTATACCATTAGGTGTGGCACCTTTTTCTCTAAACAATTTACCTGTTATCTTAACTTTTTGGTATAATCCTAAATCTGTATTTTCTAGTACTTGACCAGAAATAAGTGTAATGTTATCACTATATACGCTATTTTGTACTCCATTTGGCACAGTAATATCACTATCTTTTGTATCATCACCAATATCACGCTTAGTAACATAGTATGAATCGCCAGTTTGATTGATAGCGTACCCAATTTTATATGTTCCAGGTATTATATCAACAGCAGTATAAAGCTCTTGAGCAGCATCAGCGGTAAAGTTATATTGAGCAGTATTGGCATTATCATACAATTTAACATTATCAATCACGCCTATTTTACTTTCTCCAGCCCCGCGTATACCATTATAATTCTTATCAAAAAATACTCTGCTCTTTACCTTTGCTGGTCTATAAAAACCAATATCGAAAGTGGGTTCTTTATCTCCCTCTGTAATAGTGAATTTTGGATATGTGCAAACATCATATTCAGTCCCAGATATAGTTTCATCAGTGATCACAGAACCATGATTTAAGGTAGGGTTATAATCCAAGCTTTTTTTGATTTTAACAGCTATTTTATAATCACCATTATTTAATTTTCTAAATGTTGACTCCATGCTTGTTGGATAAATGGTTTCTATGACATTATAATTACCACCACCATCTTTCTTCAAAAGTTGCATAATAACATCTTTATCAGATGCATTAGCACTTGCAGTTTTAAAATATGTTTCAGTTGCTACCATATTTCCATCAAAATTATCATCTTCATATAATTTCACTTTAAGAAGACCTTTATGCAAACCGCCATTTATATAATAAGTGTTATTTACATCATTATTGCTACTAGAAGCAAGTGGAGATACAAGGGTAAATTCAACTTCTGAATTATTGTCGACAAATACGTTTTTATTATTTTGAGTCTTAACAACAACTTGATGATTAGCTGGTCTCGGTGAAGACACAAAGTTTGTATTATTTGGATTATCATATCTAATTTTATAAGAATTATCAGATGGATTTAATTCCTGTGAATATTTATACGCTTTAAGAGTATTATCGAATGTTGCAGTAACATTAAGATCACCCGATAAATCTCCACCACTTATTTTAAGTTGTAAGCTATCCATAGGATTGTCTGCACCATCTTTAAATTTACTTTTATCATCGGCATCAGTAAACTGACCATCTAAATTAGTATCATTAAAGATATATCCTTGTAAAGTTATCTTTTTATAATATCCACCGCCAATATTTCCTGTTACTCCGGCTTTTGTTAAAGTAATGGGTTGTATTGTATTTGCATTAGCACCAGAAACTATAACAAAAGATTCCTCTTTTACATAACTTCCAGAATTGGATTTAACAGTGGCAGTAAAAGTTTTAGTAGAAGCACCTGTGCTTGGTATGATTACTAGTTTATAAGTTCCAGAAACCAAATCTGTAAACTTATAAATGCCATTTGATGACGTTACAACACTACCTTTTAAATCAGCTTCACCATTTTTATATAACTTAACTGTAAATCCACCTAAAGTTGGATCCGAACCATTTTTAAGTCCATCATGATTTTGATCAAACCACAATAAGCCTTCAATTATACCTCTATGCATACCTGCATTTTTAACGATTTCATCTTCTGATAATATATCTAAATTCATCTCATTAGATATATGTGGCGTTGTATTATTTTTTGTAAACTCATTTTTTATAGTTCCAGAAGTTCCAACTTGAGATATTGCATATTCATCATTTGGAGCTTCAACTTTTAATTTATAACCAGTTGCTGGAATAACATCTGTAAATTCATATTCACCCTGAGCATTAGTTGTATCAGTTGCATTACCATAAGTTGAATGATTCAAACTCACACTAACACCTGATAAAACAGGTTCTCCAGTATCCTTTATACCATTATGGTTTTTATCGTTAAATGCTATACCGCTCACCTTTGCATATTTATATAGACCAATAGAAACATTTTCTGTAAACATATCTTTATTAGCACCAGTAAGACCTATAACATTACTATCTGATTTATTTTTATAAATATAAAAATCATACTTGGTTTTATCAAGCCCAGCTTCAAAAGTATAAGTATCAGGATTGGCTAACAGTTCAAAATCATTATCTAAATTGGATTCTGTTCCAATATTCTCACCAACATTAATAGCAGATATTTGAAGTTCTTTTGATTTAGGAACTAAACATAATACCTTATAATTTCCTGCAACTAAAGTCTTTGGAAAACCGTAATATCCATCTTCGCCATCAGCATTTTTATTACTATATGTGTGTCTAAGTCTATCGTATGAGCCACCATTTTGTTTATAAAGAACAAATCTTATAGCATTAAGACCTCGTTTAATACCTTGCGTATCCATATCATCATCTAAACCATTATTATTAACATCATAAAAGGCTCTATTTCCTATGCCAAAATCAGTGCCTTCTGCAGCTATAATATGAGAAACAGCAGGAGGTTCATTTGGAAGAAATGATGACTTGCCAGCTGCATTAGAATCTGGATATGTTCCGCCAAACGCAAAACTATTATGAATTTGTTGATTTACTGGCACCCCAAATGGAGCAATCATTTTAAATTCAACATTAACTTCTTGAGCAGGTTGCAATTCATAGTTAACCAGTTTAAACAATATATGTGTAACATCTATTATATCGTCTGGAGGGGTCATCGACCAATCAGCTGCATTAATAGGCTGTGTAGTATTATTTAAAATACTAAAATCAGGATGATCTTTTGTAGAATAATATATTTTTAAATTATTTTCAGTTACACCTGGGGTATCAACAATTTGAGCATTACCTACTAAATAAGGATTCCACTCACTATGTCTATTACTCCCAGATAATATGCCCTTATCTCCAACCCCCGGCAACTTATCTACTACTACTATATCTGAAATAGGACCATTTCCATTAGAATTAGAAATATTTAATTTATAAGATACATAGCCACTAGGTAATGTATGTGCAGTAGTGGATTGTGTTGGATCTATATATACATTATCAGTTTCGCCTTTAATATATTTTTTACCATTTATCTTACCTTGGAATTTGTTAAATATAGTGCAAGTAGCAGTTACAATTTTATCAGTTGTATTTCCATCATCATCTAAAACCCCATAATCACTTTCATCTTTTACATTATTAACCGAACTATCAATTTCCCAATTAACATCTTGCGTACCTTCTGCAACTAAAAAGGCTAAATTATCATAAGAACCTGCTGCTAATTTATTATTTGTTTCTCTAAAACTATTTTTAAATTTAATGTTTACACTTTCATTTGGTTCTAGTACTTTATTTACTTTCCATCTCTTATAAGTAACATCATTACCACCAAAAGTACTATTAATATCAGCGAGTGCAGTTACACCATCAGAGGCAGAGATTTGCTGATAACTTGAATCATTAGCGTCAAATCTTTCATCTATAAACTGAACTCCAATTACGGCATTGCTCAAATTTCCTTTTGATAAGGTATGATTTTTTAGAGTCAATGTATATTCTATATCCTCTGAATCAATATAAGAACTACTAGCACTAGTCAATCTTAAATCATACCACGGCTTAATTGTCTTAACCTTAAAATTTGCACTGCTTTGAGAACCTTTTTCTTCAGAAGTAGCTTTTATAAAAGACTTAATTTTATTGGTATATGTAGTTATTTCATCTGGTTCAGCAGTTATTTTGCCTCTAACAGCTATATTTGAAGTAGCAGCAAACCCAACAGGCAATTTACTTCCATTATTACCTTCAATTAAAACTTTAATAGCAGATGCACTAGTTACAATAGCACCACCACTGGTTGAAATAGGAACATTAGCACCTTGTTGTATATTATCTCTTAATAAAGTAAAATTTGCATTATCTACATTGTTATAATCTAGGTTGGCATCAAAAGTACAAAAAAGCTTAATGTTAGTATCATCAAAATTATATCTACCGACATTTACAGATAATACATCCATCGCATTTCTTGGTATAATATCCATTACTCTTATAGAATCAACGGTTACATTACCTCCATTTTTAACTCCACCAATGGTAAATACAGCCGTTTGATCTTTTGAATACTCATCAACAGCAAGATTTGATCTATTATATTTATAAATATTAAATTCACCAACACTCGCATCATAAAAATGATGTGTTACATTATCATCACCATCTATTTGTGTATCATCACCCACATGATATCCTGTTACCTCAGCAGCATTTATAACATTATTTAATTTGTTAAAAGTTCCACTAGGATATTTACACCTTAATGTATAAACCGCTGGTGCAGAACCAACTGTAATTGTTTGATTTGACCATGTAATAGTATTATCATTTTGATTCCATACACCACCAGCAGGAGATATAGCACTAACTTCAGTGACGCCATTTGGTAATGTATCAGTAACCGTTACATTTTCTAAATTTCTTCCACCGATATTAGGTTCTCTATCTACCTTTATTGTATAGTAAACAAAATTATCAAGTGCAGGCTGAGCAGGATTTGCTTCCTTATCAACTCCGATTGTCGTTATATCATCAGCCTTTGCAGTTACTAATGGTGCATTTGCAGTTACTGTTCGTGTGGGATCGCCCTCTTTAGAAAAAGTCGCAGTAGAAACAGCAGTTTCATCATGATGTGTTACACCTTCTTTAAACCACACAGAAAACGGAAGTACACCAGATGTACCAGTAAGTAAATTATTTTTAAATTGAATGGTTATCGTATTACCACTTCGAGTTATGGACTGAATATCAGAATTCTTATCTGGAATCGTAAAATCCAAACTAGGATCTACTTCTTCAACTATCTTTAAACCATCTATGTTAGGATTATCTTGATATTCTCCAGAAATAGCATAGTTAATAGTATATTTAAAGCTTTCCCCAGTCTTTGGTTCAGTTTTATCTGTCAGATGCTGTATAGTCAATGTAAGATCATTGGAGGCAAACATAATTCCCCCTCCATATCCACTAAAAGATGATAGCAACATAATTACTATCATAAATTTTGATAAAAATCCTTTTAAATATTTCATTTTGCCTCCCTACTCTCCCAAATCACCCAAAAAATTATATTCTTGAAAGTAATACTAATCTCAAATAAGAATGTTTAATTACTTACATCAGTTTAAACTGATATGCTAACAAATTAATTAATTTGAGAATAGTATAAAAACACGATTGTGTATTCAAATTTATCATTCTTTTTATAGACTTTTTGTAGACCTTTTATAGACTTTTAATTTTTGTTATATACTTAATTATTATACCTCAAATTTGAACTAAATCTACATAATTTGTATTAAATAATTTAATTGTTTTTTTTTTTTAATATTTTTATTAAATAAATGTAACATTTATGATGTAACACATATTCTTGCATATATAAGTTGTAAAATAAAGTGTCAGTATATAAATAAAAAAGCATTAGTTAAAAACCATGCTATAATTAGTTTGAAAAGAAAATTGCAAATTTAATAATATACTAATTTTTAAATAATTTATAATTACATATGATTTTTTATGATTATTCATAATAAAGTTTAATCAATTAATTTATAATTCTATTTTAAAAAAATATATTGTTAGATTTATACATATACATTGAAAGGACTAGCTATGAAAGATAATGAGTTAATAGTTTACAGGGCGGAAAATAAATATTTTGACAAGCTATATCCTCATATTGAAAAGGAATTTCCACCTGAGGAACGAAAAAGTCTGGCACATTATAAACACTTACTTGAAAACACTCCATATGAACTTATTTTATTATGCCGTAAAAACTTTGGTGATAATAACTTGGGTGAAAATCATTTAAATGACATCAACTCGAATAATGATAATTTAAGTGAAAATCGCCTAATCAACAAAAATCTTGACCATAATGCTAATATCAGCAATAAAGATAATTTATGCAGATATTATAATCAAACAATTTTCGATGATGATAACAACCAGATAATAGGATTTTCATTAGTGTATTTATTGGAAGATATGCATATTTTATGGGGAGATTATCTTGCCATACTAGATGGATATAAAAATAAAGGATATGGCTCATTCGTTTACAATAGCTTAACTTCACTGTTTGAAAGTGATAATTATAAAATTCGTGGAATGTTTTTTGAAGTGGAAACTCCTAGTGGCGACCCCATGCAACAAAGAAGAATTAATCTGTACGAAAGACTGGGGGCTAAAAGGATACTTGACAACTATATACTCCCCACTCCTTATGATGGATTAAATATGTATTTTTACTATATGCCCTTTTATTCTCATAAATTAAATGCGGACACTATAAAAAATAGTATCCGCACAGTTCACAATTCCATACACTTTGATATAAAACATTTAGATTCACTATATAATCAGTATTCAGAGAGTATAAAAACTATTGATTTTAAGTTATAAACCGTTGAAACTGATAATCTCATATAGCTAAGTCTTAAATTTTGGCTAATAATCTATTAATTATTAGTTATACGAAATTGCAACTGATAGATAATATAAATTTTATTAATTTTAAATTTTAAGCAATTTTCAATTATATACTCTGTTGATTTTTTATAAATAGTTGTAATTTGTAGTAATAATTCTATTATTTCTTGTAAATCAGTTAACAATTTAGTTTCCAGAAGATTTATCATAATTTTATAAATAATTTAAAAATTATAGCAGTTTAAAAAAGAGCACAATGACATATGAATTTCGTCATCTATCTTGTGAAAAATATTAAATCATTAGTGTAAAGCGGTTTACACTAATGATTTTTTTATTTATTTGCCTTAAAAAATGAGGTAGCTGGCTCTGGAAACAATATATACGATAGTACATCTTCATCTGTTTTACACATACCCGCACATTCTGCCTTCTTTTGTTCAAATATATCTTCAAGCAAATCAGCTGGACGGCAAGTTATAGGCTTTTCGTCTCCAATAATTTGTTTAATCATATCTTCGTGCATAGGCACAGTTGATTTTCCATACATTCCACGAACATAATCCTTTATCTGAGCGGGAACCATTTGATACCTATTTTGTGCCATCACATTTATAAGAGCCTGTGCACCTACCATTTGACTGGTTGGAGTTACAAGAGGTGGATATCCTAAATCCTTCCTTACTTCTGGAATTTCTTCCAATACTTTAGGAAGTAAATGCAAATTGTTTTGCATTGATAGCTGGGATACCAAGTTTGAAAGCATTCCCCCAGGGACTTGATACTGTAATCCCTTTATATCAGCACCTAAAACCTTGGTACTAATCATGCCATTTTCAATCGCTTCCTCTCGTATCTTACCAAAATACTCCGAAACTTCTGCTAAAGCTTTTTCATTTAGCCCCGTCGCATACTGAGTCTCTTTTAAAGTCGCTACAAGTGGCTCAGTTGGAGGTTGAGATGTGCCTAGTCCAAATGGAGATATAGCCGTATCAACAATATCCGCACCCGCCTCAATCGCTTTTATATACATCATATCCGCAAGCCCCGTCGTACAGTGCGAATGAACTTCAAGTGGAACAGTAATATTTTGCTTAATTGATTTTACCAATTCATATGCAGTGTAAGGTGTTAACAATCCAGACATATCCTTAATACAAATGGAATCAGCACCCATTTTTTCCATTTCAACTGCCAATTTGGTATAATTTTCAGTTGTATGAACTGGAGATATGGTATACGAAATAGCAACTTGTGCGTGAGCAGATTCTTTTTTTGTTTGATCAAGGGCAGTTTGTATATTTCTAATATCGTTTAAAGCATCAAATATTCTAATAATTTCAATGCCATTACCCACAGAGCGTTTAACAAATTCCCGCACAACATCATCAGGATAATGTTTATATCCAAGTATATTTTGACCCCTTAGAAGCATTTGTAATTTAGTGTTTTTAACTCTGCTCCTAATGGTTCTAAGCCTCTGCCATGGATCTTCATTTAAAAATCTAAGACATGAATCAAATGTAGCCCCTCCCCACATTTCAAGTGCATAATAACCTACGCTATCAAGCAATTCCAATGCGGGCAACATTTGCTGTGTCGTCATACGAGTAGCCATTAGAGATTGATGCCCATCTCGTAAAACCGTTTCTGTAATCTTTATTGCCATATTTCCTCCTCATAAGCTTTATATATCATTATATTAATCGTCATATTATTAGTTAGCAAAATTATAACATACTACATTATAATAACTATTTTTTAAACAATTCAGTATGAGTTCCAAGTCTGTTCAAAGATAAAACTAATACATTACCAATATATTCATAAATTAATAACCAATCAGCTTGAATATGACATTCTCTAGCGTTTTTATATTGTCCTTTCAAACTATGATCCTTATATTTAATATCTAATTTTTTACCCTGTGCTAAAAGTTCAATTACCTTTAACAACTCCTCAATAGGACGTTTTTGTTTTTTAGCTTTTTTTAAATCCTTTTTAAATTGTTTAGAAAATTTGACATAATATTTCATATTTCAAGAGCCTTCTTTAAATCTTCCATACTATTATAACCTTTAACTTCGGGATCGTAAGCTATAAGTCTTCCCTCTTCAATCGCTGATATTGTAACATCGCTCGGTTCATTAATCTTCAATTCAAATGGAATGCCATTTTCTCTAATCATGGCTCTAAGAAACATATTAATAGCAGTCGTCATATTTAATCCAAGCTCAGAACAAATAAGATCTGCTTTTTCCTTTATTTCTTTTTTAGTTCGTATATTTAAATTAGTAGTATCCATAAAAACACCTCCCTAAATATATTTTAGGTAAATATTCGTTTATTGTCAACACAATAGCATTACATTAACAAATATATAACAAAATTATATGTTCTAAACTTTTACCCAAATCTATATTTCCATAAAATAGAAACATTATCATGATGCCATCATTCATTCTCAAATGCTGTTGCAAGCATTAATTTTATCCTATTTATTTGATTTACCTGACTCGCCCCTGGATCATAATCAATTGGGGCAATATTCGCCATAGGAAATTTATTTTTTAGTGATTTTATCATTCCCTTTCCAGTTATGTGATTTGGAAGGCAAGCAAATGGCTGCAAGCAAGTAATATTAGTAACTCCACTTTCTAAAAGTTCAATCATTTCGGCAGTTAAAAACCACCCCTCACCCGTTTGATTACAAAGAGATAAAACACTGGAGGCTTTTTTTGCAAGTTCCTGAATTTTTACTGGCGGACTAAATCTTTTACTCTGTTTTAATCTTTTTTTCATTTCATTTCTATAACGCTCAATATAGAGTATTAAAGTATTTCCTGTAATTTTACCGATAATACTTCCCGCTAGTACTTTCTGTCTTATTACCGCATTGTATCCACAATAAAGCATAAAATCAGCCAAATCAGGTACTACAACCTCACACCCCTCTTGTTCCAAATACTCAACAATATTATTATTTGCCCCTGGATGAAATTTAACCAAAATCTCACCTACAACTCCGACTCTTGGCTTTTTATCATCATTAATTGGCAGATTATCAAAATCATCTATAATTGCTCGAATATTTTTTTTATAAGTTGTCATACTCGCATCAATTAAATCAATCTTGCACTTATCAGCCCATTTTTTATATAGTTTATTTGCAGAACCTATTATATTTTCATATGGTCTAACTC
>PDWI01001097.1_pt1 | contig 43908 bp, 30 predicted proteins | sample 1430891 | NCBI WGS metagenome assembly PDWI01 (sample SAMN01162508, study PRJNA174530) | Oral metagenome, whole genome shotgun sequencing project. | biome: Marine environment; feature: Marine mammal; material: Swab sample of the gingival sulcus; isolation source: swab sample of gingival sulcus... | reverse complement strand
CACTGGCTTTACGTCCCTGGCGAGATTCGAACTCACGGCCTTTCGCTTAGGAGGCGAACGCTCTATCCTGCTGAGCTACAGAGACAAATATGATAGCGACCCTAAGCAAAGTCACTATCAAGTATTATACTACATTAATAAAATTTTACAAGTAAAAATTATATTTGAGAAAAGTTATCCCATAATTATCTCCGAGAGCGGTAATGCAAATTTACCAAGTAAATATTTTTAACTTTACTTACATTACCGTGTGAGTCATTCCCATTCTTTGTTCTCTCTTCTATCGCTTATTTAACTACTTAAATTCTATCTCTATGACTTGAGACATATTACTTTTTTCAGCATATCTCAAAAGAGTATTTGCAAAAAATCCAAACCTTTTATCTAATGGCCTATACCCTGTCACATAGCCTTTTTTTACAACAGACTTTATCTTATCCGACCAATTCATTATCTCCTGCTCATCTTCTAAGCTAAAGTACAAGCTTACATCTTGCATTTGACTAGGCTTTAACCAAGTCTTTAACATCTTTTTAAGCCCTCTAGCATTTGTTGAATCAAAGGCTATTTTTGCACCTGAAAATCTCTCAGCCATTTCTGAAAATAATTTTTTAACATCTTCTTTCTTAAAATAGTAAAAAAGACCTGAAGCAAAGAATACAGCTCCCTTATCCTCTTCAAAATCTATCTTGTCCATCCAAGTAAAATCCATCAAATCACAAGCTATATTAGTTTCATTATCACTCTTATTGATTAGTTGATTCCTAACATTTATTACATCTGGAAAATCAATATTGTATCCATTCGCATCTTCAACCGAAAGCAAATTAAAAGTATTATCTAAACCACAACCCAAGTTCACAACAGAAGCCTCTGGGTATTTCTTTAAATACTCACGACAAACTTCAGCTAAATCAAACTGCCTTACTCCTGCAAGTATCGCCCCAATTTTCATTTTAAATTTTGATGGTTCAGGAATCTTTACAACTATCTTATCAAAAATATCCTTACATGACTCATCAATAAACAAGTCTGGGTACAATTCATTCGCTTTTTTCTTACCATACAAAGGTATTATAAGGGTTTCCATAACGGAACCTTCTCTAATAACTATTTTCTTCATAAAAAACCTCATTATTGCATTAGATAAATTTTTAACACATATCAATTATAGCATAAATAACATCTTTTTTCAAAAATAAATCATTTGAAAAGCCAACCCAATACCTTAATATGTTTTTGCAATATCCTCCCTAAGAAAATCAATTAATCTATTTACTATCGCAGCAGCTTCTGCCTTAGTAAAATACGACTTAGGTTGAACCTTGCCTCTATCACCCTTTATTAACCCTAACTTTCTACCTGCCTCTATGTCTTTTCTCGCCCAATTTGAAATCTTATCATCATCTATAAAGGGACTTGCTACACCTTCTAGTCCACCCAATCTCTCAAGACCTATGACCCTAATCATTATTACAAAGGCTTCTTCCCTTGTAATCGGTCTGTCAACTTCAAAGCTAATGCCACTGCCTTTTACAAGATTCGCCCTATAAGCTCCCATTATGTAAGGATAAAGGGCATTATCAGATAAAATATCACCAAATATTAGTTTATCTCGCTCTTTTTTATCCATTGTAATATCTATATCAAGTGCTTTCACGAGTGCTTTTACATAATCTCCTCGTGTTATCGCCTCATACTGCATACCACTGTGTGGAGCTTCTGTATAAACATCCATACTATAGAGCTTCTTCATATCATCCTCTGCCCAATGACCACTTAAAAAATCAAGTCCAGCAGGTATAGGAAGTTTCTCTATACTCGTACCCGTCTTAATACTCACAGCTCCACTTGGCTTATCAACCTTTCCACTAATCACGTCGTAAGTGAGTTTTACGTCTCTCACAAGACGCTGGTTATAAGTACCTGCAAAGCTTATTGCATAAGGCTTGGTCTTATCAAAATAAATCTCCTTCTTGGCATTTACATTACTTTTAGTTTTAGCAATAATGTCCTCATCTTGCCCAATTCCACTAACTTCTATTGTAAATTCACCACTCTCATTCTTAGACCAAGGCTGTTCATATCCATACTGACTACCATTTTTACTAACTACGACTTCACCCTCATCCACATTATAATACGCTACCGTCGAAATCGACCTATCAAAGTACGTGACTCCAGGTGTCATATGGCTAAGCTCCGTCATAGAATAAGTCGATTTTTTAGAATTTAATTTAAAAGTTTTTCCACCAACATTTAAAGTTTCACTCCACTTTATACTATCTTCTCTAGCATCAGCACGAACTTGTCTACTAAAATCATTATTTATAACTTGATAATCAACAGTGTAAGAAATCTTTCTTTTAACCTTATCTCCATCCTTATTTTCAAGTTTTACTTCCATACTTTCCTTGTAATTACCACTCTCACTCTTAAGAATCTTTGAGATATCCCTTTTGATTATAATTTCACCCTCAAGCTCTACAGGCTTTCCTGAAATAAACACAAATTCTTTGTAAGGATAACTCACAGCTTTAGTCTTGGATTTTTTCACATATTTTTCAATGGTTTTAGGCAAATTTTTCCCCGCTGAAACACCACCAAAAACTCCTAGCTCTTCTATGCTTGCATAGGCATTTATATTAAAAATACTCATCACTAACACTACGGCTATCAATCTCTTTATACTTTTCATCTTTTTCCTCTACTTCACAAAAACTATACTAACGTTTACCTCTCTGCTACCACCGTTCATAAACTTATTCCTTAAATTTTCCTCACTTATAGCCTCGAGCATATCGCCTTTTCTAATTTCTTCTATACTAATAATCTCACCATTCTTTATAAAAATAGTCTTATCATCTGTAATAAGTTTGGCATAAGTATTATTCAAATCTATCGCCTCTAATCTCTTAGTCTGACTATCATAAGAAAGCGTGTCCTTAACCTCTATATCCTTAGCATTTACAGAAATAACTTCACATTTTACGCCCTCTTTTGCATAATTATTTTTGATTAAAACTTTCGCATAATCCCCTTCTGCAAGTATAGTAAAAACTTCGTCCCTTTGTGATTTTTCGCCATAGTCTATAAACTCACTTAATTTTATAGGATTATCACTTATAATCTTCGTATAATCATCTATCACAAATGCTCTGTCAATAGGAGAAAAATCGTAATTAAATCCATCTAGTCTACCCAAAGAATCAACAACAAAGTTCTCAAACTCCTCAATTTCCTTTATCCTTCCTCTATAAACTTTAATTTTATTTGTACCGGACTCATCTAACACATTAAACACGAGTCCATCATTTCTACCAAGAACAACTTGAACTTTATCATCGTTTTGTATAAGAGATGAATTGAGCAAATACCCATCCTTAACTACAATAGCATTTTTTCCTATGCTTACATTCTCCCTGCTATTCCCAAGTATTAACATTCCTGCTTTTTTGCTTGCAACTATATCACTATCAAGAGTTCTCGCTCTTCCTTTGTCAAATAGAAGCTTAACTATTTTCTCTGTACCATAGTAATCTGAACTTACTGTATATACAGTCTTGTTTCCACCCTCTAGCCTAGCTTTTAAATAATCGAGAGAAACGATTTTTCCCTCATCAACTATTTCTAACTCTTCAGCCAACGGAAGAACTTTCATCCCCTCATAAACCTTAAAGCCATTTGACATTAATTTATATGCCGAAATCAAACTTAAAGTATTTTGACTATCGTTATACACACCTAAGCCAGACTTGTATATATCTTTTACCTTATTTTCCCTAGTAAAAATCTCTATTTTTTTTACTATATTTTTTAGTCTACCTTTATCTATAACCGCATCATTTATGGTAATCTCAACTTTTTGTCCTACCTTAAGCTCTGAAATACTCACGTTCTTACCATCTATCTTAACTAACGTATCCCTCATCACATCTAACTTTAACAAGACTCCATCATCTAAAATGACCTCCGCCTTATCACCTAAAAGTTTTACTTTGACAAGCTTTCCTACCTTTCTAGTAGTAAAACTTTTAGCAGAAATATGACTTACCTTTCCACCTGTAATTCTTATATGAACAATATCACCAGCTTCCAAATCCTCTAAATTAGCATCCGCCCTATCATATGAATTTTCGTCAAAAATCTCATCTATGTGACCTAATTTATTTTCATCTATAAAGTCACTTACCCGCTCAACTTTATAATCACTCCCACTAAGTTGTTTCGTCACTTCTCTACCGTTAATATCCGTTATTGTAATGTACTTAAACTTAGGGTTTACATCTTTAATAGTTCCACTTATTTCCTCATATAAAGGAATGCCACCACCCTGCTCTATCTTTACAACAAGACCATTTTGAACAGTTAGCGTAACTATATTACTGTAAGGCATATCAGCCTTTTTGACTTCATGCTCACCAACTATAACTATTCCTTCCGTCATATCATAAAGTGACTTTCGCATTTTATAAGTCTTAGTAAAGTACTTTCCACTTTTTATACTTATAAGACCTTTTTCTAAATCGAGTCCACCTTGTAGGGAACCAGTCACTTTTATATTCTCAACCTCTCCATTTTTACTAACATAAATAAGTTTTTTCGCATTCTTATCCACAATATACTTGATTTTATCCCCTTCTCTTAAAAGAGAAAGTCCACCAACTCGACCGTCAGCTAGTACAACGCAGTCATCATTAATTACAACTTCATCTTCACCCTTACTAACACCTTTAATTAACTCATCTACTTCACCATCATCATTTCTGACCTTTATAACTTTTTCATTTGTCTTACTAGCAGAATTATTCCTAGTCATCACCACTCCAACAACGGCACTTTTTTCTTCTACGCCCATCGTATCGTAGAGCATTTTTTCCATATTAACCAATACCTTAGCCATCTCACTTCTTTTAATTGCATTCTTGGGATAAAACTTTCTACCATCGCCCTCCATTATTTTGGCACGCATTATAGTTTCAATGTAAGGCAGACTTTCTACATCAGCATTTGCATAGTCTGACACATTGAATATTTTTTTATATTCATATATTGGGTTTAAAAATTCTGGCTTAACCTTAGCCACTGCCTTTGCGAGCATTACAGCGACTTCTTCCCTACTTATAACATCATTTCGCCTATATGATTTTTGACTAGGGTCTAAATTATTTGCATCTGACATCGCTTGAGTGTACTGCTCAGAACTAATAAGTCCCAAGTTCCTAGCAACGCTTAAATATCCGTTTGACCAAGAGTCTTTCACCCCCTCACCTTTTAAGCCTTCTGCTGCCTTTGCAGAATCCTCTTGCTTACCAATAAGCCTTAAGATAAGAGCAATAGCTTCCTCTCTACTTATCTTCCCATTTGGGGAAAATTTTCTAAGATTACCAGACTCATAGCCCCTTATGACACCAAGAGCTGTTAACTTTGTAATCTCGTCCTTTGCCCAAAACTTTGCAGATACATCCTGAAAATCAGCATTTTTTATATTGTAATCTCCATTCCCTCTATACTGATTCGCAACTTTTTCGTTTATAATATTTTCATCACTTGCCCCATGAGCTGATAATACGCTAAATATCATAAGCAAAACAAGGGGAATCTTCCTAATAAATCTTTTCATAAAAATCTCCAAATATTCTATAAACTTTGTATCGGAATAAGTGCTTTAATACATTAATAAAGGGATGTTGCAAAGTGTTTATCTTTATTATATTTTGTGATAAAATCTTTTTGGAGGCATTATGAAAAAATTAATTATTGCAGAGAAACCATCTGTTGCTAGAGATATTGCAAACGTTCTAAATATAAAAACTAAAAAAACTGGATATATGGAAGGAGAAAACTATGTTATAACATGGGCTTTTGGGCATCTTGTAACCCTTTGTGAGCCTGCTGACTACGACAAAAATCTTAAAAAATGGAATTTTTCTACCCTACCTATTCTTCCTAGTAATATGCAAATTAAAGCTAGTGACAATACTAAAAAGCAATTTAATACAATTAACTCCCTTATTAAGAGAGATGATGTTAGCTCTCTAATATGCGCTACCGATGCTGGGCGTGAGGGCGAACTGATTTTCAGATATATCTATAATTTATCCGGCAGCAACAAGCCTTTTGAACGTCTTTGGATCTCTTCCATGACCAACCAAGCTATAAAAGAAGGCTTTGCCAACCTTAAAGATGGGGCAAAATACGACAACCTATATTATAGTGCAAAATGCCGTTCCGAGGCTGATTGGCTAGTTGGAATCAACGCCACTCGTGCCTTTACCTGTAGAAATAATGTCTTACTTAGCGTTGGTCGAGTTCAGACTCCAACACTTGCACTTATTGTTAATAGACAAGAAGAAATAGATAATTTTGTTCCAAAAAAATATTATGAAGCTGTCGTAAACTACGGTGAGTTTAGCGGAACTTTTTTCAAGGGTAAAACTTCAAACACTAGAATTGACGAGCTAGAAAAAGCCAATGAAATAATAGCCTCTGTTAGTGGAAAAGACGGTGAAATCACTAAGATTACTAAGAAAAAAGCTAAGACCAATCCACCATTTTTGTATGACCTTACCGAGCTGCAAAGAGACGGCAACAAAATCTATGGTTATAGCGCCAAGAAGGTTCTTGACATAGCTCAAAATTTGTATGAGAAAAGAAAGCTAATTACATATCCAAGAACTGATAGCAAATTTCTTAGTAAGGATATGAAAAATACAGTTAAACAGACTATGGAAAAACTGAATGTTCCGCCGTATGATAAGGCTGTTTCAAAAGTTCTGAACAAGGGGCTCAGTTTTTCAAAAAGAATTATTAATGATGCTAAAGTTTCAGACCACCACGCTATTATTCCAACAAATAGCAAGCCTTACACTGCCAATCTTTCAAAGGATGAGTTAAATATTTTCAACCTTATTGTAAAGCGTTTTATCGCTATTTTTTACGACCCTTTTGTTTATGAAACAACAGAAATAGTCGTAAAGTCAGAGGGACACAACTTTGTTTCTAAGGGTAAAATCGTAATTGACAAGGGATTTAAAGTTCTTTACAAGGGTGATGACAAGGAAAGCTTTTTGCCTAAACTTGAAAAGGGTGACAAGGTGAATATAATAGACGGAAAGGTAAACGAAAAGGAAACCTCTCCACCTAAACTTTACACCGAAAACACCTTACTTAGTGCTATGGAACACGCTGGAAAATTTGTTGAGGATGAAGAACTCAAGGAAAAACTTAAAGAAAATGGCTTTGGAACGCCAGCCACTCGTGCATCAATAATCGAGAGACTTTTGCAAGTAAAATACATAGTTAGAAAAGGAAAATCCTTAATACCAACTGAAAAAGGCATAAAGTTAATTCAAATAGCGCCTGCTGAACTAAAGTCTCCTGAGACAACTGGTCGTTGGGAAAAGGGGCTTAATAAGATTGCCAAGGGCGAACTTGACCCAAATAGATTTATTGAAAGCATACATCGCTTCGTACACTACATAGTCGGAAGTGCCAACACTGTACAAGGTCATTTTGAAATAGCACCTGAAACAAACAAAAAAATTAAGGGTCACCTTGGAATATGTCCAGTATGTAAAAAAGGCGTAATTTTAGAAAATAAATCCGCCTTTTACTGTTCACATTGGAAAAGCGGTTGTAAAATGACAATATGGAAAAACCACTTCAAGGGCTATGATAATTTGAATGCCAAGATAATTAAAAAACTGATAAAAGAAGGCAAAATAGAAGATTTTAAATTAAAAGAAATAAAAGGAACGGCTTATATGGAAGGCACTTTATTCATTAACGAAAAAGGAGTCGTGAGTATAGAGGCAAAGTAAGAAAATACATATAAAATAAATAGATACCTTAAATACAAAAAAACAGTTTTGCAAGATACGTAAAATTAATGTTAAACTCTTATCTACAAAGCTGTTTTTTTATTCTATATTTACAAAAATAACTATGAAATAAATCTATCAATATCTTGAGCATAATACAATACCCTAATTATAGCAACTAAATTTTCTTTCTCATTATTTCCTTTAAATCTTTTTGTACTATCTCTGTAATCAATATTTTATAAGTCATAAATCATATTCCTTATTTATTTCTCTAAATACTTCATTTGCTGGTTTTAGCCTACCCGCATTTATATCATCTATACCTTTTTGAATTTCCATTTCCATTTCTTGAGAACTCATTTTACTAGCATCTAATATGCTTGGTACTTTTAATTCAAAAGGAATTCCCCCAGTAAGTATTATTTGTTTATAAAACATATTTATTGCATTAGATGCAGGTATCCCTAAAACATCTAAAATAGCCTCTGCTTTTGCTTTTGTTTCAGGTTCTATCCTCGCATATATATTTGCAGTTTTAGCCATTATAATCCTCCTTACTAAAAAAATCTCTTTTATTATATTATATGCCGTTGTACGCACAAAAGCAAGTCATTCAACTAGTAACATAACTTGAAATTATTCTCTCACCTACTCACCGACAACTTCAGCATAAGTACCCACCTTAATAATATCGCCTTTTTCCATCAACATTACCTTATCTGCATTCCTAATCGTCGATAATCTGTGCGCTATCATAAAGGTTGTCTTATTTTTAGAAAGGTTGTCCAAACCTTTTTTAATCAATACTTCCGTCCTCGTATCTACAGAACTTGTCGCCTCATCTAATATTAGAACGTTTGGCTCTGCCAATACCGCTCTTGCTATAGTAATAAGTTGCTTTTGCCCAGCCGATATATTAGAACCTTCTTCATTAATAATTGTTTCGTAACCATCAGCTTGTGTTTTTATAAAGTGATGTGCCTTAGCTATCTTTGCAGCTTGAATGACTTCCTCCCTACTCGCATCTTGTCTACTATAAGCAATATTTTCATAAATCGTTCCCTTAAATAACCATGTGTCTTGAAGAACCATTCCAAACTGTCGCCTAAGTTCTGCTCTATCTAGGTCTTTTATATCTATTCCATCTATAGTAATCTTTCCAGAACCAACATCATAAAATCTCATAAGTAAATTTACAAGCGTTGTCTTTCCCGCTCCAGTTGGACCTATAATAGCTATTGTTTCACCTGATTTAACCTCTAAATTTACATCCTTCATCAAAGTTTTATCACTGCTATATCCAAATTTTACATGCTCAAATTTTATATTTCCCTTTATATTCTCAGGCAAATCCTTACTGTATAAAGCATCTAACTCTTCTGCATCTAAAAGCTCAAACACTCTTTCAGCCGCCGCTATTGTAGATTGCAATAAATTCGCTATTGAAGCAAGTTGGGCTATCGGCATTCCAAACCTCTTAGTATAAACCAAAAAAGCCTGAATATTACCTATGGCAATCTGCCCATTCATCAAAAGGATAGCCCCTACTATGCTGACCGCAACATAAGAAATATTTGATATAAGTGTCATAAGCGGCATCATCAAACTCGACAAAAAGTTGGCCATAAGACCTTTGTGCCTTAAACTCTTATTCAAATCATCAAAGTCAGATAAAACATCCTCTTCCTTGTTAAACGATTTGACTGTGATTAAAGCAGATAAACTCTCTTCAACATGTCCATTAAGTTCACCTATTACCGCTTGTTTTTGCCTAAAGTACTTCTGACTCTTAGAAATCACAATCTTGCTCGCATAAGCACTAATCGGCAGACTAATTATCACTATTAAAGCCATATAAAAGTTTATATAAAACATTAATATAGCCATACTTAAAATCAATACAAAAGATGAGATAAATGTTACTATCCCTTCTCTCAAGGCTCCAGAAACGTTATCCAAATCATTAGTAACCCTACTCATAAAATCTCCAACATTTGTACTATCATAGTATTTCAAAGGAAGTCTACTAAGTTTATCACTCGTCTCTTTTCTCAAATCAAAAATTATCTTCTGTGAATATATAGAAACCAAATATAATCCCAAATAAGTGAAACTAGCACTAAAAATATTTATAAGAACTAAATAAAGCAGAATCCTCTTTAACTCTATGAAATCAACAGGAGAGCTATTCATAACGCTATTATAAATACTTGTCGTTGCATTACCCAAAATTTTAGGAGTAAATATTACGGGTATGGTTCCTAAAATCGTAAATAAAATTATCAAGATAAAAACAACGTTATATTTTTTCATATAAGTCATAAGTCTCTTAACAGTGGCTTTGAAATTTTTAGGTTTATTATCCTTATCGTGTTTTTTATTTTTATTCATAGCTTTCACCCCCTTTTTGAGACTCAATTATCTCTCTGTAAACGCTAGAATTTTCTACAAGTTCCTTATGACTTCCACTTGCAATAAGTCTTCCTTCATCCAAAAGAACAATGTTATCTGCATTCTTTATTGAATCAACCTTTTGAGCAATAACTATTACTGTTTTATTTGCTAATTTTTCGAATATAGCCTCTTTTACCCTAGTCTCCGTCTTGTGGTCAAGGGCGCTAAAGCTGTCATCAAAAATGTATACCGAACTATTTTTTGCTATAGTTCTAGCTATTGAAATTCTCTGCTTTTGTCCACCACTGAGGTTAGTACCTGCTCTATTTAATTCATGATTTATACCATCCTCGTAATCTTTTACAAACTCGTAGGCTCCAGCAACTTTTAATGCCGAAATAATTTCTTCATCGCTTAAATTACCATTTATATCAACATTTTCTCTAATACTACCAGTAATTATTTCCGTTTTTTGAGGGGAAAGACTGATAATTTGTTTTAAAGCTTTATTACTGTATTCCTTTATATCTATTCCATCTATGAATATACTACCATCATTAATGTCATAAAATCTTTCGATTAATTTTATGATACTAGACTTTCCTGACCCTGTACTACCTATTATCGCATTATACTTACCCGCTTCAAAGACAAGAGAAACATCTTCAAGGGCTGCATCCGCATCTGTTTCATCCTTGGCATAATAGAAAGAAACATTTTTAAACTCAATCCTACCTTTGGCATCAAAATTATCAATCTCTCCCTTATCTTCTATGCTGAACTCAAGGTCAATAACTTCCATTATTCTATCTATACTAATCTGCGCTCTAGGAATAAAAACAAGCACCATAACTAACATCATCATGCTAGACATAAGCATTGCCCCATATTGTAAAAATGACATCATTTCACCGACTTGCAAATTACCGCTATCTACCCTAATACCACCAAGATATACAACCGCTATACTAAGCATACTAAACATAAGTTGTATGGCTGGTGAAAGCGTTGACAAAAGCTTGCTCACTTTAGTTGTAAGATTTTGCAAATCCCTACTGGAAGCTTCAAACTTTTTCTTTTCAAAGTCTGTTTTATCAAAGGCTCTTATTACCCTAATTCCAGTAAATCTTTCTCTTAAAATAAGATTCAATCCATCTATTAATTTTTGATTCTTTTTAAACATTGGTATAGCAAACTTGGCTACAATAGCCATAAACAATGCCAATAAAAGAGTTCCTGCCATTATTAAAAGAGTAAGACTCACGTCCTTTGACAAGGCGATAACTAGAGTAGACACAAACATGAGCGGGGCTAAAAACAAGAAGCGAAAAGCCGTACCAAGAACGTCCTCAATTTGCTTTATATCATTTGTTGTCCTAGTAATCAATGATGATATACCAAACTTATCTAAATCACTAAATCCCAAATATATCTGCTTTTTAAACAAAGTTTTTCTTAAATCAGTACCTATTTCTATACTTACCTTAGCAGCAAGGAACCTCGTAGCAACTGAAAAAACTCCCCCAATTAAGGCTATCAATATCATATATAGCCCTGATTTTAGAATATAATTCAAATCATTTTTTATAATACCTATATCTATAATATTCGCCATTATTGTAGGCAAAAGCAAATCAGAGACTGCATTTAGTCCTATAAAAACTATAATCGATAATATAAACCATTTGTACTTTTTCATATATGGAAATAATTTTTTCATTTCGACCTCCGATTTTTTATTATACATAAGAATCATAAAATTAAAATTAAAAAAATATAACGAAAATACTAAATACTAATTATTGTATTTACTTAAATAAAAATAACAAGATATAGTTATAGCCTTGTATTTTTACTCATTTTGTGGTATCATATTTGCAAGGATATGTTTAGATTGAGGTATGATATGAAAACAAATGAAATAGTCAATGCAAGAAACGAGATAAAATCACACTTAGGTAGCGAGGTTTACATAAAAGCTAACAAGGGCAGAAAAAGAATTTCAGTAAAAAAAGGCATTATAGACAGAGCTTATCCTAGTATATTTGTTGTAAAGGTACATGATGAAAATAATCAAGATTCATTCAGAACTATGTCATATAGTTACACAGACTTGATTACTAATAATGTAAAACTTACACTTTGTGAATAATTCAATACGAAATTGTTAAACTTAGTCAGGACGATAGTTGATTCCTTAATCGACAAGTTCCTGACTATTTTTAATTACAAAAATATTAAACGAACATAAAATTTTGGAGAAAAAATGGATTTTTTAAAATTAAAAAGTTATGCAAAAATAAATCTTTCACTTAAAATAAGCGGAAAAAGAGATGATGGCTACCACCTTCTTGAAATGATTAATGACCAAGTCTCTCTTTGCGATGATATGTCATTTAAAAAAATAGATAACGGAATAAAACTAACTTGTAACATAAATATAGATAACAAGGATAATCTAGTATACAAAGTAGCTAAATTTATGTTCGATAAATATAATATTCAAGGCGGGATAGATATTAATTTATCCAAGACCATCCCTACTGGAGCTGGTCTTGGTGGCGGCTCATCTAACTGCGCCACTACAATAAAAGCTATAGACACACTCTATGAACTAAATCTCACTAAAGAAGAAATGGCTAAAATAGGGATAAAATTTGGTGCAGACGTTCCATACTTTATCTACGAACGACCTGCCTTAGTTTCTGGAATAGGCGAAATAATTGAACCCTTTGATTACGAACCTTTCTTCAAGGTTTTAATAGTAAAACCAAAAGTTTCCTGTAATACAAAAGATATTTTTAGCAATTATACATTAAAACACAGTGATTATTCGGTAAATGACCTCAAAAGCTGTTTAATTTATAAAAATTTTGATAATATTTCTCAAAACATTGTAAATTCACTTGAGAATGTTGCAATTAAGCTTTATAATGATATTAGTAGAACTAAAGTTGCATTATTTAAACTAGGATTTGAGACTGTAATAATGACTGGTAGTGGTGCTTGCGTTATCGCGCTTTTTAAAGATGAATCAAAGGCCAAAATGGCAGTAAGAAAACTAGAACAATTGGATTTCATCGACAAAGTATTCATAAGCCACTTAGTAAGGATGGAGAAATGACTGCAAAAGAGATTTTCAAACATAATAACTTACCCCTTAGGGATGAAGTTTTTACATATTTGAGAAGTGCTATTTTAAAAGGAGAAATTCCTCATGGCACTAAATTGATGGAAAAAAAACTAGCTGACCAGCTAGGCGTTAGTCGTACGCCTGTAAGAGAGGCTCTTAGAATGTTAGAGACTGAAGGTTTAGTTCTAATTAAACACGGGAGAGGTACTTTTGTATCAGATATATCTATCGACGAAATAAAAGATGTTCTAGAAATCAGAGCCTCTTTGGAAGCTCTTGCTGTTAAGCTTAGTTGCAAAAGAATTGAACAATATGAGATTGATAATCTAAACTTAATTCACGAGCGTTTTTTAGTCGCTATCAAAAATGGTGATATAAACGAAATAATAAGGGAAGATATTAATTTTCATGATGCAATTTATGACAGCACGAAGAATAAAAAACTTATCATTCTAATAAAAAATATGAGCGACCAAATATATAGATTCAGAGTTAGCTATATAAAACAGATGGAATCATATAAAGCAATAGCTGAAGAACATGAAGAAATAATACGAGCTATTTCTAATAAAGATGATTCCCTCGCAGGTGATATAGCTAATGAGCATATCGAAAATCAAGAAAAACTAATATTAGAAACATTTAGGGATAAAAAATAGTTAAAAAATATGAAAGCACTAAGGTAAAAATCCAAAGTGCTTTCTTTATGTCTAAAAACTTTTTTCATAACAATGCCATTTCTAAGGAAAAACCATTAATTTTTTACTCTCTCCTTTGTCGCATTCGCTAAACAGTTTCATAGACTTCCATTCCCAAGCTACTTACTTGTATATTATGCTCTCTTCACGTATTCCTTGAATTTTTCTCCTCTTTCCTTAAAGTTCTTAAAAAATCCATAAGATGGAGCCGCTGGAGAAAGAAGTACCGCCTGTCCTTTATAAGTTAAATCCTTTGCCAATTCAACCGCTTTTTCTAGGTCATCAACCACAGATATATTCCCAGTCCTTATTTTCCTAGCTATCTTATGCCCCGTATCTGGAAGCGCTATGAAAACAAGGTCTTGCCTTTTCACAATAAAATCCTCAAGCAAGGTATAGTCTATATGCCTATCCATACCACCTATGATTACAGTTCTAATATTTTCTATACTATTTGTCCCAAGTATACAAGCCATAGGTATAGTTGAAATTGAATCATCATAATAATCTACACCGTCAAAGTTTCCAACATACTCTAGCCTATGCTCTAATCCCTTAAACTCTCTAAACGTTTTTTCAAAAATACCTTTATCATCAAAGCCCAATTCTCTAACAAGTCTAATCGCTAAGTACGCATTATTCTTATTATGCTCACCTACTATATTATTATAAGCAGATAAATCAAAGACTTCTCTAATTTGGAAACTTTCATCTATACTAAAATATATGCCCTTATAGGCTTCTTCAGGCTCCTTATAAGAAAATAAATAATCACCCTCTAATTGATATCTAAAAATATTTTCCTTGGCCCTTTTATAATGCTCAAAACTCTTATAATGGTCGAGATGTTCCTCAAATACATTCAACAAAACAGCGTATTTAGGAGAAACATCGACTAACTCTAGTTGATGGGAAGATAACTCAATTACATAATAATCCATATCAGGCTTAAATTCAAAAACAGGAACACCTATATTCCCAAGCAGTTGAACCTTAAGCCCAAAATTTTTGAGCAAATTATAAATCATTGTCGTTGTCGTACTCTTACCCTTAGTTCCAGTAACAGCAATGGTCTTATCTCTATTTTCCAACAAAAACTCATTAACCTGTGACGTTAATTTCTCCCTAGGAACATTTACCTCAATATTCTTATACGGAATACCAGGACTCTTAAAAAAATAATCTATATCACTATATTTATTCAAATCTTTATCATTAACAAAGCTTATTTTTTCATCTTCATTATTCTCGGACAACGTCGCAAATTTTCTATCAAAAACCACAAGCTCTAAAACTGTATCTTTAAGGTGCTCAAGCGTAGACCTTCCCTCTAAGCCAAATCCGATTATCCCTATTTTCTTATCCTTAAACTTTTCAAAAGTTCTCATTTATCCCTCCAATAACGAAATCAAGTTAATTGGAACATTATGCCCTTCATCTACATCTTCTATCTCAGGCACTTCCTCGTAATACTCCCTATACTTTTCTAATAAATAAGGTCGCTTCCCATCTTCTTTTGCTAAAGCGAGTTTTAAACTATATCTAATCTCGCTAACAGTTCCTACACATTCAAAAGGTTTCTGTTCCGTAACACCAATAAGTTCCTTAAAAATCCCCTCAAGAGAAGCCTCATCTAACATATCTTTCCCAAAAATCTTAACGAGCTTATCTTTTTTTACATAAGGAAGCAAGATAATATAAACAAAAAGGCACTTAGAGCATTCACTACACCAAACATTTTCTTTTTTACCCCTATTGCAACTTCTAAAATCATCTAAATACTGTTCATAAACGGAAAACTTCCTAGCAATATCTATCTCATATAGCGGTCTCAAAAAACTAAAATAATAAAGTTCTTTAATTAAATATTTAGTCGAATACTCAAAAAAATCCTGCTCAAATTCGTAAGATTTTGAATATTGGTGATTGAAGGTTTTGCCATGAACAGTAGGCTCATTTGCACTTTTTTCATTTGAAAGAGCAATATATTTCTTGCCAGTAAGCACAGCTCCAAAGGAGCTTATAAAGGCAAGTATAGCTGAAAAAGGAACGTGCCCATTCAAATACCCTTCCCCATTCAAACTGAAAAGAGTCTTATCAAAAATCCTAGTTGCCTTTAAATAATCCTCATATTCCGCAATCTCAATACAATCGTAAGCAGCCTTAGGAGCACTCATAACAAAGGGTAAACTATCACCCTTAAAACCTTTAAGCCTTTCTAGAGTAAGCACCGAATCCTTTCCTCCACCAACTGGAAGTAAAAATCCGTTAAGTTCTACGCTCTTTCTTTCAAACAAATCTTTTTCTTCGTTTGAAAGCATATCAAACATTTTTCCATTAGAAAAATCATCTTCTAAACCATTAAGATAAATAAACTCGCCTAATCCTAGATAAAATAATTTTTGCCACCATTTTTTTTGCTCGTCATTAATCTTTCCACATCTTATATCTAAAACACTTGGACAAGCTGTCTTGTAATAATTAATAGTCTCTACCAAACCGATAGAAAATATCATATTCTCAAAGTTTGCAAGCTCAAGTTTACTTGTACTAAAATCATGCGGCAAATCATACTTTACCTTGTGCTTAAATTTTATATCCTCATCCATTTTACTATGCAAACAATAAGAAAACTCCAAATTTATCTTAAAGTCCTCTACATCATATTTATAATCTTCATAGACAAAGCTATCATACCTTTGCCTAAGCTCTAAAAATCTATCTCTATTACTCATGTTTTATCCTCTTATATATCTAAAAAAATCGTTTTTCCTAAGGTGAAAGAATATAAACAAACCTCACTAAGTTCCAAATCACTAAAACCTTTTATTGCCTTTTTATAGTAGGACATCTGGACTTCATAACGTTCTGCTAAAATGTTTTCATATCCACTACCTACCTTATCAGTCTTGTAGTCTAAAAGAACAATCTTGTCATTCTCAATAAAATAAAGATCTATCATACCCTGAACTAGAACCATATCACCATCGCCTATGTCTTCACCCAGTATAAAGGGTTTTTCTCTGTAAACCTTGCCTTTTTCAAAGGCTTTCACCACTCTTTTGCCCATTTCACTGCTTAAAAATCCATATATTTTTTTAGCATCAATAGCATCTTTTTCTTCTGAGCTTAAAAAGCTTTCAGCTTCTAGATCACCCAAAAATTTTCGCACATCATCTAAACTCTTGATTGCAGAAAAGTCTATCACCCTCATTATATCATGATAAATTGTTCCCAATCTAGCACCACTTATCTCAGCATCTGGAATACTTTGTTTGCTCGCTCTAAGGCTAGGCTTCTCTTCTCCCTCTTTTAACTTAGAAACAGTAGTACGCAAAACTTCTTTGGTCTTTGACTCATACTTATAAGAAAATCCTAAGTTCTTTCTTATTTCTTGTTTAGTTTCTTCATCAAGTTCTTCAGCTTTCAAGTTATGTCTCATTTCAAAAACTTCATCTTCTATATTTATCAAAGCAAGCTTCATCTTAGCTTCTTCACCACTCGTATAATATTTTTCTTCAAATAAATCATCAAACACACTAGTCCTTGAAAGTCCCATAAGCACTAAGTCTAAAAAGCTTCTTGCACTAGATACCAAAGCCTCTGATACTTGTTTTCCCATCCTATATTCTTCTATTTTAGAATCAAGATTTTCCAAATATTTTTCGTTAACACCAGCACTAAGGTAAAGCCTTTCTTTTGCCCTTGTCAAAGCAACATAAAGCAATCTTAACTCCTCACTTAAATTATCAGCGTTTATCGCCGACTTAATTATCCTTTTTATTGGCGAGTTTACGACAATATCATCATCTGGATAATAAATATCAACACCTAGACCATATTTATCGTGAACAAGCAACTTACTCCTGCTATCCATCATATTAAATTGCTTTTGCATAGTGGATAAAAATACAACAGGAAATTCTAAACCCTTAGAGTTGTGAATAGTCATAATCGTAACAAAATCATCATCTTCCATTTGATTGGAAAGTCCGAAATCTATCTCCTTACTCTTAAGCGTTTCTATATACTTGTTAAAAGCATAAAGCCCTTTGTACCCATCACTTTCAAACTCATACGCTTGCTTTAAAAGCGCCTTAACATTATTTACACTATTTTTACCTGCAAAAGACAATGCCACAAGGTTAAAATACTTGCTATCTTCTATTATCATATTTAAAAGTTCATAAACGCTAAGATCATTTTTTGCCTTTCTCCATTTTTCTAGTCTTTCTATGAACGCATTAATTTTAATGACAAGTTCATTGTCATTATTCTCCGAATATTTTTTTAAAAGGTAATAAAAATCTGCCGTTCTATTTTCCTCATCAAAATATTTTATGCTAACAAGTTCATCATCACTAAAGCTAAAAATAGCACTTTTTAAAACGCTAACTAAAGGAATATCTTGAAGCGGATTATCTATTATCATAAGCACATTTAATAAGCTTACTATTTCTAAAGCACCAAAAAAACCAGTCTTGCTAGGTGTAACTAAAGGTATATCCATTCTCCCAAAAACATCAGAAAAGACCTCTACTCTCCCTTTTATCGCACGAGTTAAGATAACTATATCCTTATAGCATATCTTTCTTTGAGTGCCATCCTTAGAATTTATATAATGATTCCCATTAACTAAGTCTTTAATCTTTTTGGCAACCGCTATAGCTTCATTTTCTATGTCACTTCCACTACCACTCACCAAAATCAATTCTGCATCAGGGTCGCTACCAACAAAGTCTCTACCCTTGTAAAGCATAGCCTCATGGTCATAAGTTAAATCACCGACCTTTTCACTCATAATATTTTCAAAAATCGTATTTATGAAATGAAGAACATTTTTCCTACTCCTAAAATTCTTATTTAAAGATATGGCAGTATAAGAACTATCCTCTCTACTATAAGTCTTATACTTGCTGGCAAAAATCTCTGGTGCCGAATTTCTAAACTTATAAATCGACTGTTTAAGGTCACCTACCATAAATACATTTGGCTCATCTATAGCTTCCTTGCTAATAGCCTTTACAAGACTCTCTTGAACATAGTTTGTATCCTGATATTCGTCTATCAAAATACCCTTGAACCTGTCTCTAATTTCTAGCGCTTCTGGACTTCTTTCATCTCCATCATAAACTATCGAAAGTGCCATATGCTCTATATCACTAAAGTCTATAAAATTATTTTTTAGTTTAATCTTGGCATACTCATCCATAAATTCACAAGCAAGCCTTGAAAGTTCCGATACAAGCTTATAGCTACGCTCTTGACTCAAAATCTTTTCATCATCAAATATTAGTTCTTTAACATATCCAACTAATCCTTTTAAAGAGTCTGAAATATCCTTTCTAAGAACCTTAAACTTTTCAATAATAAAATCATCTTCTTTATTCACTACTCTAGTATTTTTGATTGTAGGATTACAAGCTAATGCCTCCATAAACTCTAACGGCTTATCTATTAAATGTAAAAGGCTTTCACAGTTTTCATTATAAACTGATATATCGTCAACAGCCTTTATATCCAAGTTATAGTCATCTATAAATTCTAAGGTATAATCAACTTTTTCTTTTATAAAATTAAGTTTATCCAAAATATCCTTATAGGCATATTCAAAAATAGGGCTAGTAATATAATCTTTTTGTGTCTTAATATCCTGAAGTTCTACTACTTCACTTAGCCACTCCTTTGGCTTAGGTCTACTTATAGCTTTTTCATATAAATTGAGAACTAGAGAAGCAATGGAACTACCCAACTTTATACCCTCAAAAGCTGAGTCTAAAAAAGCGAAATCCTCTCCCATTTTTTCATAATTTTTCTCTAAAACCTCTTTAATCGCTTGGTCTTTCATTATTTTTGTAATTTGTTCATCCGCAAGACGATAATTGGGGTCTAGAGGTGTTTTGTAAAAATAATCCTTTATTATCTTTAAACAAAAAGAGTGAAATGTACTGATATTCGATATGGAAAGATTTAGTATCTGGTCTCTGTATAAGGAATCTCCAGTCTCGGAAAATTTTTTGTAAAGCACAGAACCTATACGCTCTTTCATTTCTAAAGCAGACGCATTAGTAAAGGTCAGCACCAAAAGTTCATTGATGTCGACCTCTTTATTTTCTATTAATTTAATTATACGCTCAACTAAAACAGCAGTCTTACCTGAACCAGCGGCAGCTGAAACAAGCAAATTGCCCCCACGAAAATCTATGACTCTTTGTTGTTCTAAAGTATATTTTACATCACCCATAAATACGTCCAATCTATATTTAGTATTATACTACAAGAGGCTTGTTTATTCTAATGTTAAATTTATAAAATAAAGTTGAGAATCTGTTCAGATTCGTCACTTTAATATATATGAACTCTTTAATCTGCTACTTACACAACGGACTGAAAAATTAATCACTTATTAGCTTTTTCAAATCACTAAAAAAGTTTGGATACGATACTCCAATACACTCTACTCCATTTAGTTCTACACCTTCACTTGCCATTCCAGCAACAGCCAAAGCCATAGCAACCCTATGATCGTTGTGAGAATTAACTACCAAACTTGAAAGTTTATTTCCACCTTTAATTACAAGTCCATCTTCTAATTCGCTTATGTTTACACCTAGCTTTTTAAGCTCACTTGCCATTGCACTTAATCTATCAGATTCCTTAAACCTTAACTCACCAGCTCCACTTATAATTGTTTCCCCCTCTGCAAAGGCTCCTGCCACCGCTAAAAGAGGAACTTCATCAACAAGACTTGGTATCATCTTTTCATCTACTTTGATAGCTTTTAATTCAGAATAAGTAACTCTCAAATCAACTACTTTTTCACTCCCCAACATTCTAGAATTTACGACTTCTATTTTTGCATTCATTTTTTTTAAAGCCTTTAAAAATCCAATCCGAGTTTCATTTATAAGAACATCCTTTAAGATTATATCAGAACCCTTAATCAAACTTGCTGCCAAAATAAAAAACGCCGCACTTGATATATCTGCTGGAACAAATATTTCTCTAGCTATAAGTTTATCTGCTCCATTAGATATTATCTTTTTTTCTTCAACTTTAATATCTGCTCCAAAATCCTGTAACATAAGTTCACTGTGATTTCTACTAGATATTTTTTCTCGTATGATAGTCTTGGAATCTGCGTAAAGGCTCGCCATTAGTATGGCTGATTTTACTTGAGCACTCGGCATAGGCAAGGTGTAATCTATTCCCTTAAGACCTCCACCATAAATACTTAAAGGAGCAAAACCACTGTTACTATAAATCTTTGCTCCCATCATCTCTAAAGGTTTAATTATCCTGTCCATAGGTCTTTTTTTGATTGATGAATCTCCACTTAGCACCGTAGTAAAATTCTGACCTGCCAAAAGTCCAGAAACTATCCTTATAGTCGTTCCTGAGTTTCCTACATAAAGTGGATCTTCACTTTTTTTAAGACCATAAAGACCCTTGCCCTCAAGTATTATTTTATTTTTTTCTTCAATTATATTCACGCCTAATTTTCTAAAACAATCTATTGTCGCCAGAGTATCATTTGAAAACAAAAAATCATTTACTACTGTTTTCCCTTCAGCAATAGAGCCTAGAATTATCGCTCTGTGAGATATTGATTTGTCAGAGGAAACCCTCAAGACTCCCCTTAAAGCTTTTACCTTTTCTATCCTCATTCTGACATCCTCAAACTACATTAAAAACGCAGCTGAAATTGCAAAGAATATTATTAATGTAAGTGCATCTGTTATAGTTGTAATTAGCGGGTTAGCCATAGTCGCTGGGTCGAGTCCCAACTTCTGAGCAAATATAGGAAGAAGTCCACCCATAGTTGTGGCTGTAACCGAAGTTCCAACCAAGGTCATCCCTACTATACTCGCAAGACCAATATTTCCATTAATAAAATATATTCTAGCAAAGTTTAAAATCCCCAAAGTTAGTCCAATAAAGAGACCAACTTGAATTTCCTTCTTTATTACTGAAAGGGTATTTTTAAAATTTATTTCACCAAGAGTTAGACCTCTAATTATAAGTGTTGATGACTGAGCACCAGCATTTCCACCAGTTGACATAAGCATAGGAATCATTGTTCCTAAAAAGGCAAACTGAGTGATTAAGTAGATATTTTTACCAGTTATATACTCCGATATCGTAGCTGAAAACATAAGAATTACAAGCCAAACTATACGCCTTTTTGCAAGGTCAAACGGCTTAACATCAAGGTATTCTTCATCCGATGGATTTATGGCTGCCATCTTTTGGATATCCTCTGTGTTCTCTTCTTCCATTACGTCCATTACATCGTCGAAAGTAATTATTCCGACCATTCTATCTTCATTATCTACTACTGGAACTGCCAAGAAGTCGTACTTTTTAAATATATCTACAATTAACTCTTGGTCGTCATTTGTATTAACGGAAATTACTTCCCTTTCCATAAAATCAGAAATAATTGTATCAAGTTCTGCCAAAACCAATTCTTTAAGAGATACTATTCCCTTTAGTTTCCTCATACTATCGGTTACATAACAAGTATAAATAGTTTCCTTGTCACTACCAGTACGTTTAATCTGCTTTAACGACTCATCAACTGTCATATTAGCCTTTAAGTGGACAAACTCGTTAGTCATTATGCTACCCGCAGTGTCCTCTTTATAATTCAAAAATTGATTTATTAATCTTCTATCAGCAAGGTTGGTGTTTTGCAAAATCATCTTAACTACATTTGCTGGCATTTCTTCTATAAGGTCTACCTTATCATCCAAATTTAATTCATCAAGTATATTTATTAACTCCTTATCAGAAACCAAAAGCGAAATTTGAGCCTGTTTGTCGACATCCAAATAAGAGAAAACTTCTACCGCCATTTCCTTAGGTAATAATCTAAATAATATAACCGCTTCCTTAGGTTCTAATTCTTCAAAAAGTTCGGCAACATCCGCCTCTTGTATGTCTTTTACCCTATCTATTACCTCACGGTATTTCTTATCTTTAATTAAATCTTTTAAAACTATAAGATTCATGTTTCCTCCTTATGTAGTCGTAGCAAAACTACCTTTAATCACCATCTAGCATATCATCATAAAAATCGCTAAATCTATACCACTCATCCTTACCTATTTTTTCCATCGCATCTTTCGGATGTCTATTTAACATCCCTGTAATCTGATAAGGGGGGGCGTATCCCCACTCTAGTCCTTTTTCTTTTAAACTTTTTATTTCCTGTTGCATAATTGTATAAATAGATCGCAATTTATACTTAGGATTTTTTAAGAAACCTAATAGTAATTCAGTAGGACAATTGCCCGCACCCCGTCCTAAACTAGAAATTGTACAATCCAAATAACTTACTCCTAGAGTAAGCGACTCTATCGTATTAGCAAAGGCTAATTGCTGATTGTTGTGACAGTGAACGCCCAAAATTTTATTATACTTCTTAGCAATATCAAGATAAGTTCTAGTTAAAGCCCTTATCTCCTCTGTATAATAGGCACCAAAACTATCGACCAAATATATTACATCAACCCTTGTTTTCCCGAGCATTTCGAGAGCCTCTCTAAGCTCTCTTTCACTCGCATGGGATATCGCCATAATATTTAAACTTGTCTCGTATCCTTTATCTTTTAACTGCCTTATTATGTCTACTGCTGTTGGGATTTGATGAATATAACAAGCAACTCTTATCATATCTATCACAGAGTCTTTTTTATCGAGGATACTATCCATATCCACCCTGCCAACATCAAGCATAACAGATATTTTAAGCTTAGTATTGTTATCTCCAACTATAGCTCTTATATCTTCTTCTTCACAAAACTTCCATTTTCCGTATTCACCTTGACTAAATAATTTTTTAGAGGACTTGTATCCAAATTCCATATAGTCGACACCCGCTTCAACAAGGGCATGATAAATAGCCTTCACAAATTCATCATCAAAGTGAAAGTTATTCATTAGTCCACCATCACGAATAGTGCAATCGAGAACTTTTATATCTTCTCTATATGTGAGCAAACTACCAACTTTTTCTATCTGCTCTACCGTAATATTTTCCATAACAAGAACCTCTATATATATTCTATACTATCTTATCCCATTATCAAAGACATTTTTAAACTCCTTGCTCCCTAGTTTTATATTCTTTTAGGAAGTCATATGCCTCATTTATTTCTGCAATTCTTTCTTTTGCATATTCAGCGTATTCATTAGTAACTGCACTTGTCATCTCATCTGGATGATATTTTTTAACAAGCTTTCTGTACTCTTTTTTTATCGTTCTAAGGTCTGCATTTTCATCTACACCCAGAACCTCACAATACTTCTTCAGCTTATCTTTCTCACTATAGCGATTAAATGTGTTATACGTGTTGCTTCTACTATCTTGATACGTACCTTCTGTATTTGTTCTAAAATAATATCTAAGTATACTTTGGTATACAAAATAACCAAGCCCAAGCCCACTAAATATATCTCTTAAAAGACTGTCTTCATCCCTTGTAATTTTACCGTCCTTAACACATATTGAAACCAACAAATACCCAAATTCCATCAACAAATTATAATCTCTAGTCGCTGCTAAAACCCTTATAAAGTCTGACATATATTCACTGTGTTCTTTTGCGAAATCAAATACACCCTTGTATGAATTTAATTCTTCGCCACTTATTCCAAATCTCTGTCTAATAAAAACCCTTATTAGCTTTACTTCATCTGCATCAACTCTACCATCGTGTTTCGCGACTATTGAGGCAACTGCCATCATAGATGCAATAATCTTATTTTTACCTTTAAACTCTTCTGACCTTCTTATCGCCCATGGCAAAAAAACTGGTTTTCTTGGCATAAAGACATATAAAATTACTATATATGGAAAAACTAAGGCTGGTATTGCCCAAAGCAAACCATAATATCCCTTGTATGTCATTATTGCATATGCTAATAAAAAAGCTAATATACTTAATATAAATGTTATAAACATTTTATTCTCCAATCGAATATTTTTCTAAATAAATATTATCTTGTATTATAAAACTACAAAACAATCCAAATACCATTGTATCTCAAAGCTTTAAATATTTTATTTTCTTTTTATAAACGCAAGTATAAAATATATAATCGCAGATATGATTATTATAGACGCTCCAGAAGGTATACTAAAAACATACGACAAATATATACCTATAAAAGAATAAAACACACTAAAAATTACTGATAATCTCATTATCTTTCCTAAACTGTCTGAAAACTTCTTAGCCGTTAGTGCAGGTATTGTTAAAAGAGCAATAGAAAGAATAATTCCTACCGATTTTATAAGTACAACAACAGTAATCCCAATAAGTATGTATAAGATTTTTTCTATTAATTTTGTATTTATTCCAATTATCCTAGCATATTCTTCATCAAAAAGATAAAGTTTAAAATAATTAAACAATAAATAGACTAAAACAATAACTGAAATTGCAAGAATGAATATCATATATACAAAATTATTGCTTACAGTAAGTATGTTTCCGAATAGATAAGAAGACATATCTGGTGGATAACCTGGTGTAAGCGCTATAAACAAAACACCAAGCGCCATTCCTAATGACCAAATAATGCTTATGATTGTATCTGAAATCTCGGCTCTTTTTCTATTTATCCTACCAACAAAAACAGAGGCAAGGACAGTAAAAGCAAGCCCACCAATGATGGGCTCTATACCTAAAAAGAAGCCTAGGCCTATGCCCCCGAAAGCTCCATGGGCTAGACCTCCTGCCATTGATACAAGTCTCTTTTCAACTACTATCGTTCCTATTATTCCGCTTATTATACTAGCAAGAATCGCTACTATAACTGCGTTTCTTAAAAAATCATAATTTAATAATAAATCTAACAAATTTTTTCACCTATTGTTTTTTGTTTAGTACTACCTAGAAATCCGATATGTATATAACTTTAGTAACCCTATATCGAATGTCTTTCTCTATTCTAATGGGCATATCAAAGCAATCTTACCGCTAGGTAAGTTGCCGCAGAAATTGCGTAGCAATTTCGAGAACTCGGATTTCGTATTTGCTAATGCATTTTCTTGTGAACAAGTTCTCCCTGTCTAAGCCAATCTATCGGACAAGAATCTTTTTCTGCATTATCGTTACCACCCCCATGCACGTGTATCGATTTGTGCACGTAAACGAGTTTATCAAAGAAAGTTAAATCCCTAGTAACATCGTGGGTAATCATCATAATTGTTATCTTAGATGACAATTCTTTTATCATTGCATATATTTCTGTTGAACTAGCTATATCTATACTTGCTGTCGGCTCATCTAAAATAAGAACATTAGGATGATTCATTAATGCCCTTGCTATTAAGACTTTTTGCAATTGTCCTAAAGACAAATCGCTTATCTTCTTATCAGCAAGTTCACTTACTTTAAGTTGTTGCATTACAGAAAGAGCATGTTCTTCTTCATGCTTAGAAAATTTGTGATTAAGCCTAATTTTTTTTGGTAAATGGCCCGTCAAAATAACATCCATAACCGAGATCGGAAAGGTCTTTTCAAAAGTAGTCACTTGTGGAACATATCCAAATACAACACTTTTATCAACTTCCACCTTACCCATACTTGGCTTTAAAAGTTTTAAAATAACTTTGATGAGGGTAGTTTTACCCCCACCATTCGGACCAATTATCCCTATGAAATCACCTTTATTAACTTCTAAGTTAACATTTTCAAGGGCATAAACCTCTCCATATTTATATGTAAGATTTTCTATATTAATTATCTTCATTACTCTGCGTACTTCCCTCTGTACTTGTCTGAGCAGCCTCTGTAACTGTAGTAACTTCCGATGAGCTTTCTGATGTATTATCATAAGCATCACTTGTTACTGTACTTACAGAAGTGCTTTCTGTTGTACTTTCTGACTCAGTAGTCGTAATAAGAGGGATTAAATCAGGTAAAATCAAATACTGATCTTTCTTCTCATCGCCCCATAAATAATTGTATGATTCAGACGTTCTATAACCATCTTGCCTTAACTGAACCTTGTGACTACCTCCAGTAAAAGGTACTTTCGTAGGAATTACTCCCACCAATAAACCATCAAAATAAACTTCTGCTCCCTCTGGCTCATTAAAGAAAATATAGTGTTGCTTTTGACCAAAATCTATTTTATATCTTAAATAAGCTTGATTTACAAGCAAATCACCCTTCCAATCTTCAAAACCATCCATGGTCGCTTTTATCTTATAATTTCCAAAGTCTAAAATAGTCTTTTCTTTCAAATTAACTCTCTTATCATCTATAAAAATTTTTGCTCCTTCTTGTTCTAAGACAAACTCTACTTCTCCAACTTTTGCCTTAACATCGCTAAAATCAAGTACAGTTTCTTGCCCTGCAACAACCTCAACTTTCTTTACAACTGGAGGAACATTTTCCTTACTTAATGAAATACTGTATTCGCCAGCAGGAAGAGGAATAATCATATTCGCTACTACATCCTTACTAACTTTCCCCACTATGTCTAAGGTTCCACCTATAAATATCTCATAGTTTTGAAGTTTAACGCTACCGTGTCTACCACTCACTTCAATAGCCCAAACTGTATCTTTATAACCTCTTAAATCAACCTTGTCATTTTTTGATAATGAATCCAAATCAAATGGCTGACCTGCATCTAACAAAACTAACTCATCCGTAAATTTATAAACATCATTTTTTACCTTAATAGTTTTGGCTTCTTCATTTACCACCAAGTCAGTTATACCTTTACGCTCCCAAGCCGTAGCAGTTATCCTAATATACTCTGGTGATTTATCTTTTGCATTGTATTTAACATCTACTATATCACCTTTTCTAAACTGCGAAAGTGCAATATCAGTACCATAAGCATCTTTCAATTCTGTATCAGACTCTACATCAAAAGTAATTCCCTTACCTTCGTTTATATCGTAAACCACCATTTTTTTAGTATCCATATCCGAATGCTTAACAAGCGCAATAGTTCTATTGTACTTAATTATCTCATCTTTAGCTTTAGTCGTTTTAGTCACTGTAGTTGTTTGTTGACTACTAGACTTTGAATTTTTACTTTTATTACCTGATGTTGTCATTGCAACATATATTGAAGCCAAAACCAATATTACAGCTAATGAACCAATACCTATTACCATCATTTTTGTAATTACATCTGCATTATTTTTCTTCATAATTACCTCTACCAATCTCCATCTTTATCAAATCTATTAATTATTTCTTTCGCTCTTTCATCTAAGTTAAAATCAAACTTGTGTTTAAGTTTCAATATAGTGTTTCTCTCTTTTTTTAACGAATCTGCATACTCTTCATATCTTAGCAACTCTTTATACAAAGCTTCATTATCATCATTTTCTAAGGCAAGTGCCAAAACTGATAAATAGAAGCTATTTTTAAAATCCCTCATAGGATAATAATATCTATATAATTTTGCATATTCAAGTGCCTTATTAAAGTCTTTTTCCTCCAAGGCCCTCTTAGAAAGTTCCTCGTAAGCAAAGTATACATAAGGGTTCATCTTGGTCATATGCTTCAATTTTTCATCATCAGCCAATCTCACATACCTCTTATACAAAATAGTATCATAAGGATATATTTTACTCGCAAGCTCATATTTTCCGTTATACGATAAAAAATTAAATGAAAAAACGTAAATTGAAAAAGCTATTACACTACTTAATAGTATACCAAAAAATCTCTTGTTTTTTATTACAATTATTTTAAGTTTACTGTTACTTAATAGAAATAATACTATTAAAAATATTCCAAACTGCATATGGAAGTCAATCAAGCTATATAAAATAACAATTATTAGTATTAATCTATCCCCTCTTTCTATATTATTAAATATAGAAGAAATAATTACACCCCACGCTAAAACTCCGAATACCCCATAATCCAAAAGCACTTGCAATGGAAAACTATGCACAAACCTTATGCTATAATCATAAGCAGTCTGAAAGAAATGCTGAACAAAAAAATATCCTCCGTATCCATAGCCAAAGGGTCTATCAATTATCATTCTTATGCTATCCTTATAATATAAAATTCTAGTAATAAACCCACTAGACTTTAAAGGATTAAAACTCATAATAAGATTTTTCATCCCCATAATATTGCTTACATATAAAAAACAAATTAGACTTATGATAAAAAAATACGTAATTATAACAACACTTTTATTCTTAGCCTTTAATAATATATATATCCCTAAATAAACTACGGCAAAAAGTATTCCTGCATGAGATTTTGTAAAAATTATTCCCATAATCAAAATAAAAGACAAAACATATTTATACTTATTTTTTTGTTTTAAAAGTAAATGAAGGGTAATCAACAAAAAAAGTGCATAACTATTACTATATTGCAAGGCTCCTGCAAATTCACCTTTTATTATATATGCTAAGTCAATTACAACACTTTGATTTTTAAATACAAAAATAAAAATCAAAGAAATTAGCACAATAAAAATATATCCTTTTTTTAATAAATTTTTATCCTCATCATCTAAATTACTAAACATAATATAAACAAAGATATATAGTAAATAGGTAATTATACTATGAATTATCATTCCTTTTTCGACAAAACATAAAAAACCAAATACATTTAGCAAAATCATAGCTAAAAGGCTATAAAAAACCTTATCTAAGCTGATTTTTAATTGCCCACTTCGCTTTGCCTTTATTATAATAATAACTATACTAAGTATTAAAATTACTGATTTTTGGTAAGAATAATATAAACCATTTAACAGAAAACTTAAAGTAGAAAAAAACATTAAAGCTAAACTTAATAAATCAAATTTTTCTATTAACTTAAACCTTTTAATATTCTTTTGCAAGTTCAATTAAAACCTCCCTTTTATTAAGGCTAGGCTCCTCTAAAACTCTGTTTAAGATAAATTCCAACACACTTCCTATTTCTTTACCTCTATATCCTAAAGCTATTATATCATTACCATTAATTTCAAGCTGTGAAATGCTACACGCATAGCCTAAATCAAGGGTTTTACGATAAACAAATTTTGCTTTTTCTATTTCTTCAAGGATTCTATTGTCCGAATTGATTTTTGCATACGCTCTTTTATACTCTAAAAAATACGGATATAATTCCGCCATCTTAAATATTTGCTTTCTTACTTTAAGTTCTTCAGATAATACTTCTTCATCTTTATTGCTTAGTAAAGCAATAATTTTTTTTCTTGTGTTATTATCAAACTTTAAGTTCTTAAGAGTCTTTGATGCTAGCCTTATTTCCATTCTATCTAAAAGAATTGCCCACTTTAGAAAAAGTTTATTATCTATCTCTTTAAGCAAGTTTAATATTTCTTTTCTATTTTCTTCTTGTTTCAAAATATTGTTTAACGGCTCGCTTATAAAAGATAATAATCCCAAACTATAAATTAAATTAAAATAATCTGGATTGACTGACATAAGGGTTTTATCTATCTCTATCTTTATACGTTCTACTGAAACATTCGCTATCAGGTGACAGTTATTCGCTATTGCCCTCTTAGTTTTAGGCTCAATTTCATAGGCAAATCTCGAACTAAAGCGAATAGCCCTAAGCATTCTAAGAGCATCCTCTTTAAACCTTGCATCAGGGTCACCAACTCCTCTAATTACACCTTTTTCCAAATCATCCAAGCCATTAAAAACATCAATAACTCTGTCATAATAAGCCATTGCGTTAATAGTGAAATCCCTTCGAAGTAAATCTTCACTTAAATTCCTTGTAAAACTAACACTTTCTGGATGTCTACTGTCTAAATAGTCCCCGTCTATCCTAAAAGTTGTAATTTCAAAAATCTCTTTGTCCATAAGAACCGAAACCGTTCCATGCTCGATACCTGTATCGATGGTCTTATCAAAAAGCTCCTTAATTTGTTCAGGAAGCGCATTAGTGGTTATATCATAATCATTTGGCTCTATCCCAAGAATCAAATCACGAACACATCCACCAACAATATAAGCTTCATATCCTGACGAAACCAAAACATCTAATATTTTATTTACTTTTTCCGGTAAATCAAATTTATAATTTTTCATGAAAATATTATAGCATAGAAAAAGAAAAAACTCGATAGTTAAGGGTTATAAGCCAAAAATACCGAAAACTGCCCTATCCATGCATCATAGTAAATATAGTTTATATTATCATAATTTCAAAACAATAAGGAGAGTTTTAACTCTTATTACCTCGCTAAAAAAACTTTGTGGGAAAACTGTTATGATTTTACTTGTAATTTTTTGCGAGATGATTGTTAGTGCCTATAAAATATGGACATAATAGTTTTCTGCTTTACGAGAATACTTTGTGGAATCCGAGTTCTCACATTTGCAAGCACTCAAAAAGTCAAGCCATTATTTGACTTGACTTCTATTATTTTTTTAAATATATAAAAAACTAAGAATATTAATCTAACAATAATATCATTTTCCTAAGCTGACACAACTGTAAGTTCTGGACTATCAGTATCTATTCTCTTGATACTTCCGCCTAAAGCTGCTATCTTATCTTCTAAATGCTCGTATCCCCTATCAATATTTCTGATATCACTTATAATTGTTTCACCTTCTGCAGATAATCCAGCTAATACAAGGGCTGCCCCAGCTCTTAGGTCATGCGCTTTAACTTGAGCTCCAGTAAGTTTAGAAACTCCATTCACTATCGCAGTATTTCCTTCAACCTTGATATCTGCACTCATTCTTGCTAACTCATCTGTATATGAAAATCTATTTTCAAAAATACTTTCTGTCATTGTTGAAACCCCACCTATAATGCTCATCAACGCTACAAATTGAGGTTGCATATCTGTTGGAAACCCTGGATATGGTAGAGTTTTTACCTTAGCAGGTTTATATTCTTCTTTGTAGGCAACTCTTATTGAATCATCAAACTCTTCTACATAAGCTCCGACTTCTCTAAGTTTGGCAACTACAGCTTCCATGTGTTTTGGAATCAAATTCTTAACTAACACGTCACCCTTAGTAATTGCTCCCGCAACCATGTAAGTACCTGCTTCTATCATATCAGGTATTATCATATACTCAGATCCATGCATTTCCTTAACACCTTCTATCTTGATGACATCTGTGCCTGCACCTTTTATGTTTGCACCCATGCTATTAAGGAAGTTTGCCACATCTACTATATGAGGTTCTTTGGCAGGATTTTCTATATAAGTCATTCCCTCTGCTCTACACGCAGCCATCATGATATTAATAGTAGCCCCAACACTTGGAGAATCTAAATAAATTTTAGCACCTACTAAATTATCAGTTTGAACTTCTACCATACCATGACTAATTTCAACACTTGCACCCAAAGCTCTAAAACCTTTTATGTGTTGATCAATAGGTCTGCTACCAATACTACATCCTCCTGGCATACCAACCTTAGAATAATTGCGTGCACCAAGCAAAGCTCCTAAAAGATAATACGAAGCTCTAATCTTATCAATATAGTCACAATCAACAACCACTCTATCTATCTTCCTGCAATCCATTATTACAGTATGTCCATCATCTTCATAGTCTAATTTTACGCCTAAATATTCAATAGCTTTAAGTAATACATGTATGTCTTCTACTTTCGGTACATTTTCTATCCTGCAAATATCGCCAGATAATAAGGCTGCAGGTAATACTGCCAAGGCTGCATTTTTGGCTCCACTCACCGAAACTCCCCCTCTTAAAGGCACACCACCTTTTACTAAATATTTTTCCATTATAACCTCTTAATTTGTTTTTTTATCTGTTTTTTCGATTATATAATAACAGTTATATAAGATAAAATCAAGTTTTATGCTTTATTAACTTATTATTTGCCCATTAAACGCATTTATATAATACTTAACTCCATTATCCATAATTATCTGATAGTAAGGATAAACAGGAAATCTATATCCATTACCAACTTGTTCTAAGTTTACATAATATCCTACAGAAATATCATTAATGTTCAAATTCTCTTTAAAATTAATTTCAAAAACAAGCCTATAAAGCGCCTCATCTATCGGGATTAATTCTTTGATGTTATCATCAAACTTTATAGGAGTATATCTAATCCCCGTTGCCTCTTTTATTCCATTTTCATCAATTTTTACAACTATTTCATTTGAAAAAATAGTAAATTCTTCATACTGCTCATTAAAAAAATAAAGTGTAGCTCCATCTCTTTTAATTTCTGAGAACAACTTATAATTCTCATTATCTACTTTAAAGTCTGACAAAAATTTATTAAGTAAATTTTTATCTTCTTTCTTATAACTTGGCTCATTTGCACTATAAAAAAATCTTCCTTCCTCAGTAATCTTATTAAAAACTAAGGTTTCATTATCATTGCTATGCTTATGAACTCCCTCAATATATGACGATTTTCTATCATCAAACAACTTCTCAACCAAAATTTCTTCCCTATCTTTTGGTTTGGAAAAGTAAATAACCTTCATCTTATTATGCTCTGGCAAATCAGCATTCAAAGAAATATTGTGTTTTTTTAAAACCTCTTTTAAAGTCTTAACCCTATCTGATGATATCCTGTTCATATCCTTATAATAGAAAATATTTAGAATAAAAAAGGCTATATTCATAAATATAAAAATAATTATTAAGCTATTTAATATCTTTTTACTATTCACTTTCTACCTCTACAAAATACTTTCCCTCGCCTTTATCAAAAAGCCAATTCAAAATTGCGGACTCCCCCTCATCAACCTTATAAGTAAGTTCTACTTTTTCAAAATTAGACAACTTTTCATCATAATAAGCCTTAAAATTATCACTATAAGAAAGCTTTATCCTCTCTGCTTGCTGAATTATCTCCGGCATAAATCTCAGTATCCACTTTAACTTAACTACCTTACCATTTTTCACAATTACTTCCATAGGATATTTCATGCCATAATTTGCGTATATATTATCAAATTCCCACTTAATACCATTATAAGCAATATCATAGTATATATGCAAGCCATCAACATCATAAGCATAACTATTAAGATAATACTCAACCAAACCCTTATCTATCTTTTTATCAATAAATTCTATCCCCGCAGAAAAATCCAAAATAAAATTATTCTGCGCTATATCTTGATTCGAACCCTCAATATATTCTATCAATCCACTTTTGTCATATTTTACAACCGCATCATTCTCTATAAAAACAATTTGGCTATCTACATTTGTCTTTTTTACACTCTTTCTATCATCAAAAAATGGAGATACGAAATCATAAAGTTCATCTTCCTTTACTCCATCTTCTTCAAAAAAAGGTATATACGGATTTATTTTATAGTTCAGAGCAGCAAATTTGTCATTCCTAGGAACCAAAAACATAGATTTGAATCCATCACCAGAATTAAGTGATAAGTCATATTGTATATTACTGTCATATATCTTTTCTTTTCTATTATAATTCAAAAGATCCAAGTCAATAAATACTTCCTCATAGTTGACCTTATGCCCATAGAGAATATCTTCAACACTGCTATGAAAATAAACTTTATTGTCGTATTTACCATCATTATTTGTTTCTATCAAAATGTAATCTACATAATTTGGAAAGTCACTACCAGCATTTATCGAATAAGCATTTAAAAGAAGTTCCTTACTAACACTAAAAGGATATACTATCACTGTATATGGCTTTGAAAAATCGAAATCATCAGAATCTATTTTTGAAAATGAATTATTCTTTATACTTGAAGCTATTATATTTTTACAACTTTCCAAAAAATCACTATAACCCTTAACCTTATTATTCATAACATAATAACAATTACAGTCCTCATCTTTTATTCCCACAGTAGACGGCAAAGCAATACTTACATTTTGTTCATTTGCCAAACCATCTTGATTTCTGCCTATCAAATCCAAAAGCATAGAATATTTTGGCACATCAAGCCAGAGTTTAACTGCCTGTAATACTAATAACATAGATAAAAGAAAGAGCACTATATATTTTAAAAACGCTAATAATTTAGAATCTTTCATCTTTTAATTCCACTACTTCCTTGGGAAATATAAGTGTAAATGTACTTCCCCTTTTTTCCGAAGAAGTAACAATAATATCTCCACCATGTATATTCATAAGCTCCTTTGCAATAGATAAACCAAGTCCAGTGCCACCCATTTCACGAGACCTTGTTTTATCCACCCTATAAAATCTTTCAAAAATTCTAGGAAGGTCATCCTTAGGTATACCAAAACCATCATCTGAAATTTCCACATAGTAATTTGATATATCACTTCTAAAGGAAATCTTTATATTCCCATCATCATCCGTATACTTAACTGCATTTGATATTATATTTTTAACTACTTGTTCGATTTTTGCAACATCAATATTTACCATATAAACAAAATCTGGTTTAATTAGTTCCATAGTCTTTTCTGTATTTTTTACTATTAGAGAAAAATTATCATAAACACTCTCTACTAAGGCTACCAAATCAACTTCTGCAAAATCAACACTATCTTTTTTATTATCTAACTTAGCTAGTGAAAGTAAATCCGTAACAATATTCGTCATCCTATCACTTTCCCTGTTAATTGTTTTTAGAAAATCTAGTTCGGCTTTTTCTTCATGATTGAAACTATCAATAAGCGTCTCAGAATAAGTTTTAATTGTTGTAATTGGCGTTCTAAGCTCATGAGATACATTTGCTACAAATTCTTTTTGCAGATTTTCAACTCGCTTATTTTCAGTTACGTCTTGAATAACACACATAACCCCAAGTTCATGACCAATTTGCTCTTTATACTTCGCAAAATATAATTCAAAAAATCTAGAATTATCTTCTAAAGCTCTAACAACTGTTCCTTTTTCAAGAAGAACTTTTAACTCATCATATTCTTCGTTTAAAGCCTCACCAATAACTTCTTTAAAAGAGGCATTTTTAGTCGCCTTAAGCATTGATGAAGTCGCTTTGTTAAAGTGTAGAAGTCTACCATCAGTATCAAATACCAAGATGCCATCAGTCATATGCTCAAAAACAGTTTCTAACTTATTTTTTTCAGTTGTAATTTCATTAAGGGTGTTATTAAGACTCTTCGCCATCTTATTAAAAGTATTAGTAAGCTGACCGATTTCATCATTACTATGAACTTCAATGTTTCCCTTTAGAGTACCATCAGCTAAATATCTGGCACTATCAGTTATTGCGAGTATCGGCTTTGTTATAAAATTAGAAAAAATAAATGCTATTACTATGGCTATAAGTAAGGTAATCAAAATTGCAATAGAAATAATTTTTACCGTACTTATAACCTTTAATTTTACATTTGAATAATCAACCAATCCATAGATAATATATTTAACAACCCCGTCTTTTTTTATATTTTCTGCTATACCAATGTACGGCTTGTCATCATCATCAAAAATATAACCAATATCAGGTTCCTCAAAATAACCATCCTCTATCGCGCCGATAATTTGATGAGTAGTAATTCTAAGACCCTGCTCTTTATATTTTTCTGGAAAAACTACATTAGCATTATTATCTAAAATAAGTATTTTTTTATTGCTAAATTCAAGTGAATTGTTTTCGAATAAATCCTCTATTACCTTATCAATATCAGAATCTACACCACTAGAAACAGCAGTTGTTCTAATTAGATTTATAGATTCCTTAACACTTATAATGAGTTCTCTTTCCTCATTACCTCTAAGCATTAAAACGATAATAGTACCAGCAGTAATCATTGCGATTACCACCAGCATAACATACATAAAAACAAGTCGCCACCTAATACTAATTTTCATATATTAACCTCTAAAATAATAGCCCACTCCTCTTTTAGTGAGTATATATTCAGGCTTAGCTGGTTCGTCCTCAATCTTTTCCCTAAGACGCCTTATAGTAACATCAACCGTTCTTACATCTCCATAATACTCATATCCCCAAACTTTTTCAAGCAACTGTTCTCTTGTGAATATTTGATCATTTTTTAATGCCAAAAACTGTAAAAGTTCATATTCTCTGGAAGTAAGTTCTATAACTTCATCCCTCTTTTTAACTTCATATCTATCAACATTTATACTTAAATTTCCAAAAGAATGTATTTTACTTTTATTTTTATTCTCATTTAAAACAGTTCTTCTAAGATTAGACTTAACCCTTGCAATAAGTTCTCTAACGCTAAATGGCTTAGTTATATAATCATCTGCTCCAAACTCGAGCCCTAAAACCTTATCAACCTCTTCGGCCTTTGCAGTAATCATAATAATCGGAACATTCGACTGTGCCCTAACCTCACGACAAACCTCGAGTCCATCTTTTTTAGGCATCATAATATCAAGCAAAAGAAGGTCATAACTGTTCTCCATAACCATATTATAAGCTGTTTCACCATCATATGCTGTTGAGACCTGATATCCTTCCCTCTCCAAATTATACTTTAAAATATCAACAATCGCTTTTTCATCGTCTACTACTAAAATATTAAACATATTCTAACCTCTACTTTATACATTATTATTTACCTAAGATAGGTAAGTTTTTTGTTTCCATTAAGTATAAAATTACATAACTATCTAATAAATCAAATTTCAGTGCAAAATATTAATTTACAAGTAGTGCAAAGCCATAAGTATTAGCTTTATTTACATAAATCATACAATATTTTCTATATAGTGCAGAAAGATATACACCCACATATTCAAATAATTTCCTATGTAAGTATATATCTTCTTAATAATTATCTTAAATATTTCAAAGGATTTTGCGGCACATCATTTATCCTTATTTCAAAATGAAGGTGCGGTCCTGTGCTATTACCTGTATTTCCCATTTTAGCAATTTTTTGATACTGAGCTACATCCTGACCAAGCTCTACTTCTATTTTACTTAAGTGTGCATACTTAGTAGTATATCCATTACCATGACTTATAGTAATACAATTACCAAAACCACGAGACCATCCTGCCTGAATAACTCGTCCACCATCAGATGCAAGCACCGAAGTTCCTATACTATTAGCTAAATCAATGCCCTTATGTAACCTACCCCATCTATATCCAAAACCAGATGTAAATCTAAAATGCAAGACAGGCCACTCAAAATTACCAGTAGCTGTAGTAATAGGAAGTCTTTTAGTCCCCTTGCTAAGTTTCCCTTTAACAGGTTCCCTTATAACGGTTTCCTCAATAATCTCTTTGCTAATAACTCTTCCATTTACTTTTTTAACTACGGCGCGAACTTCTAAAACTCCATCCTCGCCTTCTTTTAAAACTTCATGCGCACCCACAAAAAGACTATCATCACTCACATAGTCATTTTCATGTTGAATTCTCTCAGTATATATAACCTTTTCTTCTGTAGTGACTGTTATTTCCGGTTCTGGAACCATTACAGTAAGTTCTTGACCTATTTGAATTCTAGTAGAATTTTCTCTTAATCCTTCATTCAACTGATAAAGTCTTTCTTCGGTCATATCGTTTTTCTTAGCTATTGTAGCAGGTATATCTCCACGCTCAACCTTGTATATTTTTTTCTTTTGATTTTCTTTAGTTATAAGTTCTAAGGCATCATCTATTCCAAGTATTTCTTCTTCCTCAACTAAGGCTTCCGCAATTACTATCGACTCGTCTAACTCAATCCCTGTAACAACGGCCTCAAAGTATTCCTCATCCAAAGCACATTGGTCGCTAATTGGTTCTCCCAGTTGTGAAGAACTAACAAAAACTCTTTCTTTTGGCAATTCTTTTGTTAATATAGTAGATTTCGGAATTATAACAAGAGGATTGTGCTCATCTTTTTCAAAATGTATTTTAATTGATGTGCCATCTTGAACATACATCGACTGAGCTCTTGTAATAACTTCTTTAACTTGTTCAATATTAGCTAGTGATAAAGTGGCATCTCCCACCTTCATAACATAACCCTTAGTTCTAGGCTTAATGCTGCTCCCTATTACTTCAGCCATTCTAAGATTAAGATTTTTCGCCGATTCTTCTCCTTTTTTGAAGTTTGACGGCTCTATTCGTAATGAATAATTGTATTCTGGAGTATAAGAAAGGGTTTTTTCAACCTTAGCCTTAGCCTCTTGCACAGCCAAGACTATATCGCTAGTTTTATTAATCTTTCCAACCAACTCACCATTAATGAAAACACTATATCCACTAGCGATTTCACTCTTTTGTATCTTTTCGCTTCTCTGATTTACAAATAATCCGCTACTAAGAATAAAAATAAATAATGTAAATATAATCGCCCTTATAATTCTTTTTTTATTTACTATTAAGTATCCTAACATAAGCTCCCTTTATAATGTATAAATAATTAAAATCAAAAGTCAATAAATCTCTGTGGATCTACCGCATCACCGTCAAGTCTTATTTCAAAGTGAAGGTGTGGTCCTGTGCTTCTTCCAGTATTTCCAACTTTAGAAATAACTTCGTATTGAGAAACATATTGTCCAGCCTTAACTAAGAGTTCGCTATTATGAGCGTATTTTGTCAATATTCCATCACCGTGGTCAATAATAACTAAATTACCATAACTTCTCTTGTATGCAGCCCATATAACAACTCCGCCATCTGCAGCGTATACAGGTGTTCCCATAGGCGCCCCAAGGTCTATTCCCTTATGGAATCTTCTCCATCTAGGTCCAAATTTAGAAGTTATTACATAACTATCCAAAGGACAAACGAATTTTCCAGTAGCACCTCTTGATGGTAAAGGTTTAGAACCTCTAAGCACAACCTCAGGCTTAGGCTCTTTTATTATTTCTTCACCTACTATTTCTCTGCTTACTTCTACTCCATTAACTGTTTTTATCTTTGCACTTATTCTCTTAACACCCAACTCACCAGGTGACTTAACTTTTTCATTTCCTACATATTTTTCAGGATTTTTTTCATATTTTGTCGTAAATTCCACAGCCTCATCATATGTAATTATTTCTTTTGTAGAAACTGATAACTCAGGTTCTGGAACCATTACAGTAAGCTCTTCACCAATTTGAATACTCTTTTGTCTTTCCTTTAAACCAGGATTTAATTCAAATAACTTTTCCGTAGGCATATCATTCTTCTCTGCAATTACTTCAGGAAAATCATTCTTTTGAACTACATATTTCTTCTCTTTTTCATTTTCTTTAGTTATAAGTTCTTTTGCTACATTAACATCTTTTATTTCATCCTCGTAAACATAAGCTTTAATAACTATTACATCAGTAGCAAAACTAGCCTCTACTAGCTTACTCTCTTTTATCTCTTCGCTATTTTCTTTGGATTCTTCTTTATCTTTGTCTTCTTCTTCATTTCCTCTTTTCAAAGGACTAGAAATCAAATCTTTTTTTGTAACGACTCTTTTAAGACTTATAACAGGAGCCATAACCAATGGATTTCTCTCATCACATACTAAGTCAACACAAACATCATCTTCATCTACATCTAAATATTTTGACTTAGCATAATTCAAGGCTTCTGTAAGTTCTTCTTCATTTTTTAAAGCAATGACAAATTCCTCACCGATTTTTACTAAGTATGCAGGAACCTTAAATTTTTCTATACCCGCAAATGCTCGTTCACTAGCTTTGTTCAATATATCTGATTCACTTAAAACAATCATAGAATCATCAGTTTTTTCCAAACCTCTTTCAAGTTTGAATTTTAGTTCTCCCTCAAATTCATAGTTAAGTCTCTCTGATAGTTTTTTTCTGACTCCTCCTTGTAAATTAGCAACATCTAAATTTTTGCAATATCCAATAGTCTCACCGTTTAGTAATAATCTATCTACTTTTTCAAGTTCAACGATTGAAGTCTGTTCAGCACTATAAGTCTCTATATCATCTTGTTCACTAGCATTGTTATAAAGCAATATAGACATAAATAAAAACATAGTCGGTACTATGTATTTAATATTTTTTTTAAATATATCCATAAAAATATGAGTGAATCTTTCCATGTAGCCTCCTAAGGTAAAGCAATCCAATATTACAAAAATGTTACAACACTATTATGATACCATAGAAATCACTTTATGTAAAGCTAAAAACCCTTAAAAAAAGCCATTTAGAAGGTATAAGTTCTAAAAATTCACTAAACATTTTATAAAGAAATTTAAACATTTTAATTTTAATTTTAATTTATAATTATAGTATTTTTATATAATTAATATACAATATGATTTAATGCAACACAATTTTATATAATATTTTGGAGATAAAATGAAAAAGAATTTTGAAATAGATGGAATGACTTGCACCGCGTGTGCCTTAGCGATAGAAAATACAGTATCAAAAATTGACGGAATAGAAAAAGTGGCTGTTAACTATGCCACAGAAGAAATGTCAGTAACTTTTAAAGATGACCTTGATGAAAACCTAATAAAAGAACAGGTTAAAAACGCTGGATATTCAGTTGTTGACAATAAAGATTCGAGTTTTGAAATCCCTAAGATTACAGATAAATCAGCAGAGCACCAAGAGGAAATGAAAAAAAGACTAATACACTCTCTTATATTCGCACTCCCTCTCTTTTATCTGACAATGGGCGGAATGGTAGGACTACCTATACCAGATTTTTTCAAAGGAGAACAAAACTCTCTTATATTTGCATTTACTCAACTTTTATTAACAATACCCGTAATGATAATAGGAAAACAATATTACAAAACCGGATTTAAAACAATGACAAAACGCGCTCCAAACATGGATAGCCTAATCGCCATGGGAACTGGAGTGGCCTTCATTTACGGACTATTCGTTATATACATATTAATTTATGCGTTTAGTAGAAATGACTTAACTCTAATATCAAAATACTCACACAAGTTATACTTTGAATCAGTAACTACAATACTTGCCCTTATAACACTAGGGAAATATTTAGAAGCTAGAGCAAAGTCTCAAACATCATCCGCTCTTACCGCACTAATAAATCTACAACCTTCGACCGCTACGGTTATAAGAGATGGTAAGGAACTACTCTTAAACACAAGTGACATAGTAGTTGGCGATATATTAATTTTAAAACCAGGTTCAGCTGTTGCAGTTGATGGAGTAGTTATTTCTGGACTTTCCACCGTCGACGAGTCAATGCTAACAGGCGAAAGCATGCACATTACAAAGGAAGAAGGCGACAACGTCTACTGCGGAACAATCAACCAAACAGGAAGCATAAAATACAGAGCCACTAAAGTTTCAGGCGATACAATGCTCTCTAATATAATTAATTTGGTTAAGGAAGCCCAAGCTACAAAGGCACCTATCGCAAGGCTTGCAGACAAAGTCGCCGCAGTTTTTGTTCCTACTGTCATTGCTATTGCAATAGTAGCTTTTATAACTTGGATGACCCTTGGTTATGATTTTGAGTTTGCACTTAATATTGCAGTTTCTATTTTAGTAATAAGTTGCCCTTGTGCACTTGGGCTCGCAACTCCTACAGCGATTATGGTGAGCACTGGAATAAGCGCCAAAAACGGTGTTTTATTTAAAACCGCCGAATCTCTTGAAACTTTACATAAAGCCGGAACAATCGTTTTTGACAAAACAGGAACTTTGACCAAAGGAGAGATAAGGGTAAGCGACTACGAAGTGTTTGATAACAATGTTTTATCTTATATTTATAGCCTTGAAAAATATAGTGAACACCCTCTAGCAAAGGCAATTTATGATTTTGCAACAGAAAAAAATGCAACAGAAAAAGAGGTTATAAATTTCATTGCAAAAGTCGGTTATGGCGTACACGGAGAAATTGATGGCAAAAAAATTTTTGTAGGAAATAAGAAGTATTTACTTGAAAATAATGTTATAATTAATAAAGATACAAACTACGAAAAAGACGGCAAAACAAAAATTTATATTGCATGGGATAATGAAGTTAAAGGTATATTTGGACTTGCTGATGTTGTTAAAGATGAGGCAAAGGAAGTTGTTAGCAGACTTAAAGAACTAGATAAAAAAGTTGTAATGATTACTGGAGATAGTTTTGAAACTGGAAATGCCATAGCTTCTTCCCTTGGAATTTCAAAAGAAAATACATATACCCAAGTACTACCTGACGAAAAGTCTAGTATAGTTGATAAACTTAAGATAAATGATACAGTTGTAATGGTTGGAGACGGAATCAATGATGCTGTTGCTCTCGCAAATGCGGATGTCGGTATAGCCGTAAGTTCTGGTAGTGATATAGCAATCGAAACAGCAGATGTTGTTCTGATGAAAAACAACTTGGACTACTTGCTCACCGCAATAAGCCTAAGTGGTAAAACAATAGCTAAAATTAAGCAAAACCTATTTTTCGCATTTATATACAATGTAATAGGAATACCAATTGCAGCTGGGATATTTTTCATACCATTTGGTCTTCTTTTAAACCCTATGCTTGGCGCACTAGCTATGAGTATGAGTTCAGTATCAGTAGTTACAAACGCTCTTACGTTAAGAAGTTTTAAAGCAATTAGAACATCTGAAATAGAAGATGATGATAATAACAATGAAATAAGAAAGGAAACAAAAACAATGAAGAAAGAATTAATTATAGAGGGAATGAGCTGTATGCACTGCGTTGGCAGAGTCGAAAAAACACTTTCAGAAATGGTAGGTGTAAGCAATGTTAATGTCGATTTAGAAGCTAGTGAAGCTAGTGTTGAACTTACTGAAAATGTATCAGATGAAACACTTTGCAAGGTAGTTAGCGATGCTGGTTACCCTACAAAAATGAAATAATAAGCTATAGTTAGTATTTCAGATAGAATAGCTCAGACAAAATGTTTGGGCTATTTTTTATTATAATAAGAGACTGTAAATAGTTTTGTGTATGAGCCTTCTGATCAAGAAGGTTAATAGATACATATCATAATTTTATATTTAAAATAATGATATATTGAAAAT
>PDWI01001286.1_pt1 | contig 43919 bp, 30 predicted proteins | sample 1430891 | NCBI WGS metagenome assembly PDWI01 (sample SAMN01162508, study PRJNA174530) | Oral metagenome, whole genome shotgun sequencing project. | biome: Marine environment; feature: Marine mammal; material: Swab sample of the gingival sulcus; isolation source: swab sample of gingival sulcus... | reverse complement strand
GAATTTATCAGATCAGGAAAAAGAAAAAAATATAACTTTGGAACGCAAAACTAAATTGAGAAGGAGAGCTCCCCAGACACACTAATTGGAACACTACCCTTTCATTACATTAGGTTCGTTTGGGATAGGTAAATCTTCTCCAAAGCCATTCAAATGGACCAAACCGAAAATGTTGTAACCAAGTTTTACATACAGCTATTTGAACGATGAAAAATAATATGGAAAAAATTAACAGTTGCCACGGCTCGAAACTGCCAAACTGACCAAACCCATAAGCGTACATTATGGTTGTAAAAATTATGGAATACATTAAATAATTTGTAAGAGTCATACGTCCAATATACTTCAAGGGGTTGAGCATATAACGGAAGAATTTATTTTTTGTTAGTGTTAGAATTATTAAAATGTAGCTAAGGATGAGTACGACATTTGTAACTTCAAATATGAGCATATATATGGCTGTTGCATAAGGGCTTGTTTCCATGTTAACGAGACGACCTGCAATTTCTAAGGTATAGGTATTTAACACGATCCCAACGAATAAAAGAATAATGGATAGGATTAAGTAGCGATTCTTCGACTGTTTTATCTTTTCGAAAAATTGATGTTTGTGAAACAGATATCCGAAAAGAAATAATGAAATTATTTTAGGAACATAGTAGATCAAATTTATGTACCTAAATGAAAAATATTCATGTAGTCGTAATTTAAAAACATCGATATAGGCTCCGTTAGCGTAGGTATCTAAAACCTCAGGCATGGTAATACTACTTGTAGAACTTAATGCGTCAGGAAGAGAGGGAAAAGAGACATTTAGTGCGATATATATTATCGGAAGAAAATAGGTAAAAATGCTCATGAATAGTAATAACCTTGAGGGTAGTTTTCGTGATGACAACAGGATGATTCCCATCAAGGAGTATGTAAAGAGGATGTCCCCTGCCCAAAAAAACGTAATATGAATTATGCCAAATATCATCAAGACCAATAATCGTCGTACATAAAAGGTCGCAAATTCTGTTTCGCTATACCTGTTTTTCAAATACATAATAGAGAAACTAACCCCAAAAAGAAAGGAAAATAATCCAATGAATTTGTCGGCGCCATAATTCGTAATAAAGTGATATACGGAACTATTTAATGGATCTGTAAATGTACTGTAAAAGCCTCCAAAATCGAAAAATGAAGCGTTATATCCCAACGCATTTACGAGTAATACGCCCAATAAAGCAAAGCCCCTAAGGATATCAATTTGTTCAATGCGTTCATTGGGGTTTGTTGCGGAAAAAGAGTTTTTCATACTAAGATATACCTAAGCTGGCGCTTGTAAGCAGTGTGGGATTTGAGCACAATCATTTTCAAATCAGTACGGCTATTAGTGCCTGCTGTTTGTTATTTTGTGATTTCCTCAAAGATATAAAATAAAAATAGAAGTGTAGACGAAATAGACAACTTTTTTGAACGTCAATGCTATCCGCATTGTTTTTCCCGAGGGTGAAAACTCCTTGCAGGAAGGAGTTATAAATGTTCCTTCTTTCCTGCAATTTAGCAAACTTCTCCGTATGCGAGGGCCCATATGTACGGTGGTACTTCAAAGAACTTAGCAGCTGTAAGCAGTAACTTGCAATCATCAAATTTTCGCAAATGGAAATCATCAAATTTTGGCAAAAGTAAATCGTCAAAAAAGAAGAGTGCGACCTTTGAATGAGTATTCAAAATGGTCAAAAACTCTGTCAAGATGAGAACAAAACAAAAAAAGCGAATACAGATGTGGTACAAAGTACAAGAATTAACAGCAATGGGACTAAATAAGAGTCAAATACGTTTGGAGACAGGCCTTGATAGAGCAACAATACGTAAATATCAAGCGATGGATGAAGATGGATTTCATCACTGGATAGGACGTTCAAATTGTTTGCCACGTAAGTTAAAGGATTACCGTGAGCAAGTAAAAACAATGCTAGAAAGAGCCCCCTACTTATCCTCAGCACAAGTGGAGGATCGTTTAAAAGAGCAAAATGAAAACCTTCCTGGGGTGCATAGTAAGACCGTGTATAATTTTGTGCAGTCAATACGCAAAGAGTACGGGATAGCCAAGCCGGACAAGACTCCGCGTGCATATATGAAGTTACCGGAGCTACCTTATGGCCAACAGGCGCAAGTGGATTTTGGAGAGAGCTGGATGCGTAGCAAGTATGGAAATCGTCTAAAAGTACATTTTTTCACAATGGTTCTCTCTCGCTCCCGATATAAATACGTGTTGTTTCAAAAATCACCATTTAGTGCTGAAAGTGCATCAGCTGCGCACACTCAAGCCTTTATATATTTTCAGGGGGTGCCTCATCAGATCTTATATGATCAGGATAAAGTATTTATACACGCTGAAAACCTTGGGGATTATCTATTGACGAGTGCTTTTCATTCATTTTGTAAAACACATAATTTTCAGGCCATATTTTGCCGAAAAGCAGATCCTGAGAGTAAAGGTAAAATTGAGAATGTAGTTAAATATATCAAACAGAACTTTTTAAGGGGTAGAGAGTTTGTCAATATAGAGATGCTTAATCAGCAAGCACTGGCATGGTTAGAGCGTACAGGAAATGCAAAAAAACATGCAGCGATACAATTAATACCAAAGAAAGAGTGGCAAAAGGAAAAGAGCTATTTACTGCCATTAAGGCCAAGGGGTCCAGAGCCGTTATTGCATCCATATAAAGTCAGGAAAGATCATACTTTTTGCTATAAGAGCAACTATTACACCGTTCCTATGGGCACATATGAAGGCCCTCAAAGCATTGTTTTATTAAAATTTTTATCGGAAGAGATCCACGTTTATTCAAAAGAAAGATCCATAATTTGTGTACATGAGTTATGTAAACAACAAGGGAAAACAATAGCCAAAAGTGACCACCAAAGAGAAAAATCAAAAACATTAAAGGTTATGTCTGATCAAGTGTTAAAACAGCTTGGAAACACTCCGATGGCACGTGAATACTTAAATCAATTCCAGCGAGCAAAGAGTCGTTATTATCGGGATAATTTACAATACATCATGAATCACTTTTCGGCTTATCCGGAAGCTGTCATAACGGAAACTTTAACATTATGTGCAGAAAATCAAATCTTTAATGGTAAAGATTTGATTTCAATATTGGAACGAAAACAACAAGAACAGCGCTCACCCAAACCAAGTATAGCTATAAAAGAAGCCATAACAAACCCCTTGAATGATATTGATATCACCGTAAGTACAAGTGATATTAACATCTATGAAAATATATTCTAACAACAATGAAAAGACAAACAGAAAAAATACGCCAATACGCTGATGCTTTACGGCTTACCTATCTAAAGAAGCATCCGGAGGCCACCATTCATCAAGCCCAGATCGATAAACCTTCCTACCTTGATTATACGGCCAATTTATTAGAGAAGGAGATCGAAACGCGCAGAAAAACTGACTTTCAACGAAGGTTAAAGATGGCGACATTGCCAAAAGATCATGATTTGGATAGTTATGATTATTCCGTTTCCAATGGTATGGTTAAATCAGAACTAAAACAACTGAGAGGATTAATATGGTTGGAACAGAATTATAATATAATATTTATGGGGCCATCGGGTACAGGTAAAACTTTTGTCGCTGCTGGTCTGGTTTATGAGGCGATAAAACAAGGATACAAGGCATATTTTATGGCCATGGAAGAGATAGTTAATATCTTAAGAATGAAAGAAATCACATCCAGAGCACTGGGGAAATACAACCGAATTTTAAAAGCGCATCTAATCGCAATTGATGACATAATGATGTTTCCAATGAAGAAGAACGAGGCCGTTGCATTTTTTAATCTTATTGATCACTTGCATGAAAGATGTTCCGTGATTATTACAACAAATAAATCGCCCAAACAATGGGCAGAGACCCTTGACGATGAAGTGCTATCAACCGCATTGCTTGATAGGCTTCTTTATCGTTGTGAGGTAGTAAAATTAAGTGGTCAAAGCTATAGAATGGAAAATCGGAAGACAATATTTGAGTCAATAAACCAGCAAAATATCCAAACCCATGAAGCTACGCTTCAAAAAGGATGCCAACAGCAAAACACCCAGTTAAAAGTGACGATTTACTTTTGCGAAAAATTGGTGATTTTAAAATTGCTATTTACAAAAGTCAGCGTTTTGAGCAGCGGCTGTCTAGAAAGTTCGAATTCGAGGCTTGCAAAGGCTGAAATAGGTGAGTTTACTAGGGTAAATGCGATGTGTTGAGCAAAGCCGAAAGAACCATTGGGAAGAGAAGCATAACGAAGAAGTCGGACGTTATAGACGGACTCTATTTATTTCTCAACCCTGCCCAATAGTATGTAGTAAAATGATTATTAATACTTTATTTTTTGTTTTTTTTCACAGACGAGCGTATAGTGAGATCTTGTAAGGGTACCTAATTCATTGGTATCAACCTCCAATTGACTTGACCTATACGTTTTTTCTCGCCTAAAAAGATATACGGATATTGGGGCGGTATTGAGGTTTTTTTAGCCTAAAAAAATTGAGGAATTCGTATTAGGACGGTCAAAAATGGCTCCCCCCCCCCTAAACCTCTCAAAAACCAACAAGATGTAAAAAAAGGGAGGTCATTTTCTGACCTCCCTGTGAACCCGAAGGGACTCGAACCCCTAACCTCCTGATCCGTAGTCAGGTGCACTATCCAATTATGCTACGGGTCCAGACATCGCAGCAACAATAGCCGCAATTGCGAGGGCAAAGATAGTATTTTTTTCCTACAGAGAAAGAGTTATTCCTTTTGTCTTCCTAAAAAATTGCATTTATCCGCAGAATTTAACTCTTTTTGTATGTTACAGAGTTTCCATACCTTTGTCTCATGCATCGAAAAACTATCCATAGCCTCATTCTTATCGCCTGTGGTATGGTGTTTCTCCCCCTCATGACAAAGGGACAAAAGGGGGGATATTGGGAGGCCGGATTTAACTTTGGCTTTCTCTTCGCAGGAAGGCATACCGCCAACTTCTACAACGGTACGGGGGAAAATAACATCAACCGCATATTGGGCAACTTTTATTTTCGGGAGCATATTGTAGAAGAGCTCGACCACACTTACGATACGACAGATATAGAACTACCGGAGAACATGCACTATAAGCCCACCATGAGTGCAGGCTTTCAAGGAAGTTACTACTTCAATAACGGGTTAGCAATCTTCTTACAAGGAACCTATACCCGCCTCAAGACCGTGGATGTTTTCCTGCTTCACTACAACGACATCCTCTTCCCTACCAATACGGTGGAGCGATATGCCATCTGTCCTATTGTGGGCGTTGAAGAGCGCACCCTTATTGACATAGGAGTTCACAAAGGATATCCCCTTAACGAGGTGGTGGAGTTCTTTTTTGAAACGGGATTTAATTTTACAAATACCTTGGTTAAGGAGCATAAAATAGAGATAGGAAAGTTACGCTACTCCATAAAAAACACCTACAAGAAGAACCCCTATGTTCCCAACACCAACTACCAAACGTATGACATTCGCCAGGGAGGCATTGGCTGGGGAACCATGTTCTCCTTAGGATTCGCGCTACATTTCAGTCCCAAAATCTGTGTACACGTTGCGGGAACAGGGTACTACAATACTACCAAACTACCCGGATACGAGGAGTTCACCCTTCACCTCAACCCCACCGCCCGATTGATACTCAAAAATCTGTAAATCGGGTTACAAAAAAACTGACCCCAAGGTAGATTACGGCTCTACCCCTATGGTATAACGCAGTTTCTCTTCAGGCACAAAATGAAAATCATAGAACCGATAGATGGAGGCATAGCCATTCTCATAACCATTTCCCGGTTTTCCCACAAAAAAGAAATTAAAAAACAGCCCCTCATACGGATGATTGGGAAGACAGTGACCAAAATCTCTTCCAAAAGAGTAGAGAGCACTACCAAAATACATCCCTAAATCATACGCCATACAGGCATACATTTGGTTGTGGGGATAATGCCCCCAACGATTCAAATACGCCTCCTCAAAGGCACTCATATAGGGGGTACCAAAGTCAAGATATCCCGACCCACTCACATGCACATCCAACCCTGCAAGAAAATCTGCCTCCAGGGCATACGTCAACGCTCCTGGCAACATATAAACAGAAATATCAAAGGTATCTTTCAAGGAGTTCAAACGAGAAAGCAGCTCCATACTAAAACTCTTTTCATCCGTTAAACTAACAAAGATATTCCTTCGAGCTAAACTCGCATAGCGACTCAAACCATGAAGAGAATCATCCTCATAAACCAATTCATGGATGGGGTTGGGAAAGATGGTATAAGCCATAATCTCATCACTCAGAAAATCCTCTTTAAACATTCTATTCTCAATATAGATGGTATCAAAGAGCTCTCCCGCCTCTATGGTGGTATCGCCATAGGATTTTTCCACAAGAAGATTATAGAGGTAACTATTAGGTAACAGTACACGGTCTTTCAATTTTCCTTGAAGCGCCTCTTTTATGGCTGCCACCCGCTCTCCGTCTTGATAGGCACGCTCTCTCACTAGGATAATATTGGATTCCGGATAATGCTTTCGAATGCTATGAGCAATCAATTTAAGATGAATATTTTCAGGAACTTGCACCTTAAACACCTCAGGATTATCCCGCACAAAATCAACCTGAGGGGTAAAGGGGTTCACAATGGGAATGTGGTTAGCATGGGCAAAGTTCATCACCCGGGGGAAGACCCTACGAAACAGAGGACCGATGATCAGATCCGATTGCTTAAGGCCGGGGGCATTCAGCGCCTCCTCTACCTTCTGCAGATCATCATCCACATCATACACGTCGAGGCGGATCTTCATCCCCCGCCTGGCTAGAGAATCGGTAGCCATACGGATTCCCTTATAGAAATCCAGAAACCTACGCGACCGAGATTGACCATAATCTTCCAAATTAAGCTCTTCAAGGTAGAAGGGCAACAACAGGGCAATCCGAAACTCTTCCTGATGTGCTCTCCCCACGCACTCTGCCAACTCTTCCGTAATCTTCACAACGGTATTCCCCGCTTCAATCTCGACAACCTCCTTCCGGACCTCCTCGGCAACAGGTTCTTCCTCCTTGGGAAAAACAGGAATCTTCAATTTCCTCCGTCGCTTAATACCCTTCTGTGCCTGGGGGTTTAACAATAGAATATCTTCCACATCCACGTCATATTGCTTAGCAATAGACCAGAGTGTCTCCCCTTTTCGAACGGTATGTGCCACAAAAGAGAGGGGTTTCTCATTAGGTGAGGGCTGCCGGATAACCTCTTTCGTTTGAGGAATGCGCAATCGATCGCCCCGGTGCAGTTTACGACTCTTCAATAACGGATTCATCTCAATAATCCGGTCCATGGAAACCCTGTAGCGCCGAGAAATCCCATAAAGTGTTTCACGCCGTTTTACCCGATGATAGATAAAAGCAGTATCGGTCGAAACGACATCCTCCTTTTCCTTCAACACACTCCCCACCTTCACCGTTTGACGCTCCTTCTCTCGATGGGGCTTTTCCACTTCCACCTTCATCTCAGGAGCATTCACAACCGTCGGTTGCGTTGCCTTTCGAGGGATCAACAGGAATGTGCCGGCTTTCAAGCCTCCAGGTAAACCATCGTTGGCTCCTTGAATCGCTGCAATGGAGACGCCATACTGCCTGGAGAGGCGATAGAGCGTCTCCCCCTTTGCCACATAGTGCTTTTGAAAGGCAGCCGTATCATAGTCCGGCGCGGAAAGAATCTTCAACTCAGGCGCTTCCCCTTTCTCCACAGGAATTTTGATGATCTGTCCCGGTGTCAATTCTGCACTCAATCCCGGATTAACTTTCATCAAATCGGAGATGGGAGTGCTATACACCCGGGCGATGGAATAGAGGGTCTGTTTGGGTTCTACCACATGAATGTAATAGGAGTTCCCCTTATAGATCTCAATCTTGGTCGATTTTTTCACCACCGGAACATCCTGTCCCGAGACGTTCAAAGAGAAAAAAAAGAACGATAAAAAAACACTTAAAACCCTGACAATACGCACTATCATACAATAATATGTTATACTAATATGGAGTCCTTCCATAACGTCCGACCTCTTCATTATGCTTGCCTTCCAAAGGACCATTTACCCCAGTAAACGCCCCTATTTCAGCCTTCATGAGCCTCGAATTCAAACGTTCTCTACAGACTCTTCTCAAAACCTTGACTTTATGAACAGACACTAAACACTGTAGTTAAATCGGTAAAGGTAACGATTATTCCCACTCAATGGTGGCAGGAGGCTTAGAGCTGATATCATAAACAACCCTATTTACCCCTTTTACCCTATTGATAATCTCGTTGGAGACTTTGGCCAAGAAGGAGTGAGGCAGGTGCGACCAATCGGCCGTCATCCCATCGGTGGAGCCCACGGCACGGAGAGCCACCACATTTTCATAGGTTCGTTCATCACCCATCACCCCTACGGAGTTCACCGGAAGCAAAACAGCCAGCGCCTGCCAAACCTCATCATAAAGGCCGGCTTCACGCAATCCTGAAATGAAGATATGATCCACCTGCTGAAGAATATCCACCCGCTCAGGGGTGATCTCACCCAAGATACGAATGCCCAAGCCCGGTCCCGGAAAGGGATGTCTTTTCAGCAGATGTGCACTCATCTCCATGGAACGACCCACACGCCTCACCTCATCTTTGAAAAGGCTCTTCAAGGGCTCCACAACCTTTAACTTCATATAGTCCGGAAGTCCTCCCACATTATGATGTGACTTGATGGTAGCGGAGGGGCCTTTTACCGAAACAGACTCTATCACATCGGGGTAGATAGTGCCTTGCGCCAACCACTTCACCTCCTTTACCAGGTGTGCTTCCTGATCGAATACCTCCACAAAGGTCTTTCCTATGGCCTTTCGTTTCTCCTCCGGGTCAGTCTTCCCCTCCAAGGCTTTATAAAACTGCTCTTTGGCATCGACACCCTTTACATTCAGCCCCATATGCTTATAGGAATCGAGCACCTCCTCAAACTCATTCAAACGAAGGAGACCATTATCCACGAAGATACAATAGAGGTTTTTTCCTATGGCTTTATGCAGTAACAGGGCAGCTACCGAGGAGTCTACCCCTCCGGAGAGACCGAGCACCACCTTATCCTCGCCCAATTGTTCCCTCAACGCACGCACCGTCTCCTCCACAAAGGAGTTGGGAGTCCAATCCTGGGAGCAACCACAAATATCCACCACAAAGTTCTTCAGCAAGGTCATTCCATGCGTAGAGTGATAAACCTCCGGATGAAACTGGATTCCATAGGTCCTCTCATTCTCAATCTGGTACCCGGCAACCTTCACATCGGTAGTAGAAGCAATCACCCGATAGTGGTCTGGAAGCTCGAGGATCGTATCACCGTGTGACATCCAGACCTGGGAATCCAAAGGAACCTCTTTCAACAAGGGATGCTGCGAGTTCACCTCCGAGAGGTTAGCCCGTCCATACTCCCTGATCTGAGAGGGCAACACCTCTCCCCCATCATGGTGGGCTAAAAACTGGGCACCGTAGCAAACCCCCAAAAGGGGAAAGTGCAAACGAATTTGTGAAAGATCCGGTACCGGAGCCGATGCATCACGCACAGAAAAAGGACTTCCCGAAAGGATGACCCCTTTTATGTGGCTTCCCAAAGCAGGCAAGTGGTTATACGGATGAATCTCACAATAAACGTTCAATTCTCTAATACGGCGAGCGATCAACTGGGTATATTGCGACCCAAAATCCAGGATTAAGATGGTTTCATTCATGGAGCAAAAGTAACGAAAGAAATCATACCATCCTCTCAACAGTTTAATTCATGATGGTTCGTTCGAAGAGAGCCTCATTCCCCTTGGCATCTTTCACCACAATCTTAACATCAATCTCTCCTTTGGGAAGGTACTTATCATGGCGATAATAGAGAAGGTTATTTTTAGCATCATAACGAAATAGCACCCACCCACCATTGAAGTAGCCGTTGTACTCCGCAATGCCACTAAAATCATCTTTAATCCTGAACCTCAAGGATCGGGCATATCCTTTTTCATTCCTTAAAGCAAGGTTCAACGGGGTTATCTCCGGGGCAGTTGTATCTGCAGTGACAAAGTAGGTACCAAAGTTTCGTGTTTTTGTTTTCACGAAAGCCTTTTCGTAGGTACCACCGGCATAGATTACATTCCCACCCTCCAGCCGGGCCAGACAGAGTTTCTCCCGATGGGCAAGGGGAGCCTCCTCACAGCGAATTGCCAGATCAAACCTCTTATGGGAGACCTGTCCTCTGGTCCCCACTCCAACGCCCTCCGAAAACCCCTTAATCCCTTCCGGAAGCGGCACTACTCCCGTCTGAATACGCAAATCCTCAAAGAGGGATTGAGGGGCGATATGCAAGGAGTAGGCCTCCTCATCAAGATGCACACGCTGATCCCACCCCAGAAGTCGCCCCCCCTCAGTACCATCCGCTACAACTGGCTGTTCGCAGCCGACACTGGCCACAAAGGTCATGGTAAGTACCGAAGTGTCTCCGGCAAAGTCCATGGCAAGAAACTTCACGGTATGCTCCCCGGGGGTTTTAAAGTTAATCACCCCATTCTCCCCGTCATACATGGTCAAGCGGTTATTAGGCACAATGGAGGTTCGCACAAACCGTTCTCTTTTATCCACATAGGTTGCATAGTCAATAAACGCGTTGATGTAACGGGTTTCGGAGAAAGCAATCTTGTCAGCCACCCACCCAAAAAGGCGTTCATCATCCACAAACATCTCATAGCGATACACGCCATTCTTATTGTGCGCATCATTAAACACATCATAGGCTTTCACCCCTATGGAGAAGGGTCCACATACATTGATCTTATAGTAGTCAACGGGGCGGTATACAGGTCCCCACCCCTCCACATTATACCTTCTGGCTACATTTTTACCATCTACAAGCGTATATTCGCTCTCCGGGTAGACCATCAACCCGGTAATTTTGGGGCGAATAAAATCTTTCACCTGAAAGCCAAAATGCAAGGGGTTTAAGGCATGTTGCGTCTTCGTATCGCGTATCTCAAAATGAAGATGGGGCCCCGCTGACGAACCACTGTTTCCACTTTTGGCAATCACCTGCCCCTTTTTCACGGTAAATTTCCCCTTGGGAACAGGGATATCAATGGCAAAACGCTCCTTTTGGTACTGCTCTTCCAATACAAAGTCGGCAATGGCGCTCTCAAAGGATTGCAGGTGGGCATAAACGGAGGTGTACCCCTCCGGATGGGCAATGTAAAGGGCATTTCCATATCCGGTGGGCGAAACCTTTATCCGGGAGACCCATCCATCACCAATAGCATGAATATCTTTACCCGATACTCCTCCCGTCTTAATATCCAACCCGGAATGAAAATGGCCGGAACGAAGCTCCCCAAAGGTTCCATTCAAAAAGATTCGAAAATCAACCGGAGAGCAATAATCAACCTCCTCATAGGGCCTTTGAGCTCCCAAGGAGTTCATCATCAAAACAAAAATAAATAACCAGAGCCCTCTAACACTCTTTTGCATCAAACCACCGCTAATCATAAAACAACGTTACTAAAACACTACACTTCCGATATATTCACATTCACAATCTCATCCCCCCTCAGCACAGGAACGACATCGGTAATATCCAGCTCCAGGGAGTATGGAATCACATCATCCAATGAGAGCTTTTTCAGCCGATGGCGATGCAGGGCTTTCTCAATATATTGGGCAGGATTCTCTTTGCCAATCCGCCATATATCCAGTGCAGCATGGGCAGCATCACAGATAATCTCCATCTCAGGATAAGCCATCAACTGCTCCACCAAAGCCCCGGCATAAAACGAATCTTCAAGGTTAAACTTCTGCTTCCAACCGGCACAAAGAATCACCACATTCTTCTTCTGTGTATGAAGCCAATGCGATAGGGCCGTAAGGTTAGAAAAAGCGCCAACAGCCACCGCCACAGCCCCTTCCGAAGCCATCTTTATGGCCTTGGTGCCGTTGGTGGTTGAATAAGCGATCACCTTACCCCGCACTTCGGGAGTCATAAAATTGAAGGCGCTGTTGCCAAAATCGGCAAAATCAAGCACCACTCCATCCCGTTCGGCAGCCACGAGGTAGCCCTTCTGCTTATACGCTCTTGCTTCCTGCGAACCGGAAACCGGAATAATTGCCTTCACGCCGTTAGTGAAAGCAGAGACAATGGAGGTGGAAGCCCGTAAAATATCCGTGACCACCACCACATAATCCTCCTCCGTCAACTTATGGGGAAACAGGGAAGGCGTAAAACAAACTTCGATGGTATGCATGGTAGAACAATAACGCATTACTCCGCACCACTGGCCAACTCTTCGCGAGGAGGAACTTCCCTTCCCGTCAGGGATGAAACGCCAAACGTCAGGCCAAAGCCCAACGCCCCCTCTCCTACTTTTCCAATGGTGAAAAGAAAGGGGCAGAGCCTATCTCTCTACCCCTGTATTAACAATTAATTTATGCTTGATAGAAAGGTGTCTTTACAATTTCTGCTTTGAGCAGACGGGTCCTCACTTTGATAAAAATCTCGGTTCCCACCTTGGTAAAGCCTGTCTTTACATAGCCCATTCCAATACCTTTTTCAAGCATGGGCGACATGGTGCCGGAGGTCACCTCACCAATGACATTCCCTTCGGCATCACAAATCTCATAATGTTGTCTGGGGATCCCTTTATCCACCATAACAAACCCCTTCAGGCGTCTTTTAAGGCCCTCTTCTTTCAGCTTCAACATATAGTCCTTATCCACAAAATCTTTATGATCCACAAACTTGGTTATCCAACCCAGGCCGGCTTCCACCGGAGAAGTGGTATCGTCAATATCATTGCCATAGAGACAAAAGCCGGACTCCAGACGCAGGGTGTCGCGGGCACCAAGGCCGATGGGTTTAATCCCAAACTCTTCCCCGGCCTCAAAAACGGCCTTCCATAGCTTTTCAGCATCCTCATTAGCCACATAGATCTCACAGCCACCCGAACCGGTATAGCCGGTGGTAGAAAAGATCACCTCTTTGATACCGGCAAACGCACACTTTTGAAACGTATAATAGGGCATATCCTCCACGTTGGCATCGGTCAACTTCTGCATTGCCTTCAGTGCCAACGGCCCCTGTACGGCCAATTGGGCAATCTCATCGGAAGCGTTATACAGCTCTTTCTCCACGTCCAACCCAAACTCCTGGGCTTTTCCATACACCCACTGCCAGTCCTTTTCGATATTGGCCGCATTCACCACCAACAGGTAGGTCTCCTTATCAATGCGATAAACTAACAGGTCGTCCACAATCCCCCCTTTTCCATTGGGGAAGCAAGAGTACTGTACCTTCCCGTCCGTCAACGCCGCCACGTCGTTGGAGGTGATCCACTGTAAAAAAGACTCAGCCTTGGGCCCTTTCACCCAAAACTCTCCCATGTGCGACACGTCAAAGACACCCACACCCTTACGCACGGTGACATGTTCCACACTGATTCCTTCGTACTGAATAGGCATGTTATACCCTGCAAAAGGAACCATCTTTGCCCCCAATGCTTCATGAAATTTTGTAAATGCTGTATGTTTCATCGAACCAAATAATTATACGTTAAAAACGATCACAAATGTAAAAAAAATTAGCTCACGAGCGTACTTTTCATCTTTATCTTTATTTTCGCCAATCCACTACGGAAAATAACAAATCAACAAACCAGACGTTAATAAGCTATGCTTAGCGCGAACGAGATACATAAAAGCTATGGCACGTTGGAAGTGTTAAAAGGCGTTAATTTGGAGGTTGCCACCGGGGAGATTGTCTCCATTGTAGGCGCTTCGGGAGCCGGAAAATCGACTCTTTTACACATTTTGGGCATCCTAAGCCGACCGGACAAAGGGGAACTTACCATCGGAGGAAAGAATGTTTTCTCTATGAATGACAAACAGTTATCCACATTCAGAAACAAGCATATCGGCTTTGTCTTTCAGTTTCATCACCTGCTACCGGAGTTTACCGCTCTTGAAAATGTGGCCATGCCTGCTTACATTGCCCGGAAGAGCCGGAAGGAGGCTGAACAAAAGGCGGCAGCACTGTTGGAGATGATGAACCTCTCGGACAGGATGCAGCACAAACCGGCGGCCCTCTCGGGAGGCGAACAGCAACGGGTGGCCATCGCCCGGGCGCTTATCAACGACCCCCAGGTGGTACTCTCCGACGAGCCTTCCGGAAACCTCGACTCCGAGAATGCTCATAAACTGCATCACCTCTTTTTGGAGCTTCGCGACCGCCTAAACCAAACCTTTATCATTGTAACACATAACATGAGCTTAGCCTCCATGGCCGACAGAAAGCTCACCATGCAAGACGGTATTTTCATTGATTAAGATTATGCAAAGACAAGAACAAATTCTCCGGCCACTCTTCACCCTCTTGTTCCTCTTTTTTCTCCTCACACTCACAGAAATAGGGAGGGCACAAACCACGGCACAACTACTCAGCGAGGGCGATCGTTGGCTTTCCTCCCAGAAATACGGGAAAGCCCTCGCCTGCTACCACGATGTACTTATCCTGGAGAATAATCATGCAACCGCCACCGACAAGATCCGTGAAGTGGAAGAAAAGCTCTCCGACACCCAACTTCAAAAAGCGCTGTTTGAAGAAAATGTCACCCAAGGAGCAGAACGACTAAATGCAGGGAACTTCCAAGAGGCCCTGCTCGCTTATAAAGCAGCCTCCTACCTGCGTCCCTCCTCATCCTACCCTAAAAATAAGATCAAAGAGATCACCAGGAAATATCCCGACCCAGTGGTAGAGAAGGGGTATAATAATGCCATTGGTGAGGGCGACAACGCCTTCGCTTCCGGCAACTATAGCAAGGCGGAAAAGGCCTACGCACAAGCCCTAAGAATCAAACCATTGGAGTCCTATCCCACCACCCGGTTGGAAAAGGCCAAAGAGATGATCACACAATCGGAAATTGTGGAGGAAAAATATAGCAAACTCATTGAGAAAGCAGACGAACTAAAGAAAACAGGAAAAGAGAAAGAGGCACTAACCTATTACCAACAAGCCTCAGAAATGATTCCCTCAAAGCGCTATCCCCGGGAGCAGTTAGCAATCCTCAAAGAGAAGATGGAAAAGGCCGCGGCCCTCCAGGCTGACTTTGAAAAGATCATCACGGAGGGAGACAACCTCTACATGGCACAAAAATATGAAGCCGCCAAGAAAAAATACCGTGAAGCTCAAAAGGTGAAACCCTCAGACTCCTACCCCAAAAACATGATCTCCCGGATTGAAGAGGCGCTACAAAAGAGACAGTCACAGCAAGCAGCCTTCGACAAGCTGATACAAGAGGGGGATGCCCAAAAGGCCTCCGGAAACAGGGAGACAGCCATGGCAAAATACCGTGAAGCGCTAACACTCCTTCCCCAAGAGCCCTACCCTGCCGAACAGATCAAAGCATTAGAGACGCTGATGGCCAAAGAAAAGGCAACCGAAGAGGCTTTTAACGAAGCCATTGCCAAAGCGGATAACCACTTAGAAAACGATGAGTTAAAGAAGGCCCTCTCCGCCTATACCGAAGCCTTGGCCCTCAAACCCGACGCCCCCTATGCCTTGGAACAACAAGAGAAAATCAACAACCTGCTTCGCACACAACAAGCGGAGAAAGAGGCACAATACAACGCGCAGCTCAAAAAGGCAGAGCAGAGTCTGACGAAAAAGGATTACGCCGCAGCCCTCACAGCCTTTACTCAGGCCTCCGAGATCTTCCCGGAGGAGGCCTATCCCAAAACACAAATTACCGAGATCACCCACCTTATCCAACAGACGGAAAAAACCGAAACACAATACCTTACGACCATCGCCAAAGCCGACAAACTATTCAAAGAGAAAGCATACAGCGAAGCGGAGCAGGCGTATCAGGAGGCCATGCAATTAAAGCCCGATGAAACCTACCCCCAACAGCAGCTGGAAGAGGCGAAACGACTCCTTACGACGATCCAGGAGGTGGAGACCCAATATGAGAACGCCATCAGGGAGGGGGATCAACGTTACGCCTCCTCCAACCTTGACGAAGCCTTGATAGCCTACCGAAAAGCCGGTAAGTTGAAACCTCAAGAAGCGTACCCCAAAACACAAATCGCCAAAATAGAAACCCTCAGAGAGGAGCTTGCCCAAAAGAGCACGGCATACAACCGGAAGATCAAAACAGCCGACCGTCATTTTGAGAACAAGGAGTATGAAAAGGCCAGGGAGGCCTATCAAGAGGCCAAAGCCCTCAAACCAGAAGAGACCTATCCCAACGAGCAACTGACACTCATTGCCAATGCCCTCTCTCAACTTAAAGAGCAAGAGGCGCATTTTAACAAAGCCCTCTCCACCGCAGAGGCGCATTTTGAAGCCACACGCTATGAGGAGGCCTTAACAGCCTACAAAGAGGCTGCATCAATCATGCCGGACAATGCCCTTATCAAAGGGAAAATAGAAGAGACCGAGCAACAAATCAACCAAATGGCCACCAAGAGATCACGGTATGAATCCCTCCTGCGAGCCGGAGAAAAAGCCTTTGCAGAAAAAGAGTACCTCAGAGCCCGGGAGAAATATCAAAAAGCAGCAGAACTCTTCCCCGCGGAAGAGCAACCCCAAACACGCCTTTCGGAGATCCAAAAACAGATGGAACAGTTGGAAAAGGAATACCGCCTCGCCTATGATAAAGCCATTGAAACCGCTGATAACTTCTTCCAAAAAGGACAATATAAATCGGCCTTGGAACACTACAGAGAGGCAAAAAATCTGCTCTCCTCAGCATCCTACCCCGACGAAAAGATCAAAGAGACAGAAGCAATTATCAGGGAACAAGAAACGACTCTGCTGGCAGAGTATCGAAAATTCATCAGCAAGGCAGACAGCGAATTTAGACAAAAGCGATATGCCAATGCCTTGAAAGCGTATGAACAGGCAAATAAGTTGGGAACCGAAGAGGCTTACCCCCAACAGAGGATTAATGAGATTAACGAACTGATCGCACAGCAAATAGCAGTGGATATCGAGGTGCAACGAAGAGTATTCCATGAAAAAGAGGGGGTAACACTCACCTTTAAGCCGTTACACTACAGCCAAAAGAAAAACAACTATATCCTCTTAACCGCAAGAAACAGTGGCGAAGAAACCCCAAAGATTTTTCTCAGTTTTGGAAAAGGAAACCAGAAAAATGGAGGCGTTGTACTCCATGAAATTGAGTCACAGGAGCCACAACAATACGTTATCCCTTTGGAAAATATGGAGCGTTGGTATCGCGAAGAGAACAACTGGATCAAACTGTTTGTATCCTCCGGCTCCGTGGAGGTCATCTCCGTTCAAATCTCCAATGTAGGAAACCTTTAAGAGGTTCTTTTTCCATGCCTAAAGGAAATCATCATCCTCCACCTCCATGTCGATACCACCTACGACGTAGGAGCTAATCTCCGTCTCCTGAGGAAGCACCTCAACCTCGTCATTTCGAAGCCAATGGTTCATCCAGGAGAGGGGATTCTTCAGGTCACCGTAGAGGGGTTCCAAACCTATTCCTCTAAGGCGCTTATCAGTAAGATGCATCATATACTTGGTTAGCAACTTACCATTGAGACCAATAATGGAACCCTTTTCAAAGAGGTACTCAGCCCAACGCATCTCCTGTTCAGCCGCATCCCGATAGAGGGCATAGACCTCGTCATCCAACGACGCGATAATCTCGGCAAATCCCTCATCCTTATTCTTTCGCAAGTCCCGAATCATCTTTTGGGTAATGGCCAGATGTTCATTTTCATCGCGCGCAATAAACTTGATAATCTTGGCATTCCCCTCCATCTTTTTATTCTCCGCAAAGGCAAAAGAGCAGGCAAAAGAGACATAAAAACGCACCCCTTCCAAAATGTTGACCGATACCAAGGCGAGGTACAGCTTCTTCTTTAACTCCTTCAGATCGATGGGTTCATCCATCTTCACCCCCAGCTGTTGGGCTTGGTATTTAATAAGATAGTGATAAAAATCATTGTACTGATCCGTCACCGAACCGGCTCGCTCCACAATCATCTCATTACGCATGATATCATCAAAGATCTTTTCAGGGTCAGCATACACATTCTTAATGATGTAGGAGTAGCTCATGGAGTGGATGGTTTCAAAGAAGTCCCAAATGATAATGGCCTCCTCCACCTCCGGAAGCGTCACCACCTGTCCAAAAGTTAGAAAAGGGGAGCGTCCCTGAACGCTATCCAAAAGAATTTGATATTTCAGATTCTCGGTAAAGATAAACTTCTCTTGTTCGGAGAGGGTATTAAAATCGTTGATATCCTTGATCAAAGAGACCTCCTCCGGGCGCCAAAAAAAGCTCAACATACGTTGCGACAGCGTTTCATAAAACGGGTATTTCTGAACATCATACCGTTGTACATTTTTCCCGGTGCCGAAAAACATCTTCTCCTTCAGGAAATCTATTTTCTCTTCGTTGTAAAGATTGGGTCTGTTTATACTCATAATTTTTATTGTTAACGATTAAACCGAACAAGAACCACCCACACATCCCTCTTCCATATCCATCTCAGGACTCAAAGGGGTTACAAGAGGGACGGCCTCCTCCTTTTTCTCCGATCCATCCTGTTGAGCCAACTCCTGAGTTACTTCTCCCGAATTGTCATTACTATTGAGGTAATACAGGGTTTTCAGTCCATACTTATAGGCCAGACTCTCATGCCGAATAAGGTCACGCATGGGCACCTTACTATTCGCATATTTGGACACATCGTAGTAGAGGTTTGTGCTGATGCTTTGATCCAAAAACTTTTGAAAAACAGCCACAAACTTCACATACTCTTCATTATCCATATCCCATGCCAGGGGATAGTTCTCTTTGTAGGAGTCAAAACCGGGAACCAACTGTTTCAACGGCCCATACTTACTCATTTTGGCAATCAACAACTTCCGCACCGGGTCAATACCGGGGGTAGAGTTGGAGACGATAGAGCTGGAGGCTGCCGGGGGGATGGCGCTGAGAGCCGAGTTACGAAGACCATAGGTTTTCACCAACTCCCTCAGTGCGGGCCAGTCGCACAGCAGTTCATGGGGCGTCACCTCATCCACACTGCGTTCGTACGTATCAATGGGAAAGATGTTATCGGCATATTTGGTTCGGTTATAGTATTTACAAGCGCCCCGCTCTTTGGCCAAGGTAGCCGAAGCCTTTATCAACCCATACTGAAACCGTTCTGTGTAGCGGTGAATCACCTTTCGTCCTTCCGGGGTGTCGAAATGGAGGTTGTTCTTGGCAAGAAAATGAAAGACATCGGAAAGCCCGATCCCCAAACTCCTCCGGCTTTTGGTGGACTTCTCCGCTACAAGCACAGGATATTCTTGATAATCAATAAGTTCATCCAAAAACCGCACCAACAGATCTGTCAGATTATCAAGCTCTTCAATGCAATCCAGCTTTCCCAAATTGATATTGCTCAGGATGCACATGGCAATCTCCCCATTGGCCTTATTGATATCTGTGAGGGGCTCGGTGGGAAGGGTTATCTCCTGACAAAGATTACTCATAAAGATACTATCCTTAAAGGAGCTATGCCTATTCACATGATCCGCATTGAGGATGTAAATCCGCCCCGTCTCGTAACGTTCCTTCAAAATGGCAAGGTAGAGCTCCCGGGCATTCACCCTCTTCTTCCGCACCGAACAATCCTCCTCGAAGGTGCGGTAAAGCTCTTCAAACCGCTCGTAGTCGGAGCTGTAGAAGAGATGATAAAGCTCTCTCACTTCTTCACTGGAGAAGAGCGTGATCTCTCCATTTTCTTTTACACGCTCTCGGAAAAGCCGATTTAGCGCAATGGAATAGTCCATTCGTCGAACCCTATTTTCATCGTTTCCCTTATTATTTTTCAGCTGAATAAAGGTCTCAATCTCCCAATGAAAAAAGGGCAAGGTAGAGGTGGAGCCGCCTCCTCTGATGGAATTCTGGGTAAAGCTCTTGGTGGTAGCCTCAAACATTTTCAAGAAGGGAATCAGCCCTGTATGAATCACCTCCCCACCGCGAATCTTAGCATCAATCCCCCTCAAACGGCCAAAGTTCAATCCGATGCCGGCACGCTGTGCCGTGTAATATCCCACCGCAGTGTTGGAGTTCATAATGGACTCAATGGAATCCCCCACATCGATCAGACAGCAGGAGCTAAACTGCCGCAATGGCGTCCTAACGCCCGACATAATGGGCGTGGGAAGGCTTATCTTAAATAACGAGAGAGCATCATAAAGCCGAACCACATACGCCTTACGAACCGATTTGGGATAATTCATAAACATAAACATCCCAATCAACATAAACGCCTCTTGGGGCGTTTCATACAGTTCCCTTGTGGCACGGTCCTGCAAAAGATACTTATCCACCATCTGGCTCAAACCGGCGAAGGTGAATTGAAAATCACGGTCGTAATCAATATGCTTGCCAAAATAGACCAACTCCTGAGGGCTATAGCGCTCCAACAGCACCTTGTCATAAATTCCTCTGTAAATATTATTTCGTACTAAATATTCGAAGGGGATGGGATCAGCCTGCTTGTATACCTGCTTGCGCAGATCCATCAAAAGAAGCCGTGCCGCCACATGCTGATAATTGGGTTGCTCCTCCGTGATCAAGTCAGCCGCAGAGCGAATCATCACCTTTTGAATCTCCGAAGTGGTGATTCCCTCATAGAACTGAAGTTTAGAATTGATCTCAATATCCGACACCGAGACATCTTCGTACCCGTTGCAAGCCCACTCCACAGCCTCATGAATCATGGTCAAATCAATGGGAGAGCGTGTGCCGTCCCGTTTTATTACATGTATTGGATCCATATACCCTTTTTAAACTAATAAATGATGAAAAAAATAGGCTCAGACAAATCCCCTACTCCGCAAAAACACCCTACACCCCATCTTGTTACGAAACAGAAAACAAGGTTTACCACGGATTCATCCAACGCCATACAAAGGTATCACATCACCCTCCTTCTAACCATAAACGATCCGGAAAAATATCAACAATAAAAGAAGAAACGCTGTTGAAAACCACTTCATCACCCACACAATCAGCCCCATAAAGAGTGCTACCCAATTCCGATGAAACGAAGGAAGGGAGCTGTCCTAAAGCCCTCTTTTTGCCCTAAGAAAAGGAAGGCTACCCCCCAAATAACAAGGAGAAAACAATTATGGAACAGTATTTGATAAAGAAGGGATAGCAACAAAAAAAACTGCTCTTTGAAAACATCGCATAAGCATAAAAACTCCGTTAGAAGCACCTGAAGAAGCGGTCTACAAAGTCAAGGTTTTGAGCAGCCTCTGTATAGAAGATTCGAATTCGAGGCTTGCAAAGGCTGAAATAGGGGAGTTTACTAGGGTAAATGACCATTTGGAAGAGAAGCGTAACGAAGAAGTCGGACGTTATAGACGAACGCCAATTAGTGTCTGTCCATAAAATCAGCGTTTTGAGAAGAGGCTGTATAGAAAGTTCGAATTCGAGGCTTGCGAAGGCTGAAATAGGTGAATTTACTAGGGTAAATGACCATTTTGAAGACAAGCGTAACGAAGAAGTCGGACGTTATAGACAGCCTCTAATTATGGAAAATAGTTGGGATTTTATACTTTTACGCGCCGAAAAAGAGAACAAAAAAGAAATAATTAACTATTAAGTTTCACAAAAAAACAATTAACATGAAGATTATCAGCAGACTGGCAACGTTACTAATGATAGTGATGGTAAGTACTACAGCACTTTTTGCCCAAGGCGATGTAAACGCAGCAGGGGCTATCTTTAACGATGCCAACGAAGCACTAAAAGCAAAAAACTACGAAGTTGCGGTCACAAAATACAAAAAAGCACTCAACATGTGCAACATCATTGGAATGGATGCGGACGACCTCAAGCAGAACATCGAAAAACAACTACCCAGTGCACAATATTACTATGGGCTCAACCTGATCAAAAGCAAGAAAGCCTCCAAAGGGTTGGAGATTCTTAAAGAAGCATTAAGCAACGCAAAAGTTTCCAACAACACCAAAGTCATCAAGGGAAGTCAAAAATATATTGCCAAGGTACTGGGCTCCATGGGATACAAAAAAACCAAGAAAAAGGACTATGAGGGAGCATTAGCCACCTTCAAAGAGGCCTTGACCTATGCCCCGGAGGCAGGGAATATCTACCTGTATAAAGGACTCACCTACAAGGCCATGAACAACAACGAAGAGATGGACAAGGCGCTTCTGAAAGCAGTAGAGTACGGACGGGCAAGCAACGACGAAAAGACGGCCATGAATGCCATTAAAACCGGATGTAATGTGTACTTGGGCCAGACCCAGAAGGACATCACCAAGAAGAACTTCAAGTCAGCCCTCAGCAATGCCCAAAGCGTTCTCAAATACGATGAGAAGAATGGAAATGCCTACTACCTTATGGCGGTAGCCAACAACAACCTCAACAATACGGATGCGGCCATCGAAGCCGGTACCAAATCACTGGAATACTCCGACAACTCCCAGGAAACCCAGGCAGGAATCCATCTGGAGCTGGGGAAAGCCTATGAAGCGGCAGGCAACAGTGCCCAAGCATGTAAAGAGTACAAGTTAGCCGCCTTTGGAAAATTTAAAGCAGAAGCCGAATACAAGACCAAAGAGGTGCTTAAATGCCAATAAAAAGACCTCTACCCTAACCCCGAGTCCCGTAATGCCGCCATGGTATTACGGGATTTTTATTACCACAAAAAATCGCTACATTTGCCCTCGGCAAAAAACACGAACAATCCAAATCACTGATAAAAGAATCACTATGAAAAAGCCAACCTACCATTGGAAACTCATCATTCCGGTACTGATGTCATTCTTCGTTATGAGCTTTATCGACCTGGTGGGAACCGGGGTGGATGAACTGAGAAGAGACTCCAACACGCCTTCTTACATTCTTCAACTGATCCCCTTTGTGGCTTTTATCTGGTTTTTTCTGCTCTCCGTACCGGTGGGCATTTGGCAGGATAAGGTGGGAAAAAAACGAGCACTCAACACAGGAATTATCATCACGGCAGTGGGGCTTTTGGTTCCCATTCTGGGCAATACACTCCCGGTGATTTTGGTAGCCTTTGCACTGTTAGGCATCGGTAACACCATTCTCCAGGTTTCAGCAAACCCCCTGTTGGTGGATGTGGTTCCCGAGGGACAATCTTCCAGTATCCTTAGTTTCTCCCAATTTGTAAAATCCTTGGGTTCTGTCATAGGGCCCTTTGTAGCAGCCGTAGTGGGACCGTGGTTGGCCAAACTTTTGGGTAACACCTCTGGTGGAGAGTGGCGTTACGGGCTCTACCTCTTTGCATTAATCTCCCTCATCTCCTTTGTATGGCTTAGTGCTGTCAATATCCCAGAACAGAAAAGTAGTAGCGAAAAAGCCTCGCTAAAATCGTGCTTTAGCCTGCTTAAAAACCGCTATGTCTTGATGATGGTCCTGGCCATCTTTGCCGTAGTGGGCATCGATGTGGGGATCAACTCCAATATTGGCACGTTTCTCACGGAAAAGCTGGGCGTAAGTTTAGAGAAAGCGGTCTATGGCAAGTCTGTCTACTTCTTTGCCAAGATGGCCGGAACCTTTGTAGGGGCCATGTTACTCACTCGGATTTCCGGAAAGAAATTCCTGCTGGCTTCCTCGTTGCTGGCCGCCATCGCCATGGTTGCGCTAATTTTCACTCCGAGTACCCTGGCGGCATGGATTATTATTGCCGTTATCAGCTTGGGTGTAAGCAATATCTTCCCCTTGGTATTTTCCATTACCGTAGAGAAATACCCTCAACGAGCCAACGAGATCTCCGGGTTGATGATGATGGCCATCTCGGGTGGCGCAATCATCCCCTTTTTCATCGGCTATGCCATGAAACAAAACCTCAACGGGGGAATTGTGGTGCTGCTACTCTGTATACTCTATATCATCGCGGCCACACTATTGAGCAGAACCAACACCAAAGGCTAAACCTGACTATCTTGTAACGTATTGTTTTAAAGTCTTTAAGCGTGTCTGTATAGAACGTTCGAACTCGAGGCTTGCGAAGGCTGAAATAGGAGCGTTTACTGAAGTCAATGATCATTTGGAAGAGAAGCATCACGAAGAAGTCGGACTTTCTATACAGCCTCTAGGTAAACTCGCATGAGGTTATCCGTTGGAATCATTTTTTATGGTTCATTTTTAAGGCTACTCTTTTTTATACAAGGGATTGGGGTGATGGGTGGTGGCCTTCAGCTCTTGGCCTTCCCTCTCTTAAACTTACGATTCGTAATTCTTTATTGAGGCACTCCATCAGCAACAAATTGCATCTCTTTTTGTTATGAAAACAAAAAACATCATGAAACGATATACCACACTCCAACTGACAAAAGAAGAGATCCTCCACGACTATGCCATTGCACGACTAAGTCGTGAAATAAGCTACCTGGGACGGAAAGAGGTACTCACCGGCAAGGCCAAGTTTGGCATCCTCGGCGACGGAAAAGAAGTCCCCCAGCTTGCCATGGCCAGGGTCTTCAAAAAAGGCGACTGGCGTTCAGGATATTACCGAGATCAGACCTTTATGCTTGCCACAGGTCTCACCTCACCAGAAGAGCTCTTTTCGCAACTATATGGCGACACCAATACAGCACACAACACCGCCTCCTCCGGCCGAATGATGAACAACCACTACGCCACCTTCAGCCTAAACGAGAAGGGGGAGTGGCTCGACCTTATGGCACAAAAAAATAGTTCGGCCGACATCTCCCCCACCGCAGGGCAGATGCCCCGGCTTTTAGGGCTGGCATTGGCCTCCAAACTCTACCGAAGCCACCCCCAGAAAGAGCAATTTCAACGCTTTACCTTCAATGGCAACGAGGTGGCATTTGGAACCATCGGCGATGCCTCCACCTCCGAAGGACACTTCTTTGAAGTGATGAATGCCGCTGCCGTACTACAAGTTCCCCTCGCCATGTCGGTATGGGACGATGGCTACGGCATCTCGGTACCCAAAAAACTCCAAACGACCAAGGAGAGTATCTCTGAAATGCTCGCCGGAATGGAGAGCTCCAACGAAAAAAGAGGAATGGCAATCTACACCGTAAAGGGATGGGACTATGCGGCTTCCATAGAGGCTTATCATACCGGAATTGAGCGATGCAGGAAAAACCACGAACCGGCACTCTTCCACTTTACAGAGCTTACCCAACCACAAGGGCACAGCACGTCCGGGTCGCACGAACGCTATAAAAATGCAGAGCGGCTCAATTTTGAAAAGAGCCAGGATGGTGTGAAAAAGATGAGGGAATGGATCCTCAAAGAGGGCATTGCCCAGGAATCTGAGTTGGTGGAGATTGAGCAGAAAGCAGTAGAAGAGACCAAGGAAGCACGGGTAAAGGCTTGGAAAAGATACCTCCTTCCCATGAAAGCCACAAGGGATGAGTTGATCCAAACCCTTAACAGTGTCGAATGTGATTGTCATGCAAACAAAGAGATAGCACAGGCCATTGTCCAACTAAAACGCATTGGCAACCCCACACGAAAAGACAGCCTTTCACAGGCTCGGAAAATTCTACGACATATCTGCGCTTCCTGTGGAGCCTCCAACCAACAACTGAAGAATCGCCTAAGGGATTGGATCACCAAAGAGCAGGAGAAAGGCAGCGACGCATACAGCTCTTATCTTTACAGCCACTCTGCTCAAGCCATAGATCACCTATCCCATCTTGCTCCCTCCTACGCCGCCGATGCCCCCTTGGTGCCCGGCCGTGAAATCCTGCGGGATAACTTTGCCATGCTCATGAGGAAATACCCCGAAATGGTGGCTTTTGGAGAGGATGTGGGCCACATCGGTGGCGTAAACCAGACCTGGGAAGGACTGCAAACGGAATTTGGTACCGAACGGGTTTTTGATACCGGCATCCGGGAAGCCTCCATCATCGGGCAAGCCATTGGAATGGCCATGAGAGGCATGCGTCCCATTGCAGAGATTCAGTACTTCGACTATCTCCTCTACGGCCTTGAGGTGGTGAGCGATGACCTCTCCACCCTGCAATACCGAACCAAAGGAAGGCAAAAAGCCCCCGTCATCATCAGTACGCGAGGACATAGGCTCGAAGGAATTTGGCACGCCGGCTCGCCACTCTCCATGGTGATCAACTCCATCCGGGGGGTACGTGTTCTCGTTCCCAGAAACATGACCATCGCTGCAGGATTCTATAACACCCTTATGGCTTCCGACGAACCAGCACTGATCATTGAACCCCTAAACGGTTACCGCCTCCGGGAGAAAAAACCGGAGAACATAGGCGAATATCGCATCATTCCGGGGCACCCCGAGATACTGCAAGAAGGGCACGATGTAACCCTTGTCACCTATGGCTCCTGCATCCGCATTGCAGAGGATGCCATCGAACAGCTAAAGCCCTTTCACATATCTGTAGAACTTATTGATATCCAATCTCTCATACCCTTTGACCTTGACAATATCATTCTCCAATCACTGAAAAAGACCAACAAAATTGTCTTCTTTGATGAGGATGTTCCGGGCGGCGCCACGGCCTATATGCTACAACAGGTATTGGAGAAACAAAAAGGCTACTATTACCTAGACGAACAGCCTGTTACGGTGACAGCTAAAGACCACCGTGCGGCCTACGGAACCGACGGCGATTACTTCTCAAACCCCAGTGCGGAGGATGTATTTGACGCCATCTATCGACTAATGAATGCAAATAATCCTGCAAAGTACCCGAATATCTTATAATATTCATAGCTTTGCGCATCAACTACAAAGCTATAACACGTTTGCAGTATGCCCATAAATGTCCTTGTCATCAGCAAATACACAGATTACCACTCAACCCGGCCTGAGGCCTCCATCTTTCACGGATTAGCCAAAAAAGGGTTTCAAATCTATGTAATGACCCGCCGAGATTCGGCACACGCGGAGGAGTTTGAAAAATCCGGAATCAAGGTCATCGACTTTCATCCCACCCAAAAATTTGCCCGCAAAGAGAGCCAGTTTATACGGACATTTATCAAAGAGCACCACATTGACATCCTTCACCTTTTCAATGGGAAAGCCATCATGAACGGCCTCCGTGCTGCGCGAGGGCTCGATGTCAAAGTAGTGCTCTATCGGGGGTATGCCGGAAATATCAATTGGTGGGATCCCACAGCATACCTGAAATTTCTTCATCCACGGGCAGACGCCATCTTTTGCAACTCCAAAGGTGTGGAGGAATATCTACGAAGCAAAATGCTCTGCAAAAAAGAGAAGGCTATCACCATCAACAAAGGACATGATGTAAGCTGGTACGAAGGAACCCGCGCCGCCAATGTTCACCAGCTCTTTAACCTCCCCCAAGACGCCTTTGTACTGGTGAACATTGCTAACAACAGGCGAATGAAAGGAATTCCCTATCTGCTGAAGGCCATGAACAACCTACCCCAGGAGGCCAATATCCACCTGCTGCTCATTGGACGGGATATGGATAATAAGGAGAATCGATCCATCCTTAACCAAAGCCCTAATGCTCATAAAGTTCACTTTCCGGGATTCCGCGATGATGTGTTGGAAATTGTAGCAGGAAGCGACCTCTTTGTACTACCCTCCATCAAAGGGGAGTCCATCACCAAGTCGGTTATCGAGTCCATGTCACTGGAGACTCCTGCCCTCATCACCGATATTCCCGGAAACAGGGAGCTTTTAGAGCACAATGTGAGCGGCGTTGTGGTCAGGGCCAAAAACAGCGACGACCTCACCCACGCTATCTTAGCACTTAGCCAGGACAAAGCCCGTTGTCAGGAGTTGGGAAAAAATGCCAAGAAATATATTGCCAAACGCCTGAACCACGTCCGAACTATTCAGCAAACAGCGGCCTTATATCAACGACTCTACGCAGAGAAAAAGGCTCCGTAAAAGAAGGGGGCACTCTACCGAAACTTTTTCACATAACACCGCTTCCGCTTATGCTGAATGTGTTGGTAATTCTTCCAATGCTGGATGGCTTTATGGTTCGTTTCAAAGATACCGGTAGTCTCCACATACTCCACCTTATCACGAATCATCACCTTTTGCAACTCATTAATCAGCACACCACTGACCCCCTTTCCCTGGTACTCAGGGAGGATACCCGTAAGAAACAGATCAACAACCTCAGGCTCTTTCTTTGCTTTAAAAATGGAAGATACGTTAAAAAGCGTTACCCTCCCATTAATCTTCTGCATCGCCTCGGATAGGGAGGGAACCCCGATGATAAACCCAACCACTTCATCGGCTTGATCCGTAATCACCTTGAGATAATCAGGATGAATGGCCGGGAGGTATCTTTTTATATAATAATTGATAATATCATCATCAAGGGGAACCACAGAAAACAGATCGGCAAAAGCCTTGTTAAGGGTATGAAAGATCTTAAGGCCCCAGGGTTTAACCTCATTGGCTTTCTGAAAATGAACAACCTTCAACTTGTATCTTCGAAGAATCATATCTGCCAGACGAGAAGCTTTCTCAGGAACCTCTTTGTCCAACGTCAAGCGAAACTCCAACCAATCCATCTGCTTCTTGTAATGCAGGCGCTGTAGATGTTTCTTATAATAATCCATATGGTATTCCGAAGCGATGGAAGGCATATAGTTAAAGCCCTCTATCAACATACCTTGATGATCCAGGTTGGTAAACCCCAATGGTCCTTCTACCCCTCTCATCCCCTGTTCTTTGAGCCAATTTTCTGCCGTTTCAAACAGCCGATCTACCACCTCATTATCGTCCACAAATTCCGCCCGGGTAAACCGCCCCAATCTTTTTTCTGTCTTCTCTATGGCCTTGTAATGAACCATGGCCCCAATCCGCCCCACGGGTTTCCCCTCCTTATAGGCCACCCAAAACTTAGCATCCACATACTTCAAAGAAGGGTTTTTCCCGGAAAGAAGCGCATTCAGCTCATCTTTTTTTATGGGAGGAACCCAACAAGGATTATCTTTATAAATTAAAAAAGGCACCTCCACAAAACTCTTTAAGAGCTTCTTGGTCGTTGCTTCAACAATTTTTACTGACATACTTGTAACTACTTTATTTATCACTCCACACGATAAAGCACCTCCGTCTTAAAGAGGAGCCCTTCGTACACTCTAACCTTTACACGATCATCACCGTCCCTCCAGATCTTGCAATTAAACCACCGCTTCTGCTCCGGAATAAAAAGCGCCCTCTCTCCATAAAAACTACCGTTGGATTTCTCTCGCCGGGGTCCTTTAAGAATGGTCAACCCCGCAATAGAACGATCGTTAAAACTACCGGGACACTGGTAACACACCTTGTCAATAGCTACCCCCTGCTTACTAAAGGTCTTTGTAACACGACCATAAAGTTGGTTCTCTCTCTCAACAACCAATATATGGTATTTTCGAACACCATCTTTACGTCGCCACTCCCACAGGCCATCATACTCTTGCGCGGAAGAGGGCACAACCATCATAAGCAGAGAAAAAAACGATAACGCTATCAAGACAATGTTTTTCATGGATTATATCCTCTATTTTTTGCGTCGTAAAGATAGTAAAATCTCTCTATCGTCCTTCTACCAACACCCCACGTTACAATTGGCAACGGAAAGAAAAATAGACCTCCCTTTCCCACCCCCCTGTTCTTCACGCCTTAAAAGGCATTCCTCGCACAAGAGCTCCCCAAAATTGGGAGAATCGATCTGTTGTTTGTTTTCCCCTTCCTCAGTACCTTTGCACCAAAGAATATGGTATGAATTTCACGCATCCGGCACATCTTTGGGGATTATTGGCACTGGCCATCCCCATAGTGATACATCTCTTCAACTTCAAGCGTTTCAAAAAGATATGGTTCACCAATGTGGAGAGGATACGCGAACTCAGTGAAGAGACCCGCAAACAATCCCGAATCAGGCATCTTATCATCTTACTCCTACGGCTATTGGCCATCGCCTCCCTTGTGATGGTTTTTTCCGGTCCTTACATTCCCAACAAAGAGGCCGGAGCTTCAGCCGGAAAACGAAAGTTGGTCTCCATCTATCTCGATAACTCCTTCAGTATGGAGATGCGGGATTCGGATAACATGCTGCTGGAGACAGCCAAAAGCATGATCCCTGGTATCGTAGAAAACTATTCGGAGGAGGATCTGTTCCGTTTTATCACCAATGACCTAAAACCGGAGCATAACCACCTGATGACGGCAAAGGAGCTAAATCGCTATGCAGCCTCCACAAAACTCTCCCCCACAGCCATTCCCTTATCCGCAATTTTAGACCGATTCAGGGAGGTTCCAGATGAAGCAACCCTCCTAAGCAGAGACCACTACGTGCTCAGTGATATGCAGAAAAGCAGCACCGATTTGTCAAAAATCGTCATGGATACTACCGCTCGTACGCGCCTCATCGCTCTAAAGGCAGAAAAATCAAACAATATCTATCCCGACAGTTGTTGGTTTGACAACCCTATCAATTTGAAGAATCAGATGCTCACCCTCCACTGCCGAATGGTAAACACCTCCGATCAGGCCCTGGAAAAAATCCCCGTAAAACTCCTCATAGACGGAAAACAAAAAGCCCTATCCACCATCAATATCCCGGCACAAGGAAGTGCTAACGCACAATTCACCTTCAAAGACCACCAAACAGGCATTAGAAAAGCAGAAATCGCCATCACGGACTTCCCCGTCACCTATGACGACCGACTCTACCTCACCTACGAGATTATGGAGAAGATCAACGTACTTATTGTCAATGAAAAACAACAAAACAAGTACCTCACTGCACTTTTTGCAGGTGACACCATCTTTCACCTTACCAATATTACCGCAGGACAGCTCTCCCCTTCCCTTTTAGAGAGGCACAACCTCATCATCCTCAATGGACTCCATAATCCCGGGAGCGGACTGGCCACCGAACTTCAAAAAGAGGTTGAAAAAGGAAAAAGCGTCGTCCTTATTCCCGGAAAAGAGGCACACGACAAGGATGTGCTCTCCTCACTCTTTGACTTTGAACCGCTGCTAGCTTACGATACCAATCAAGTTCGGGTAGATAAGATTGCGGTACTCGCTCCCTTCTTTCACGATGTATTTTTAACCGATCAGCTGGAAAAAAGCAAGTTACCCAACAAAACAGATCTCCCCTTTGTGACAGGCTACTATCCATCTTCCCTCACGGATTTCAAGGCACAAAAACTCATGACACTGGCCAATGGAGTGCCCTTCCTCTCTCTCAAAAAAAGAGGAAATGGCTTCGTTTATCGCTTTACAGCTCCGCTAAACGAGAATAATGGCAACTTTATCCACCACGCACTCTTTGTCCCTGTCTTTTATCGCATGGCCTTTTTAAGTATTCCGAGACAGTCGGCCAATGTGATCATCGGAACGGATGACCGCGTGACGGTAACCATGCCACAATCCGATGCAGAGGGGATAAAAATTGTGTCGGATCAAGACCAATTCACCTTCATTCCCGGAATATCCAAAGAGGATGGAGGTGTTGCCCTCCTGTTTCACAAAACCCTCTCAAAAGCTGGCTTTTACCATGTAGTGCGCGAAACGCCCAATGGAGAGCACATTACTTACCAACAATTTGCAGTAAACTTTAACCGCAAAGAGAGCGACCTTGAATGCTATACCCTCCAAGAGGGGGAAGAACTTCTGGATAAACTGGGACTCCATAACTTCTCCATATTACAAGCTCCCCCCCATAAGATTCAATACCTGTTAAAAACACTGGATCACGGACAGAATTTATGGCACTATTTTGTATATTTTTGTCTTCTGTTATTACTGGCAGAGGTTATTTTATTACGAATTTGGAAGTAAACTATTTGTTAGATGGAAGAGCACGAAGCGAAGAAGAAAGATACACCGGAAGAGAAGCAAAAAACCATTGTTGAAGAGGGCGTTCACGAAGAGGGGAAGACACTACAACTCTCGGGGATGTACCAGAGCTGGTTTTTGGAATACGCCTCGTATGCCATCTTAGATAGGGCTATCCCCGGAATTGATGATGGATTAAAACCGGTACAACGGAGGATCCTCCATGCCATGCAAGAGTTGGATGATGGCCGTTACAACAAGGTGGCCAACCTTGTGGGACACACCATGAAATACCACCCCCATGGCGATCACTCCATTGGAGATGCCATGGTACAATTGGGACAAAAGGAGATCCTTATTGACACTCAGGGAAACTGGGGTAACATCCTTACCGGGGACAATGCGGCAGCCCCCCGTTACATTGAAGCACGCCTCTCTCCCTTTGCCCGGGAGGTGGTCTTCAACCCCAAAACCACCTGTTGGATGAAGTCATACGACGGAAGAAACAGGGAGCCCGTAGCATTGCCGGTAAAATTCCCCCTCCTATTGGCTCAGGGCGTGGAAGGCATCGCCGTAGGACTTATCTCACGCATCCTCCCCCATAACTTCATTGAACTGCTTGATGCCTCCATCAAACACCTCAGAAATGAACCCTTTGAGCTCTATCCCGACTTCCCTACAGGAGGATTTGGGGACTTCTCAAAATATAATGACGGAATCAGAGGGGGTAAAGTCCGTGTAAGGGCAAAAATCAATAAAGTAGATAAAAAAACACTGGCCATCACCGAGATTCCTTACAGCACCAACACCTCATCCCTTATCGATTCTATTCTCTCAGCCAACGATAAGGGTAAAATCAAGATCAAGAAAATAGACGATAATACCGCAGCGAGCGTGGAGATCCTGATTCACTTGGCGCCCAATGTCTCACCGGATAAAACCATTGATGCACTCTACGCCTTCACCCATTGTGAGGTTTCCATCTCTCCCTATGCTTGTGTGATTCGCGACCAAAAACCCTGTTTTATGGGGGTTAGCGAAATCCTGAGATACAATACAGCACACACAGTAGCACTCCTTAAACAGGAGTTAATGATACGAAAAAAAGAGCTGCTAGAGCAGATCCTCTTTAGCTCGTTAGTGAAAATCTTCATAGAGAACCGAATCTATCGACATATCGAAAAATGCACCACCTGGGAAGCCGTACTCGAAACCATTGACAAAGGATTGGATCCCTTTAAACCTTCATTCTACCGAGAAATTACTCAGGATGACCTGGTAAAGCTCACAGAAATTCGTATCAAACGAATCTCCAAATACGATACACTTAAAGCCGATGAACAGCGAAGAGGATATGAAGAGGAGTTGAAGGAGGTAAATCACCACTTGGAAAACCTGGTCGACTATGCCATTGAATGGTACCAGCATATCCGGGAAAAGTACGGTAAAGGCAATGAACGCAAGACCGTAATGAGAGATTTCGACAATATCGAAGCCACTCGTGTAGCAGCCAATAATGCCAAACTGTACGTCAACAGAGAGGATGGGTTTATTGGAACCAGCCTAAAAAAAGATGAGTTTGTCTGTGATTGCTCCGACATTGATGATATTATCGTGTTTCATGGCAACGGAACCTTCAAAGTGGTAAAGGTTGCAGATAAGGTCTATGTAGGAGACCATATTATCCACATTGATGTATTCCACAAGAATGACGACCGCACCGTATATAACATGATATATGCCGATGGGAGGGGAGGAAATATCTACGTAAAGCGATTTTCCGTACTGGGTATCACCCGCGAAAAAGAGTACGACCTCACCAAAGGAAAGGCTGGAAGCCGGGTACTCTACTTTACGGCAAATCCCAATGGAGAGGCGGAGATTATTAAAGTATCTCTTCGCCCCAAACCCCGCCTCAAAGTCCAAAGTTTTGAGTATGATTTCAGCAACCTGGCCATCAAAGGAAGGGCATCACAAGGAAATATCTTAACCAAACATGCCGTTCGAAAGATCACGATCAAGGAGGAGGGCGTCTCCACCTTAGAAGCCATCCAACTTTGGTACGATGACACCGTGCACCGGCTCAACATGGAGGAACGGGGCCGATATATTGGTGCCTTCTCTGCAGATGACAAGATTGTCGGTATCTTAAACGATGGAACCTGCCGGATTTATGGGTATGATGTAAACATTCGCTTCTCGGAAAAGCTTAAATACCTATTCAAACACGACCCGGAAAAGATCTACTCTCTGGTCTATTTCAATGGAGAGAAAGGCTCATACTACCTAAAACGATTTGCCATCACCCCCGGAGATAATGATATCTCTCTAATTGGAGAACATGAAGCCTCTCAATTAACCCTATTTATGGAGGATGAGGCACCAAGGATTGCCCTTATTCACCAACCTCAAGAGAATAGCCGAACAGCTCCCTATGATGAGATGGTATTGGCTACTGAGTTTATTGAAATAAAAAGCACAAAAGCAAAAGGCAAAAGGCTTACCAACCATCCCCTAAAGGATATTATTCCATTGGAACCTTGGAAAAAAAGGCAGGAGGATGCAGAAAACCTTCCCCCTGAACAACCCGCTAGTGACGAGATCAAGCCACAAGAGGAACCTTCCGAACCCTCTCCTAAAGAGGAGGCCAAGGGACAAATCAGCCTCTTTTAACCAAGACAAAGAACCCAGGCTTTTCATGCTTTTTTCAAAAAAAGACCCCACATGCAATTCTCACAAAAACTTATACACGGCACCCTAAAACGACGATACAAACGATTTCTTGCCGATGTCGTGTTGGATGATGGACAACTGGTCACAGCCCACTGCACCAACTCCGGCAGCATGAAATCGTGTATTGAAGAGGGCGCAGCGGTATACCTCTCCCCTGCCAATGATCCTAAACGAAAGACCCAATTCACCTGGGAAATGATACAGATTAAAGGATCGTGGGTTGGAATCAATACCTCAAACCCCAACTTATTAGCATTCGAGGGGATTCGAGACAAGACGATTCCCGGATTATCCGGATATAACAACGTAAGAAGGGAGGTTAAGTTTGGTGATAGCCGTTTTGACATCTACGCAGAAAATACGATAGAGAAGTGTTTTGTGGAGGTAAAAAATGTAACCTATAGGGAGGGGGAGTATGCCCTGTTCCCCGATGCAGTAACCTCACGAGGGCTCAAACATTTAAAAACGCTACAAAAAGTAAAAGAGGAGGGAAAACGAGCCGTAATGCTCTACATCATTCAACGTACCGACATCCTCTTCTTCGATACCGCCGGGGAGATCGACCCCTCCTATGCGCAGGCACTGCGTGAAGCTGAGAAGAACGGCGTCGAGATCCTGCCGGTCATGGCAAAAGTAACACCCGAAGAGATTAAGATTATACGTACTGTTCCGTGGAAAAAACGAGAACAGGCATAGCACCCCCAAAGAACTTATACCAACCCTGAGAATCCCATAAAGGCCAGCGCCAGGATTCCCGCCACAACCAAAGCAATAGGAATGCCACGCATCCCCTTGGGAACGTCCATATTATCCAGATGCTCACGCATCCCGGCAAAGATAACCAAGGCGAGGCCAAACCCGATGGCATTGGCAATGGCAAAGACAACCCCCTCGGCAAGGTTCAAGTCTTTCTGGATGGTGAGAAGTGCCACCCCAAGAACGGCACAGTTGGTGGTGATCAGGGGAAGAAAGATCCCCAAGGCCTGATAGAGTGAAGGACTCGCCTTCTTCAGGATAATCTCAACCATCTGCACCAGCGAGGCAATCACCAAAATGAAGGAGATTGTCTGCAAAAACTGCAAATTCAAAGGCCCCAGAATATATTGTTGAATCAACCAGGTGACAATGGTTGCCAGCGTCATCACAAAGAGCACGGCTCCCGCCATTCCTGCCGAAGTCTCTACCTTCTTGGAAACCCCTAAAAAGGGGCAAATACCCAGAAACTGGGCTAACACAATGTTATTAACAAATATAGCGGATATGAGAATAATTAAATATTGCATAATCCAAAACAATTAAACGTTAAGCACCTTTTTTTCCAATCCTGTTCATCAAAGCGATCAAATACCCCAAGGCAATAAAAGCACCAGGAGCCAGCACAAACACGAGCATTCCATCACCTGCCAGGAATTTAAAGCCAAAAAGGGAACCACTTCCCAACATTTCGCGAACTGCACCTAAAAGGGTAAGCGCAAAGGCAAATCCAAGCCCCATACCCAAACCGTCCACAATCGAAGAGCCAATATTATTCTTGGAAGCAAAGGCCTCTGCCCGTCCCAGCACAATACAGTTCACGACAATCAAAGGGATAAAAAGCCCCAGCTGCCCATGCAATGAGGGAAGATAGGCCGCCATGGCCAAATCAATAATGGTGACAAAGGAGGCGATAATCACAATAAAGACGGGAATACGAACCTTATCTGGTACGAGATTTTTCACCAACGAGATCACCATGTTAGACATGACCAACACAAAGGTGGTGGCTAGCCCCATTCCCAAGCCATTTTTTGCGGAGGTGGTAACCCCAAGTGTGGGACACATTCCCAACAGCAAAACAAATACGGGGTTCTCTTTAATAAACCCCTTGGTTAAGTTCTTTAATTGGCTCATTGTTTACCTCCTTCTACTTTAAAGGCCTGCCATGCCCGGTTAGTGGCATCACAAAAGGCCCGCGAACTGATGGTGGCAGCGGTGATGGCATCAACACTTCCTCCATCTTTGGTCACTTTTAATTTGAACTGCTCGGGATTCTTCCCTTTAAACTGCACAGTAAAATCCGACTTGGCCGGTTCCATCTTATCCCCGAGACCAGGTGTCTCCTTATGTTCCAGCACTGCCGTATTAAAGATCTCCCCCTCTGGAGTAAAGCCCACCATAATGGAAACTCTTCCGGAAAACCCTTTATCCGTATAGGTTTTGATGGCCGTTCCTACCACATCTTGCCCCTTTCTGGCAGTATAAAAAATTAGCGGATCCTTTCCGTTGGCAGGCATTACCTCAGCCTCGGAATAATCATCAAAGGGAGGAAGTACGTTCTCAATAGCGGCTTTCAACTTTTGCGCCTTTGCCGCTTCGATGGGCTCTTTGGTTACACTATAAACTGCTCCAAGGGCAAGTGCTGCCACGGCCGTAACCAAAAACAGAACAAGCACCATATTGATAAATGTAGATTCTAATTTTTTAGCCATTTTTCACAACCTCCCCAAAAAGTTTAGGTTTAAATGCCCTGTCAATGAGTGGAACAAAAGCATTCATAATAAGAATAGCAAAGGAGACCCCTTCCGGGTAAGCCCCCCAGATACGAATTAAAATGGTAAGCACTCCCCCTCCGATGCCAAAGACAATCTGTCCGTTACGGCTCATGGGCGAGGTCACCATGTCGGTAGCCATAAAGATCGCTCCAAGCAGCATCCCCCCGGTAATCAGGTGAAAGAGCGGATCCGCATATTGGGTAGGATCCACAAGCCAAAAGATCCCCGACAACAGGGCTGCCGAGCCCAAAAAAGCCACAGGGATCTCCCAGGTAATGATCTTTTTAAAAAGCATATAGATTCCCCCCAGCAGAAGAGCAATGGCAGAGATCTCCCCCAAAGAGCCCCCCATGCTACCGATGAGATAGTCCATATAGGCAGGGTCTTGCATCACGCCCTGCTCCGCAAGATGTCCCAGGGGCGTCGCGCCGGTAACCGTATCAAGCATCCCTTGATCCACCCCGTTGAAGAACAGATGTGACCGGGCAACAATCGCCTTGGGCCAGGTGGTCATCTGTACGGGAAAGGAAACCAGCAGGAAGACCCGCCCCACCAACGCCGGGTTAAAGAGGTTGTTTCCCAAACCTCCAAACGACATCTTTCCAATTCCAATGGCTACCAACGCCCCGATCACCACCATATACCAGGGAAGGCTGGAGGGAACGTTCAATGCGAGCAACACACCGGTTAGCATCGCAGAGAAATCGGAAAGAGAATAAGCCCCTTTTAGAAGGTATTTCTGAATAAGAAACTCAAAAAGCATGGATGCTCCCACAGCCAATACCAGCACCCTCAAAGCACCCAATCCATAAAAGTATAGAGAAACCAAAACTGCAGGGATCAACGCAATGATCACCCCAAGCATGATTTTCGATACCGATTGGTCCCCATGTACATGAGGAGAACCACTAATTCTTAATAAACTCATATCCTATTTTTTTCCTCTGTTTCGAATAATATGTCCTACCGTCTGTTTGCCCAAACGAATATAGTCCAACAACGGACGTGCCGATGGACAGATAAACTGGCAAGAGCCACACTCAATACAATCCATCACATGGCTCTTTTCAACATCCTCCCACTTATGGTGACGTGAAAGCAGCGAGATATGAAATGGCTCCAATCCCATGGGACAGGCTCCCACACATTTTGCGCAGCGAATACAGGCCAACGGATTATGCCGAATGCTCTCTTTCTTACGCATTAGCAAGATCCCGGACGACCCTTTGGTCACAGGCACATCCGTAGAGGTCAACACTTTCCCCATCATGGGGCCACCATTGATAATCTTTCCTGTATCTTCGGGAAGCCCCCCAGCCTTCTCAATCAACTCAGCCACAGGAGTCCCCACACGCACCAAAAAATTGGAGGGTTTCTCCACCGATTTTCCGGTCAAGGTTACCACCCGCTCAAAAAGAGGCTTACGTTTTTGTACCGCCTCATAAACGGCAAGAGAAGTACCGGAATTGGTAACCACAGCACCCACCTCCAAAGGCAATTTTCCAGAGGGAACTTCACGACCGATAAGAGCTTTAATCAGCTGTTTCTCTGCCCCTTGAGGATATTTAACTTTCAACGGATGAATGGTAATTCCCGGATAATCCTTTGCCAGCTTGGAGAGATGCTCAATGGCATCCTTTTTATTATTCTCAATACCCACCATGGCACGGTTCACCTCCAAGGCTTTCATTAGGATCTGAATCCCCACAAGCATCTCCTCACCACGTTCCAACATAACCCTATGATCAGAAGTCAGATAGGGCTCACACTCCACCCCATTGATCAAAAGCACTTCACACTTTTTCCCAGGGGGAAGCATAAACTTCACATGGCTGGGAAAAGTGGCTCCTCCCAATCCTACCACTCCCATCTCTTTGATCCGTGAAACGATCTCCTCCCTGGAGAGTTTGATCTCCCTCACAAGATCAGGACTCCTATCGATAGATTCTTCCCACTCATCCCCCTCCACGTCCACAATCACCATTTGTCGTTTATAACCGGAGGTGTCGATCCACTGATCAACTTTAGCCACCTTACCGGATACTGAAGAGTGCACATGGGCAGCGATAAAAGCATCTCCTCGTGCAATGAGCGTACCTGTTTTCACCCTATCACCACGTTTTACTACCGGATTTGCCGGAACACCAAGATGCTGCAAAACAGGGATGTAAGCTTTTTTTGGCAAAGGCATCACCTCAATGGGAACATGAGAAGCAATTTTATCTTCTGCAGGATGAACTCCTCCTTTAGCAAATGTTTTCAAGATATATCTGTTTTTTTTATGACATTAATAACTACAAAAAATTAGGAAGACGACACCGCATCTTCAGGCTTGGGTTCCTTCACCTTCTTGGGAGGAAAATTCAACTCATGGATAGCTCCTGTGGGGCACTCCGGCACACACTTACGGCATAACTTACACTTGTTGTGATCGATATAAGCCAAACTATTTTTAAGGGTGATAGCCTCAAAGGGACATGCCTTCACACACTTTCCACAACCGATGCAGGCAGCCGAACAATTCTTCTTGGCAGGACCTCCCTTTTCCGTATTCATACATGAAACGAAAATGCGCCGATCTTTCTTTCCTTTATTACGAAGTTCGATAATCCCCCTGGGACACGCTTTCACACAGGCACCACAGGCCACGCACTTCTCGTCGCTCACCATCGGCAAACCGGTCTCTTCATCAATATAGATAGCATCAAATTCACAAGAGAAAACACAATCACCCAAGCCCAAACAGCCATTGGGACATCCCCCTTCACTGGCAAAAAGATTGGTGGCAAAAGTACAACTCTTAGGCCCGTCGTAGTGCACTTTTCCTACGGCATTGGCTCTGCTCCCGTTACAACGGACAACGGCAATCTGGGGTTCCTTCTTCTCCGCCACCAAGCCGATAGCATCCCCAATACGCCCCATAGTTTCCGAACCTCCCACCGGACAATTAAATCCCTCCAGCGTCTCCCCCTTCACAATGGCTTCGGCAAAAGCCCGACATCCGGCATACCCACATCCGCCACAGTTCGCCCCGGGAAGAATCTCATCCACCACATCAATCCTTGGATCTTCAATAACTTTAAACTTCTGTGCAATAAAATAAAGAATAACGGCAGCAGCAACTCCTATTGCTCCTAATGATATCACCGCATAAAGAATCACATTGTTCACAATAATCTCTTTTAGGTACTGTTTCGACGGTAGCACAAAAATACGAAACCTGATAAATGCATAATAACAATCCATTTACCCCCCAAGAAGAAATCCAAACGATTAAAAATCAGAACCTTAAAGCAAGGAAACAACAATAAGTATCAAGAAATCAGCAAAATACAGAAAAATATAAATTACTGATTATAAAAATCTTACAATTCCTATTTAGATAAATTCTAAATTTAACTAGCAGAAAAGATCCCTTTTTATTGTTTAATCACCTTTTCCACAAAAACGCCCATATCACACTGAATATTAACCACATAAACACCCTTAGGTAAATCTTTTACATCGATACGATAACCAGTGGATGAAGATGCATTTAATACATCGGTATACACAACATTTCCCTCAGAATCCACCATACGGAGTATTGCTTCTTCCCTTAAACCATGGAGATGGATTGTCAACAAATCGGACACGGGGTTAGGATCCACTTTCACAAACAGCGGCAAGGCCTCCTCCTCTCCCGCACAATTATCAAATGAGAGTTTCATCTTATCGTATAACAGGATGACACAGGGTTCAATGGGATTACCGTACAAACGCAGGTAAACATTGCCCTCTGCAAAATCCTCCACCCCGGGATGGTAGGTAGTTTCCAAACTAAAGGGATCGTCAAAATAACCATCCCCATCGGTTTTCCATTCCGTGGATAGAGCCTCAACAGCCCTACCGGAGAGCGGCAAAGAGTGATTATTGCAAATAGTGGTATCATTTCCAGCAAAAAGAGTGGGAAGGTTTTGGATAGACAAGCGCATGCTATCGGAAACGGTTCCGGTGCTACCATACCCCTCTGCAAAGAGAGAAAGCGTCACTCCTCCATGCTCAACATCTTCAGAGCCTCGTCGGTAATTGGTATAGAGAAGTTCATTGGAAGGGATCCAACGCCCATCACCAGAGGTTTCCCAATGAAGCGACTTACAGTAACGTCCTATCGCTGCCGTGGTTTCATAAAACTGTTCGTAACAGATGGTGGTGTCGGGGCCGGCGTCCACCTCTGGCATTTTGGGCGGGCCAAAAGAGAAAGAGGCTATTCTCGTTTTCCAGTTACGATCCACATATTCGTTGGTATGCCAAAAGAGGGAATCGTTGGAGGGATCCACAGCAATATTGGAGTAGTCTCCCCATCGGCTCCCAGTTGTTTGGGAGTCAGTCCCCCCGATAATTTCCATCTCCGTAAAGGTCATCTCTCCCAAAGGATCCTCCGCAGCACGCCCAGTATAGCGTATGGAGGGATAGACCATGGCATTGGATACGGTATACCCCAGGGCAATGTCCCCATTGGCATTCATGGCAATACTTCCCATCCAACGGTTTAAGCCATCTCCCGGCGCAAAGGTTCCCTGCTGATAGATATCCCATTGCGCATCCGTTTTTCGCAGTTCATACCACCGGATACCGGCAACCCCGCCGGCACTCACCGTATGATTCATCACCATCGCCTGGTGATCCTCCATATTTCGATATTGCAATCGATACATAATCATGCTGGAAAGGGCATCCAACTCCTGGGTGGTATTGGGCTGGGAGATCCCCCAAACATTGGAATTATAACTTGCAACGGGGATGCTGTATGCAAAGGAGAAATCGGTATTCTCCGGGTTCTCCCAATCCACCTCAAATTCGTACAGATCAAGTTCGCTGTTGTCACCCTTTACAATAAAGAGGCCCGGTTCTCCTTCCGGAGGAGGCAAGGTACCGTCACAATCTGCCGGCTGCATGGAAAAGCCCGCCCATGAATTCAACTGATAATAGGCCATTTGTGCATCCGGATCTCCGGCTAACATGGCTTCACGCTCATAGGCGTGTACGCCAATCCCCACAAAACCGCCATTAAAGTTATTGGTCGTCATATAGTAGGCATCTCTCCATATACCCAAATGAGGATAATCCACAAAAACATCATATTCGAACGCATAACGATACCACTCTCCCAAGGGGTCGGGCGTAGCAGAGATGGCCACCAGCTCATAAAATTTCCCGTTCTCCACATGCACCGCAAACTGGCTGGCAAGCCATCGGTCGGCCATATCGTCATACAACACAATAGGATCTCCATCATTAGTGCCTGTCCACGGCCCAATAAACCCCTGCCATAGGGTACTATTATCCACCGGGCCATACAGTTTATTCCCCTCTTTATCCCAAATGGCAAAAGAGAGGTTGATCATCTGCATATAGTGGTTAGGCCCCACATCCCCATCGGTATCGGGAGGCATCACCCCATTCACATTAGAGACGCCGGGGATATTCACCTCAGGCCCCCGGGAACTTCTTGTCCCCTGAGCCATCTGCCAGGTCGCATCATACAGCGGAGCCATCCCCCCTCCTTGGTTGTTTTCAAAACTCATCTCTACAGAGGGGTTCTTGATCACATAATTCTTCCAACTACGATCACGGATATGGGGTTCAATAACAGCCATATCACGCAAAGGAGGCGTCTTATCAAAATAGTAGGCCTTTGATACTGTCTTCTCCTGAATTAAGGGCTTCTGGGCATGGCCAACCACACTCCAAAGCAAGATCCAGGACAAAAGAAAAAATAATCTTACATACATCGTTACACCGTTCATATTATCTGTTTTATACAATACAAAGACATCCTTATTCGTAAAAAGGTTCCACCTCAAATTGAAATTTTTTCTTGAGGCGATCCCTCAAGGCATAAAGAATGAGATAATAAGGCACCAACATACCCAAAGCGACCAAGGCAGAGAGTCCCTCTTTCTCCGTGAAAATCAATAGAAAAAACAAGACCGCTATCACCAAGAGAAATGGATAGAGATACCCCCATAAAACAGCCTTCACCCCCAGCGAAGTACGCATGGTCACATTCACCCTATCACCTGCCTTTAACGAGACGTTACTCAGGTTCACCTCAATGGTCTTCTCTTGCATATCGGCCATGCTACAAGCCCCTTTGGCATGACAAGCGGAGCACGCCGACTTGGAGAGAATCCTCACCGTATGCGTTGCCTCCGTTGTTTCGGTTACAACCCCCTCATGTTTAATCACATCCTGTTTCATTGCGGCGACAAATTTACAACATTAATCCTTACCTCATCGCCCCCATCAAAAAAGCAAGAAGCCGAACAACAACGTTTAAAAATCCTCAACTTCACATATCACTCATGAATATGAAACTAAATAGAGGCTGTCTATAAAGTCCGAATTCTTCGTTATGCTTCTCTTCAAAAATAGTGCAAACCGAACGCAAAAGTAAGCTTGCTTATATTTTGCTGAGGTGCAGCCTATTTTATGTAAAATGGTCATTTACCTCAGTAAACTCAACTATCTCAGCCTTCGCAAGCCTCGAATTCGAACGTTCTAGACAGCCTCTTCTCAAAACGCTGACTTTATGGACAGACACCATTTAGGGAAGTTCAGGATTAATTTTGTTTTAAATGTGATAATGTGGCGATATGGTAATGAAGTCGGAAGACCGAAGTCGGAAGTGGAGTAATAACTTTTTGTGAACGTTGCCATTAACCCAAGCTAAAGGCTAACAGCCAACAGCCGGTACATCAGCTCCGG
>PDWI01002770.1_pt1 | contig 43927 bp, 51 predicted proteins | sample 1430891 | NCBI WGS metagenome assembly PDWI01 (sample SAMN01162508, study PRJNA174530) | Oral metagenome, whole genome shotgun sequencing project. | biome: Marine environment; feature: Marine mammal; material: Swab sample of the gingival sulcus; isolation source: swab sample of gingival sulcus... | reverse complement strand
AACCGCAAAAATGCTTTCCGGCATAGAACAAGCCATACTTGCAGAAAAACCCAATGCGGTCATCGTATATGGTGATACCAACTCCACCCTCGCCGGGGCACTTGCTGCAGTCAAACTGCATGTTCCAGTCTGCCATGTTGAAGCCGGGCTACGCTCGTTCAACAGAAAAATGCCGGAAGAAATCAACCGTATAATGACTGATCATGCCTCGGATCTTCTTTTCGCGCCAACGGAACGGGCGGTGAAGCAGCTGACATCAGAAGGCGTGGCCGCAGAGAAAGTCATACTGTCTGGTGATGTGATGTATGATGCCGCTCTCTACTATGGCGACCGTGCCGACCTGGAAAGCCGGATTATCGAGCGTTTAAATGTAGCGCCCGGCGGTTACATACTTGCCACCATCCATCGCGCGGAGAATACAGACTCGCCTGAGACGCTCACCCGCATAATACAGGAACTGGATCTGGCTGCGTCCGGGCGAAATGTCATCTTGCCAATCCACCCCAGAACGCGCTCCAGATTAAATTCTTTGGGAATAAAAGTAAGGAATATCACTTTGCTGGAACCGGTTGGCTATCTTGACATGATCAAACTGGAAAAAAATGCAACATTGATCATTACCGATTCCGGCGGCGTACAAAAAGAAGCTTACTTTTTCGGCAAGGCATGTATTACGTTACGTGCTGAAACAGAATGGGTCGAGCTGGTCGAGGCAGGAGTAAACAGACTCGTTGACATGACAATAGCTCAACACCCATCTATAAATGACCTGATAAAATCTGACTTCAACAATCTCGCAAACAACAAAACACCCAGTCTTTATGGTACGGGAAATGCTGCTGGAAAGATTGTTGAACAAATGAGCAGGCTGCTTTAAGTGCCACTACAACACGAAGCGTTTGCATTTGTCGAATGGGGATTTATCGCCCATCAGATACGAATCAATGTACCAGGAAGCTGCTGTTTTGTGCATGAGTTTGCCTCGTGTACAAGGCGGTAGCCAACAAGCAGAGCGCGTTAGCATGTAACCTGTTAAGCGCTTAGAGAGTTGTGTCCGGTTTTACTTAACCGGAACAGCATTTACCAAATATAACAAAGAAGAAGGATCACCTTGTGCAATGGGTTAATCATTATTTTAAATCTCTCTATACTAGAACCATGAACGAATCCTATGACAAAGCTTACGAGCTTATCGAATCGACGCTTATCAACAATGGCAAGCTTTTGGACTGCGGGGCATACAACGGATATATTTACTCTGCATTACAGCAAAGAATGGGGCTAGACAAAGAAGCCTATTATGGCATCGAGTGGAACCAAAAACATGTCAATGAAGGTAGAGAAAAAGGCTTGAATATTGAACAGGGAGACCTGAACAAAGGCATGAAATATAACAACGACAGCTTTGATTGTATCTGTGCACTCTCCGTTTTGGAGCACCTGTTAAACCCTTGCAAATACCTCGCGGAATCACACAGGGTATTAAAAAACAACGGTCGACTGGTATTATTAACCCCGAATATCAGCACCTATTTCACCGCAGTCCTTATTTTACTGGGTAAAATGCCATCAACAGGGCCACATCCAGACTCTGAAGCACTCATCACCAATCAGCAACCTCTTGTTTTAAGCGATAACGCGTCGATCAGGGACATTGAGAGTGACACTCCTGTTCACAGGCACCTGGTGGTATTCAGCTATCGTGTTTTACACCGTTACCTTCAAATGATAGGGTTCAGGGAAATTCAGGGCTATGGATTCGGCCTGTATCCATTTCCCAATTTCATGCAACCCTGGCTCGAAAAAATCGACCCCTATCATTGTCATCAAATGGTATTCGTAGCAACAAAATAAAAAGTACAGCGTTTATTTGTACATTGACCTGTGCCAGACTGAAAGGGTGAGCAGACATAACACACCTTCCCGCATCAACAGTCACACTGGCTGTTTCGTGCAGATGTTCTGGTACCCTGATAAAAGGACACTGCGCTTACAAACTTTACAAAGAGTTTCTTGACTAAAAAGGGAACATATTGACTTTGCAATAGCGGCTCACCCTTAATTGCCAATTCCTGCCAAAACAGACCTGGTATCGACAGTAACGCCGCTTTCCACTGGCCGATACAGTGAAAGTCAACCAGTGAAAACGAGGATTGCCTGTATTCTTTCGGGAACCGTCTACGAAACACCCCTGCCGTCGAACTGCCAGCTTCAAACATCTTGCTCGCCACCTGAAATAACTGCTCCGGATTTTGGTGAATCACGGTCAGGTCACGAAGATAGCGGATGTTTTCAGCATCCACCGTTTTCGACAAACGGATTATCAGGTCACGATCTTCAAAGCCATAGCCGGTGTACTCTTCAGAGAAGCCTCCTGTCTGTTCAAATAGTGCTCTCTGGCAAACCAGGCAAGCCGAGGTTTGTTGCATTATGGATTGCGATGCCCATCTTTTCATTGCAAGCATCTGCTGATAGTTATCCCAAAAACCACATCCATCGCTCGTAGCATAGCCAAAGATCATTTGTGCTCCACTGGAAATCTGGTCGTAAACCGTTTTCAACTTGTATCTGCTTCCAAGCATGCAATCCGCATCCAAAAAAAGAATGTATTCCTGGTCTGCACGCTTCACTCCCTCATTTAATGCTCTACTTCTGCCGCCATTAGTCGCCAGAGAAACCAGTTTTATTTTCGGGTTGGCCAACCTGCTGACAACACCAGCCCCACCATCCGTAGAGCAATCATCCACAATAATAATTGAGCCAACAAATTCATCCATATTGTTCTGGCGCAGAATCGAATCAACGGTGTTTTCAATATCTCGCTCACAATTGTAGAGAGGGATAATCACATCCATCATATACTTTTTTATACTACCCTCACGCTCCATTTCACCTCCTTAAATAATGATTACTATCATTAATCCCTGTATAGTCAGCGGGATAGACAGTTTCAACTCTGGATCAATTTTACACTAAAGCGTTAAACCCAATGATGAAACCACTGCATATACTGATCGTGGCTTATGACTTTCCTCCTGTAGGAGGAATCGGAGTCTCCAGAGCATCCAAATTTACCAGATATTTAACAGAATCAGGTTGTCATGTATCCGTGTTGACCAATGCCCATGGACTGGGCCACACCTATGACCATGAACTGATGCGCAGGGATATTCCTGAAAACGTCAGGATAACAAGGTTGGGTGGAGAGCGCCTAACCAGTTTCCACCACCACAAAGCGGGCAAAAAGAATAGTCGGGCAAGAGACTGGCTCCTTTACTGCTACAATGTAGCTGTTAATGTCGATGTGTATGGTGAATGGTACCGAAGCATCAAAAAACACTTATCAAATATTGTGCAGGAATGCGCACCCGACTGCGTAATTACCACTTCTCCACCACATAGCACTCACCTGATTGGCTACCACCTATCCAAACAATTCAACATACCCTGGGTAATGGATATTCGCGACTCCATGGTCGACTCGGTCGATGGGAAAAAAAACATTACACAAATATTAACCCGACGATCATTTTCATGCTGGGAAAACCGATTTAGCCAACAGGCAGATGCCATTGTGACCGTCTCAGACCCAATAGCCACCAATATGCAACAAAGGCATCAATTCTGTGATAAAAGTAAATTCCATACTGTATTCAATGGCTTTGACAAAAGTGATTTCGACACTGTCGTTTGCCATACGGAGAATGAACACCCTGCCAAGCTGGAATTGTGCTATGCTGGAACTTTTTTGGGCAACAGACAACCTGATGTATTTATTTCTGCTGTCAACAAACTGGTTGCAGATGGCTCCGTTAATCCAGAGGATATCAAACTGCTATTCCTTGGAAACTATGATAAAGCAACAAAAGATGCGATTTCACAAGTAAACAAGGAAGTAGAGCTCGAACTGCCCGGCTTTGTTCCTCATGCAGAAGCACTGAAGCGACAAGCCCGATCGCACATTCTGTTATTGATTACCGCCAAGGAAAACTCCAGAGCCGCAGCAGAAGTCATGACCGGAAAGGTGTTTGAAATGATGGCTCTCGAAAAACCTGTGCTGGCTCTTTGTCACAAAGGACCGCTCGACGACTTGATTCAAAAAACGGGCATAGGGCAAACAGCCCCCCCCGACAACCACAAGAAAGTGGCTGACAGGTTGTTGGCTTATTACCTCCAGTGGAAAAAACAGGGCAGGATCACGATTCAGGCCAACGAACCCGTTATTTCACAGTATTCCCGTCAACGACAGACCCGAAAAATTCTGACAATTATCGAGCGTATCGTGGAGCACAAAAAACAAAAAAACTGACCTGACTAAATAACGAATGACTGCGGTACTCTTATCCCCCGGCTGCAATACCATGATTCCTGTTTTCAATCACCCTGGTCAGGAGGGCGGTATACCGTTGACCAACATCTTTCCAGTCAAACTTTTCAGAAACAGACTTCCTGCCTGCAATCGACAATTCCCTGCAAAGCATATCGTCAGACAGGAGCCTGATCAGCTTTTCTGCCAGGTCATGATGGTCTCGCTGTCTGACCAGAAGCCCCGTTACCCCATCAATGACAACGTCTCTTAAAGCGGGTAAATCAGAAGCGACAACCACACAACCACAACCCATTGCTTCGACTGCAACCAGCCCGAGCCCTTCATGACCAAATGATGGAACTACGGCAATTTTGCTTGCCGACAGGTGTTCAGGTAAGCGTTTGTTACTCATCGCTCCTAGAAACCTTACCCACCTGTCCAGCTGAAGATCAACAACTTCCTGTTCCAGTCTCTGCTTCATCAAACCATCACCAATAATGGTCAGTTTTACCCCTGGCTCAACTTTGATCACCTCTAACATGGCCCGAATTAAATACTGAACACCCTTTTTCTCGACAATTCTGCCGACAAAAACAATATCCTTATCACCACGTTTTATCCCTGGCCGGGGAACAAAGGTCGAGTCAAGATCAACCCCCATAGGTATCACATCAATCTTTTCCTGTGCCAGGTTCAAACTGGTAACACAGTGCATTTTCATTGCCGAACTGACAACGATAATAGCATCTGCCTTACTCAACACGTAACGTTTTAACCACCTGCCCCATCGACCATCAAACGCAAACAAGTCGCTGCCATGAGAAGTAATGACAACGGGGGGAAGCTGTCTGAACAACAACTTCAACCCGATGACAGCTATACCCTGAGGAATAATCCAGTGCGCATGAATGGCATCATATCTGACCTTTCGGGTCAATCGAATTATAGCGACCAGGAGTCCTAGAATAAAAAAAGGCACGAGCAGCCATTTAACAGGCTGGTATTTAAGATTGGTCAGAATACCCGAACCATAAGCCAGTGTTTGACAAGGTGTAAAAAAGTACCGGAAACGCACAACATTAAGGCCGGATACGATTTCTTCAGCCCTGGTATCCGGCGCATGCGGTGCCAAAACAGTGACATCAAAGTTTTCCCTGAGCTGCAACGACAACAACTTGACGAATTCCGGCTGCAAATCATCACCGGACTTTGGAAAAGTGGACGTTAAAACCAATATTTTTTTTCGCACTCAAACCTCTATCGTTTACGGATCACCCGAATATCATCCACATCCATCTTTGTTGGCCCACCTCTTGATGAATAACTGAGTGTGGTTATTTGCTCGGATACCAGCCCCATCAGAAATACAAGAATGGAAGTGGAAAACAACAAGGCGCTCATATTGGTAAATCGGGATGCAGTGATAAAGGTGAAAAGATAGTAAGATAAGCCAATGAAAAAAAGGAATGCACTTACAGGAAAAAACAACTTGAGAGGTGAATACAGGGTGCCGATTTTAAATATAATCAGGAAAAAGCGAATCCCGTCCTTGACTATACTGATATGACTGTCACCGACTCTTTTTTCCACTTCGACATTGACATAGGCCACACCCAGCCCGGCTCTGAAAAAAGCCATGGTAATGGTCGTCGGGTAAGAAAAACCATTCGGCAACAGATAAAGATACTGTTTAAATAAACTGGCTTTAACAACTCTAAACCCGGAAGTCAGGTCTTCTACTTTATGCCCGGTCATCCATGTTGCCAGGCGATTGTAGGCACCGTTAGCAGCAAGTCGCGCAACACTGGCCTGTGATTCTGACCTGCGTGCACCGACGACCATATCGTACCCCTCCTCCATTTTTTCAAGGAGCTTTTTAATCTCTTTTGGCTGATGCTGCCCATCCCCATCCATAAAAACAATCACATCGCCTGTCGCTGCTCTGGCACCACTTTTAATTGACGCGCCATTGCCTTTTGAATAGCGATGCACAATTTCAATAACTGCATTGTTTGAACAGATTTCCGAAGTATTGTCCGAAGCCCCGTCATTGACCACAATAATTTCGGCTTCAGGATAAAGTGCTTTTAATTCCGGCAACAGCACGATTAATGATGTCGCTTCGTTTTTTGCCGGAATAACAATAGAAATTCCGCTCATATTTTCAATCCTTAGTATTAAAACGAACAACCTTTCAATCAAAGCGTTACCTGAAAAGCCGCTATTCTTTATTGCATAACAGCCGATTGTGCCTGTGGCATGGCTTCCATACGCTCGATCGCATCCAGAAGTCGCCTCAAATCGGTGGTTCTCGCATTACAGTTCAAACGGCCCTCATCACATTGTTTCAGTAGCGCTTGCATGGCCGCTCTGGCTGACTTCACCCGCCCGAGTAGCACATACTTTTCGATCAGACTAAGGTTGATATCGAGACGCGAATCAAACCTGACCGCCGATTCGAGGTACTCCAGTTCTTTGAGCAAATTGTCCTCAACAGCGTAAACCCGCGCATTGACCACGCTTAGCGAGGCATAATCAGCTCTATAGTTCGGATTGTCTAAAAACGAATCCATCAGGTCAACCAATAGCGAAGAGGGAAGGTTTTTACAGCGCCCGGATTCCAATAGAGACAGCAGTGAATTGATAATAATTATGGCCTCTCGCTGGTAATCAGCCGATTTCGCTTTATCCAGCAGAGCAGACTTGTCAGGCAAGTGTATATCCGGGCTGACACAAACCAGCTCCAGCCAGAGCAGGTCTTTACTGATATCACCGGGAAACAGATGATTCGTTTGTTGATAGAGTGAAGCGGCTTCCTTATACAGGCCATAACTAAACAGTGTCGAGCCCAGGTGAGAATGCGCCCGCTGGCTTTTGGGGCTATGTGTGTACCAGACAAACGCCTGCCTGACCGGGTTAGTCCACAATTCCACTTCTGCCCGGGTTTTAACCACAACAAAAATCAAATAGACACTTGCCATAATAACAGCAAACAGGCTTGCCAGCCTGCCAATACGCACAGACTGTTCTTGCGCCACCTTTTCATAAAACGAAATCACCCCGGCCGCCATTACCATAACCAGACCAGCCACTGGAAGGTAGTTTCTATGCTCGAAATACAGTTCCAGCGAAAGAACCGAACTTTCCATTGCATGCCCGGCAAAGAAAAAAAGCACCCCAAAACAAAGAAGCGGTTTTTTGTGCCTGTAATAGAAAGCCGCGAAAATTGCACCCCAGATCAGAACAAATGAAATCGAGGTAGAGATGGGTTGCACAAAGCTGTGAGAAACAGCAAACTCGGTGTTGATCACACCAAAATGATAAACAAAAGGAAAAAAGAACTTGGCGATATACTCCAGCACGATTCTATGCTGGGTCAGAAATCTTTCGCCGACATCGAACTCCCTGAAGCTGAAATTGGCAATAAAATGCCTTTCAATGTCAGAAACAAAGTACAGCACTAACAGCAAAATGGGTAACAACACAAACAGCCGACGCCAAACAAGATACCATTTGTGTGCGGGCATTTTATTGTAGACAGTGCCATCCAAAACCAGTAAATACAAAAAAACCAGGAATGCGTTTTCCTTGCACAGGAAACCCAGCACAATAAGTGGACACACAACAAACAGCAAACCGGACAATTGCAGCCTAATGTCGTTCTGTTTACGCAAATAGCCAAAGACCAGCAAGGCCAACAAGGAAAACGTAGCGGAAAGCAGTGTCATCCTTTGCGTTGCGTATAAAACCGTGGACACCTGAATGGTCGAAACCGCCCAAAGAAAAGCGAGAACCGCAGCGGTAATGAGAAGAAACCGGTTTAACGAAAGGTAACGGGTTCTCAGGATTTGTACAATGAGGGCAAAAACAAGCACCGTGTTTACCGCATGAAGAACGATATTAAACAGCTTGAACGGATATAATCCGGCATCGAGAGACTGTTTTTGCAAATAGAAAGTCAGGTAGGAAATCGGCCTGTCAAAGTAACCCCTATGCTGAAACAGGTAGTTGATATACCCTTCCAGCCACGGCATATCCTTGACTGTGGCCAGATTGTAGATAACATGCAGGTCGTCCAGCACCAGGGTGCCATCCTTTGCCCCGGGAAAGAAAACAATAAAGACTCCGACAAATAAAGCCAGGCCCAGGAAAAAGGCAACGGATAAAGATCGTGCGTTTAACCTGAAACTATCAGTATTAACAGGCATCAAGGCTAACCATCAAAAAAACCACCCCCCGAAAAAAAGCCTTCCCGGAAGAAGGCTTTTCAATTCTAACTGTACACCTTAACGCTAACTTTTATTTACATGAACTTGGCAAATAAGGCCCTGTAATTGTGGTCACACTACCAGCGTCGCCAACAGAACCGCAAGACCATGTCGAACCACCGTCAGATGTAGCTATCGCAAAAATTCCGCCCTGGATATTTACGTTAACACCCGTATTACGCATAGTAGCACTTACAACCCATCCATTGGTTCCATTTGAAGCCACAGTCATACTCTGTACATACTTACCAGTAGTGGTTGCACCGATATCTGTTAAAGATGCCACATTTCCGGTGTTTTGAAAAAATTCAGCCATCGGCGCTTTGGTACCAGCCGTCAAATTCACCGCCTCTGTCACCTGAGACCGGGCAATATAATCCTGGTAAGCCGGAATCGCTACCGCTGCCAGGATACCGATGATCGCCACAACGATCATGAGTTCGATAAGGGTAAAACCTTTTTGCATTGTTTTCATGTCAATCTTCCTCCAAGTGGTTAAAAACAGGTGCGCAATGGATACGCTTGCCTTGATTAGAACTTAGCACAGACTGGGCCAGTTTCAAGAAAACCATCTAATCAATTCATTTTCATAGAGTTAAACCAAACAGACAGGACGCTGGCGCAATTGACGATTTCAACAAAATACCACTTCCGGGCAATAACTGACAAAAATTGTCACTTTCTCTTATTTTGCGACTCAATGCCCAGCAGTCGTTTCGGAGGCGTGCCTTTAATTCCTGTTCTCTCTTTCATTTTGCCGAATTCATTCTAAACTTAGGGGATAAAAATCGTATTTCACTTAACCGTCTATCAACTTAAGGAACGACCTGATTCATGGCTTCATCAGCAAATGTGGTGTTAACTGGCCTGGCCCGAAAGTTCGTCGATGATGGCATCCTGGATGAAGGCGTAGCAAAAGACGCGTTTGTCAGCTCGAGCGGTCAAAATATCTCATTTATTTCCTATCTGGTCGAAAATTCGCTGGGAGAAGCCAGATCCCTGGCCTTTGCCGCAGCCCATGAATTTGGTGTTCCGGTCATGGATATGGCTGCCTTCCAAACAGAAAGTCAGCCTGAAAAAATTGTCGACGAAAAAATTATACGTAAACACAACGCGCTGCCTTTGTTCAAAAGAGGAACCCGCCTGTTTGTCGCGGTTTCAGACCCCACCAACATTCAGGCACTGGATGAAATCCGCTTCAATACAGGTCTGAATACCGAAGCCATTCTGGTCGAGGATGACAAACTCAGAAAAGCGGTGGAAAACTATCTGGATGACACTGATTCAACCATGTCGGGCATGGACGACGCCGAACTGGACGGTCTGGAAGTGGATGACAATAGCGACGCCAGAGACGAAGACGATGAACGTTCTGACGCGGATGACGCACCGATAGTCAGATACGTCAACAAAATGCTGCTGGATGCGATTAAAGGCGGCTCGTCGGACATCCACTTTGAACCCTATGAAAAAACCTACCGTGTTCGTTTTAGAACGGATGGCATTCTGCACGAGGTCTCGAAACCCAGCATTAAATTGGCCAATAAACTCGCCGCCCGTTTGAAAGTCATGTCGAAAATGGACATATCAGAGCGACGCATTCCGCAGGATGGCCGGATAAAAATGAAGCTGTCCAAAACCAAAGCGATCGACTTTCGAGTAAACACGCTGCCAACGCTTTGGGGTGAAAAAATCGTACTTCGAATTCTCGATCCAAGCAGTGCCAAAATGGGTATCGATGCGCTGGGTTATGAAGAAGTGCAGAAACAGATGTATCTCGATGCGTTGCACCAGCCGCAAGGCATGATACTGGTAACAGGGCCGACCGGCAGCGGTAAGACAGTTTCGTTGTACACCGGGCTGAATATTCTCAACACACCGGAATTGAACATTTCCACGGCCGAGGATCCAGTGGAGATCAACCTCGAGGGCATCAACCAGGTCAATGTCAATAGCAAAGTCGGTCTGACCTTTGCCGAGGCATTGCGATCCTTTCTGCGGCAAGACCCGGACATCGTTATGGTCGGAGAGATTCGGGATCTGGAAACCGCCTCGATTGCGATCAAGGCGGCGCAAACCGGTCACATGGTCATGTCGACACTGCATACTAACAGCGCGCCGGAAACCTTGACCCGAATGCTCAATATGGGGGTACCTGCCTTCAATATTGCAACATCGGTGAGCCTGATCATTGCGCAACGGCTGGGCCGGCGGCTGTGTTCCAATTGCAAGCAGGAAATCAAGATACCCAAAGAGGTATTGCTCGAGGAGGGGTTCACGAAAGAACAAATCGCTACAGGATTTACCGTGTACTCCCCTAAAGGCTGTGATAAATGTAGTGGCGGCTATAAAGGACGGGTCGGGGTTTACGAGGTAGTAAAAATCACCCCCGAAATAGCGGAACTGATTATGCAAGAAGCCAGCTCTCTGGAAATAGCCAAGGCCGCCCAGGCAGCGGGATTCAATAACTTGCGGCAGTCAGCACTGGAGAAAGTCGCCCAAGGCCTGACCAGCCTCGAAGAAGCCAATAGAATCACCAAAGATTAATTGTCGGATCAGGAACGAGCATGGCACAAAATACACAAAAAGTAGTCACCTTCCTTTGGGAAGGCGTGGATAAAAAGGGCCGCAAAAGCAAAGGGGAGGCCCTTGGCCCGAACGGGGCGATGATTAAAGCCAACCTTAGAAAACAAGGCATCAACCCGACCAAGGTACGCAAGAAGCCGCAGCCGCTTTTTGGCTTGGGAGGCGGCAAAAAGAAAATAACGCCTTTCGATATCACGGTATTCGTGAGGCAAATGGCAACCATGATGAAAGCCGGTGTGCCGCTGGTTCAGTCGTTTGAGATAGTGGCGGATGGCCTGGAAAATCCGGCGTTGAGAGATTTGGTACTGACCATTCGGGAAGATGTATCGGCAGGTAACGATTTTGCCGGAGCCTTGAGAAAGCATCCCAAGTATTTCGATGAGCTTTTCTGTAACCTGGTCGATTCCGGTGAAAAGTCCGGTGCGCTGGAAACCATGCTTGGCCGGGTTGCCACTTACATGGAAAAAACAGAGACATTGAAGAAAAAGGTCAAAAAAGCGATGACCTACCCGATAGCGGTATTGGTCGTGGCCGTTGTGGTGACAGGTATATTGCTGGTAAAAGTGGTTCCGCAATTTGAAGACCTGTTTTCCGGGTTTGGCGCAGAACTGCCTGCCTTCACCCAATTCGTGATTCATATTTCCGAGTGGATGCAGGAATGGTGGTTTATCGTTTTGCTTGGCATCGTATTCGTCCTGGCCTGCTTTAGAGAAGCACGACGCAAATCAAAACGATTCTCTGACGGCGTTGATAAATATGTACTCAAAATACCCATCGTTGGTGAGATCATTGACAAATCCAGTGTCGCCCGGTTTGCCCGGGTTCTGTCAACCACCTTTGCCGCAGGTGTGCCCCTGGTAGATGCACTGGAGTCAGTGGCTGGCGCGACTGGCAATGCCGTGTTCCGGGATGCCATCAACCGGATCAAGGAAGAGGTGGCAGCGGGAACCCAGCTTCAGTTTTCAATGAAATCGACAGGCATATTTCCGTCAATGGCGGTTCAAATGGTCTCCATTGGCGAAGAATCGGGCGCACTCGATGCCATGCTGGAAAAAGTCGCCGACCACTTTGAAGAGGAAGTCGACAACCTGGTCGATAATTTAACGACCCTGATGGAGCCTATGATCATGGCGGTGTTAGGCATTCTGGTTGGCGGCCTGATCGTTGCCATGTACCTGCCGATATTCCAAATGGGTCAGGCAGTGGGTTAAACCTGAAATTTGTAACGACATTACTGTTTTGGCCGTGTTTTAGCGGCTTTTTTTATTTGGGTTGCACAATGATCGACATAGTAGATTACCTCCAGTCTCACCTGACGCAAACCTGGATTTTCATCACTGTCTTGGGGCTGATCATCGGCAGCTTCCTGAATGTGGTGATCTACCGTCTGCCTAAAATGCTGGAAAACGAATGGCAGTGCCAATGCCGTGACATTTTGGAACTTCCCGCCGAAAAGCGGCCCACACTGACCCTGAGCACACCCAACTCGACTTGTCCGAAGTGTGGTCACAGCATCCGGCCCTGGGAAAACATCCCGCTGTTGAGCTACCTTTTTCTTCGAGGCAAGTGCAGCGATTGCAAGGAGCCCATCTCGCCTCGATACCCTGCCGTCGAGCTGGCAACCGGCCTGCTGTCACTGATGACCATTGCGATACTGGGCATTAATGCCGAGGGAATACTTGCATTACCCTTGGTATGGACACTGATTGGACTGGCAATGATCGACCTGGACACCCAATTGTTACCGGACGACATGACTCTGCCACTGCTCTGGCTGGGCCTGATAGTCAACGCCTGGGGAGTTTTTACCAGCCTGGAGGAGGCCCTATGGGGGGCAGTAGCGGGTTACCTGAGTTTATGGACGGTCTACCACGGCTTTAAGCTACTGACAGGCAAAGAAGGCATGGGCTTTGGCGATTTCAAACTGCTTGCCGCTTTGGGGGCCTGGATGGGCTGGCAAGCCATACCGCTCATCATTGTACTTTCCTCCTTTGTCGGTGCCGCCTCAGGGATCAGCCTGATACTCTTTCGGGGAAAAGATAAAAACCTACCCATCCCCTTTGGCCCGTACCTGGCCACAGCCGGTTACGTCGCTTTATTATGGGGACATGATATCATTGAGTTTTATTTTGTTTCTGTCATTGGAACCATAAAATGACCATCGCAAAACCAAAACCTATCGGTCCTAGATTCATCCTTGGCGTAACCGGCGGTATCGGCAGCGGCAAGTCTTCAGCCACGGATATTTTCCAGTCATTGGGTATCGATGTGGTTGACGCCGATGTTGTCGCACGCGAAGTGGTCGAACCAGGCTCGCCGGCATTGCTCAAAATCACCGAGCATTTCGGCCCGGATATACTCAGCGAGGATGGCCGACTTGACCGATCCCGGCTAAGGGAAATTGTCTTTGCCGATCCTGATCAAAAAAAATGGCTTGAAGCGCTGCTCCACCCGATCATACGCGAGCGAACGCTGACCCAACTAGACCAAAGCGACTCGCCTTATGTCATACTCTCGTCGCCGTTATTACTGGAAACGAATCAGCGCCGGCTGGTCAATCGGGTATTGCTTATCGACGTACCCGTTGAACTCCAGATCAGCAGAACCACCAAACGCGACACGGTTTCCGAACAGCAGGTCAAAACCATTATTGCCGCACAGGCAGACAGGGCTTACAAAACTGCCCGAGCGGATGATATCATTATCAACGATACATCTCTGGCTGATTTGCGCAGTCAGGTCGAACGATTACATACACACTATCTCGAGTTAGCATCAGCTCATGTCTAGACAAGACGACACCGCATCCATAGGATATGTCAACTGCCCAACCTGCAAGAAACCTGTGGCCTGGGTCGCTGCCAATGACTACCGGCCTTTTTGCAGTCAACGCTGCCAGATGATCGACTTTGGTGAGTGGTCAAGCGAGTCCTACAAAATTCCCGTCAAGCCCGATATCATCAGGTTGAACGAAGAGGCGCTTGAAGAATTGGCTGAAAGTCAGCAAAATGGCGTTACTCATCGGCTCAATTGACGATTGTTTTCCCATCCCGGCGTTGTATTGACCCCATTTTTATTTTTGGCTTCCGTTTAATTGTGGCTGTTGTGATTCAAGAGAATATTTATGAGTACTAATATTTGTGAGTACTAAAGGAAGCTGCCTGTTTTGCAAAATGGTGGCTAGAAACGAACCTTCCGTTGTCGTCCATGAAGATGATGCCTGCTTGGCTTTTATGGATATCTATCCGCTCGGACAAGGCCATGTTCTGGTTATCCCCAAGCAGCATGCCACTCGCCTGGAGGAACTGGACAACGCGACTCAAGGGCATCTTTTCGATGTCGCAAACAGGATTATAGAAGCCCAGAGAAAAGCCGGATTTGGCAGAGGAGGAACCAACCTGCTGATCAATGATGGTAAAGCGGCAAACCAGACTATTCCGCATGTGCATATTCATCTGATTCCGAGAAAAAGCGGCGACATGATTCATTCCGCCATTCGACTGATTTTGCATGTATCCGGTTTCTTCGGTTTCCGAACCCGAACCCAAACCTTGCAAAAGCAGGCAAATAACATTAAAAAGCAACTTCATGTTGGTAAGCGAGATGATTGATCCGCTGTTTTTACTTGTCATCTTTGGCTGCCAGATCCTGGGCGAAGCCTTAAAGAAGTGGTTTCAGTTACCTATTCCGGGGGCAGTTACAGGAATGCTGTCTTTGCTGGCCACTTTTGCAGTTGCAGGAAGATGACCCAATGGTTCGTGGATTGGCAATGGGCATGACAGGGCACGGTATTGTCACCGCTCGCGCCTTTGAACTCGACAGCAAAACTGGTGCTTTTGCGGCGTTGGCAATGAGATTGATCGGAATTTATATTTCTGTCACGCTGCCTGACTCAGTGCCGCTTTTCCAATGACAATTGTCGGCATACCAAAAGCACAAGGCAGAGCCTGGTATTGGCTGCTAGTCAGCCTATCGCTGGCCACGTCTCAGTCAATCCAGGCCAATTCTGCTGAACTCGCTCTGCTGGCTTTATCCGAGACTGTCAATATTGAACAATACCGGACTCGACAGGACACGGACGTTTATATCGAGCAATTCCTCTACAACTACGATCCTGAGTTTGACGATGTAGAACCGGCGCCACTGCCATTTATCGAGCAGCAACTAATCTGGCTACTGGATACCCGGAACAGTTGGTCCGACTGGGTTGCCGATACCGGCAGCCGACTCGACGCTTACTTTGCAGGCAAGCAAACACAAAGCTTCAGCAACACAAGTTTTCTGCGGGTACGACTTGGCCCAACCTATCGAAAACAGGGTGACCATGACTTTACCCCGGAGATAAAGTTCAAACTAAACCTGCCGCTAACCAAAGACAGGTATCGGCTGATTATCGAAAATGATCCGGAAGAAGGAAAATCGCTGTACACTAAAACCATAGAGCGAATTAAAGGAGTCGCTGACGAAAACAATGACACAACGGGTACCTTGCGGATCATTTCAGAACTGCAGAAAAACTGGACTCTCAGCAACGACATCGGTATCAAGTTTCATTTCCCGCCAGACCCCTTTGTCCGTACCAGAGCCAGCAACGGATGGCAACTGAACAGTGACTGGTATACCAGTATTCAGGCCAGTCTATACTACTTTATCAGTGAAGACTTAGGTGCCAGTATTGTCAGTAATTTTGACCGGCAACTGTCAACGACACTGTTCTTTCGCAACACATTTGAAGCCCAATGGTCAAGAGACCACGACAAGTTCGAGTTTGCCAATTCATTCAACCTGTTTCAAGAGCTGGACGACCATCGAATCATTCGTTACAAACTGGCGACACTGGTGGAAAGCAAACCCCATCCTTTTGTCAGTGATTATTATTATGAAACCACCTATAGACAAAAGCTCTACCGAAACTGGCTTTTTTTCGAGGTGACACCCTTGCTGTCTTTCCCGGAGCGGGATGACTATCAGGTCAACCCAGCCATTACATTTAAACTTGAAGTGCTCTTTACCAAAAACAGATAGGCTATGACTGACTTTCTTGCAAGCGACCCGGTTGAAATCACTCCGATCGGCATTCTGACTTCCGGTTTTAAAGAAAAGTTTGGCACTCCCCGCCAATCCGGCCTGGTCGCCATGCCAGCCTCGATACACATGCTCCCGCCATTTGATACGACCGATGCGTTCGACGGCATAGACAACTTCTCCCACCTTTGGCTAGCGTTTTTGTTCCATAAAAACCGGGGCAAAGGCTGGTTACCGAAAGTGCGGCCGCCCCGCATGGGAGGCAACGAAAAACGGGGAGTCTTCGCGACCCGCAGTCCTTTTCGGCCAAACGGAATGGGTTTGTCCTGTGTCGAATTTAACGGGCTGCGTCGGGCACGCGATGGGTTATGGCTGGATATCATCGGTGCCGATATAATGGACGGCACACCCATTATCGATATCAAGCCCTATATTCCCTATGCCGATAGCAAAACGGACGCCCGCAGCTCGTTTGCCGCCGACGCGCCGAAAACGACCTTGCAAATCGAATGGCAGACAACCGCACTCGAGCGGTTGGCTCATCTACAAGTCGGTCACCAAAATCGACAAGGGATAGAAAACCTGAGAAAGCTGGTAGAAAGTACCTTGTCATTAGATCCACGTCCAGCCTATCAAAATGATCCAAATCGGATTTACGGCACACGTTTTTTCGAGTCTGACGTTAAATGGCAGGTGATCGATAAAACCGCGATTATTCTGGATATCTTGCCGCTTGATCAAGAAAAATCAGAACAGCAAACACAGGCAGATGCAAAACACAGAACATAAAAAATCGACTGGGTTCCAATGCCGCCCCGGCTGCGCTGCCTGTTGTATCGCGCCATCCATCGACTCCCCGATTCCCGGTATGCCGGAAGGCAAGCCAGCCGGGCAAAGATGCGTTCAGCTCGACGAAAACAATCTTTGCAAACTATTCGGTCAACCCGAAAGACCCGCTGTTTGCGCGGCTTTTGTCGCCAGTGCGGAGAACTGTGGCGACAGTACCGAACAGGCAATCAGGATACTGGATGCATTGGAACAGGCGACCCGACCGGAAACAAATGGCCAAACCGGGTGGCATTAAATGAAGCGAAACCCCATTTTGGTGACATGCTCTTAAAAGCGCAGCGTGCTCCAGTTCAGATTAACAAGAACGGCAAACCGGTTGTGGTGGTGATCTCAGCAGAAGAATACGAGAATATCGAACGCTCAAGCTGCGTTTTTTGCAATCAAGAGTCCTGCAGGTCAATGCTGATATAGCAGCAGGCAACCTGATTGATGGTGAGTCATTTTTCAGTGAATTAGACTCGGGACCACACGACCAATCGTCACTGATTCAGTGGCTTAAAGGTTTGGGAAACACCACCACTGTCCCACCTATGGCGCACCATGATTTTAACTGGATGTGGGAGGAGTTGGGTTTAGAATGCCGCATAGACGAATAACAATATGGCTAATTATCGCTTAACGCCGGATGCAAAATCAGCTTATTAAAAACGCATCACGCCAACGACAATAGTCCATCCGATTTAAAAATCTGTGATGGCTTGGGCTTTACAATTCCTGACGTTCGGCTCATGGCCACTTGATACGCTGTTATTTCAGCTCGACTTCCTCAGCCATATACTTGCCTTTGGCGTCTTTTATTATTTTGCCGATGGCCATTTCGGCATCGTGAGGAAAGGCAATCATGCCATTTTCCGCTATTAAAGATTCAATCAATCGGGTTTTTTCATCGATCAGTAGTTCGGGATAACGATCATATCCCATAGTAATGGAAAGGTTCACCCACGGGCTGCCCGGAACAAGATCAGACGCAAAAACAACGGGACAGTTGTCTGTTTTTATCCACGTCATCATAAGCCCGGGGGTATGTCCGTCAGACCAGAGAAAGGATAAAATCTCCGGGTACGGAGCCGCGTCATTGCGCTCGACCAGATGCAACCGGCCGGAGTTTTTCAGCAAAGTCTGTAAACCGGGAATATAAGATCCCCGGTCTCTTCGATTAGGCTGACAGGCTCTCTCCCACTGTTCTTTACCTACATATATTTGCGCATTCGGAAACAGCAACTGACTGTCACTATCCGCTTGCCACGGCGTTAACATACCACCGGCATGATCGAAATGCAGGTGGGACAAGATAACCATATCGATATCTTCGTGGGTAAGCTGATGCTCCTGCAACGCAATTAAAAGCCTATGATCGCTCTCGACAACACCATAGCGATCTCTCAAATGCGGGTCAAAAAACGCGCCGATGCCCGTTTCCAGTAAAATATTGTTACCCTGATATTGAATAAGCAAAGAACGACAAGACAATTCGATGCGGTTCAACTCGTCGACTTTCACCCAACGCTGCCACAGTGCCTTGGGCGCATTACCGAACATGGCTCCGCCATCGAGCTTTTGAGAATTACCTTTTAACGGGATTAGTTTCATAACAACACCTTAGTCAACAGGGTGATTGTGTTCTTTCAGCCTTGACACGATAACATTTATTGGCCACTTGCATCCACTGGGCTTTGCCGAATCAGCCATTCAATGCTGACGCGCAACCACGAACACCGCCTCGGTCGCCGCAGGCACCGAGCGGTTAGGGTCAGTTCTTCTGGATAGGAAAATATGCAGTGAGATTACCGATCGGCTATCGCTAAAAAACGCTTGTCGCTAACCGATCGTTCAGCGCTTAAAGTACGTGTCCGGCTTCTTTTCCGACATCCGGCGGATTACGCAGAAAGGATTCAGCGGCATCCGCAGCGAGAGGTTTACTGTAGAGGTACCCCTGAATATGCTGACAGCCGATGGAACGCAAGTATTCTATCTGAGCCGAGGTTTCGATACCTTCTGAAATAATATTGAGATTGAGACATTTTGACAGGGCGACGATGCCCCTGATTAGATCCCGGGCACTGTTACTGCTTTCAATTTCGCTGATAAAGGAGCGATCTATTTTCAGGAAATCTACCTGAATTTTCCGGAACCGGCTCAAGCCGGCATAGCCAGTACCAAAGTCATCGATTGCAATACTGATTCCGATTTCCCTGAGCTGCTGCACAATCGCCCCCAGATCGACGACGTTTTCTTCAAACAGCGTTTCCGTAATTTCAACTTCAAGCACTTTTGGATCGAGGCCAGTGTCGGCAAGGATCTGTTTTACGTCAGGGACAAAATCAGGATGGCAGAATTGCTTGATGGATACATTGACCGCAATACGGGGTACAGACAGCCCCTGGTCTATCCATGTCTTGGCCTGGCTACAGGCCGTTCGCAAAACCCAGGCACCAATTTCAATGATCAGACCGAGTTCTTCAGCTATTTTAATAAAGTCGAGCGGTGGCACCTGCCCCAGGGTGGGGTTGTGCCAGCGTAACAGCGCCTCCAGCCCGCTGACTTTGCCGGATTCCAGATCCATTTGGGGTTGGTAGTGAAGAAAAAACTCATTTCGGGCAGGCGCATGTCGCAATGCATTTTCCAGAGCCAGTCGCTTCACAGCCCGCGTGTTCATAGATTCCTGGTAGTAGGCAATGGTATTCTTGCCAGTCTGTTTGGCCGTGTACATAGCCAGATCCGCGTTTTTCAGCAGATCTTCGTTGGTTTCTCCATCCTGGGGATAAATGGCGATACCAATACTCAGCGTAGCCAGAATTTGATGTCCATCCAACATCAAGGGCTGGACAACGGTATCGGTGATGCGCTGGGCCACGCCAGCGGCGGCATGTTCTGCAGCGATTTTCGGTAGTACGACGATAAACTCATCGCCGCCAAGCCTGGCCGCGACCCATCGGCCAACGATGTCTGAGGCACGCAGACAAGAGACCACTCTTTCGGCAATGATCTTCAGCAACTTGTCACCAAAGCCGTGTCCCAGAGAATCATTGATCAGCTTGAAATTATCCACATCAATAAACAGCAGGGCCACTTGTGACTGATTCGCTTTGGCATGTCGCAACGCCTTCGCAAGTCGCTCTGAAAGCATGGTTCTGTTTGGCAGACCGGTCAATCTGTCATAGAACGCAAGTTGATGCAAGCGCCCTCTTACGTCTCTGGCGAGTTGCCATTTGCGAGTCAATGCATGCGCCATTTGCAGTACTTCCATATTGTCAAACGGCTTTTTAAGAACCAGCAGATTGTCCGTCTCGCCCAGTATATTGCGTATTTCCTGCCACGAATAGTCCGCATAGGCGGTGCATAACACAACCTGCAATTCCGGGTCTCTTTGCCAAAGCCCCCGAATGGTTTCAACGCCGTCTATTCCGGGAGGCATGCGGCTATCCACAAAGGCCAGCGCGTAGGGCTGACTCTCTGCCAACGCCTGCTCCACCATAACCAGTCCTTCTGCACCCTGAGTCGCACAATCGAGCTTGAAATTCAACGCGCCGCTCGTTGGCTTTGCGGTACCGAAAAGTACCGCTTCCAGGTCGTCCAGATCGGCATCTTCATTCGGTGCCTTGATCAGGATTTTGGCAAAATCCTGATGAATGGCCTGATTGTCGTCGATGGTGAGAATACGGTATGACTGATTGTTTCCGGCATCCATCATACACTTTCTCCAGAATGAACAGGCACTTCCAGGGTAAAGGTGGCGCCGCATCCGGGGCCGTCGCTGGCAACGTTAATGTCGCCGCCTAGAGAACGGGCAGCCAATACCCCGCTGTGCAAACCAAATCCATGGCCTTTTTTACGCGTGGTAAAGCCGTGCTGAAAGATACGATCCATATTTTCGGGCAGGATGCCAACGCCAGTATCCTGCACCTGAAAAGCCACTCGATTCTGAGCGGGACTGAAAATACGCAGAATCACCTTTTTGGGGCCATCACCTTCTGAGCAAGCGTATTTGGCATTGGTAATGAAGTTCAGCAAAATCTGCATGATGGTATGTTTGTCTGCAACTATGGCAGGGACATCCTTATAGTCACGAACAACGTCAATCTGATGCCGGGTCATTCCACCCGAGTTCAAGGTCAATGCGTCCTCCATCAGGTCTTTAGGAGCGACGGTTTCAACCACGCCGAGAACGCGTCCGTAGGTTTGCTGCATGCTGACAATTTCCTTGATATGATCGATCTTGCGGCGCAACGCTTCGACCTCGTCTACTATTTGCTGATGCTCTTTTTGCAACGCTGTCGCCAGAGAATTTAGATAGGCCGGGATTTGTTTGCCACGCGAATCTTCTGTCAAGAAATGGGCGAGGCCACCCTGGGGCTCCGTCAAGAGAGCCGCGACTTTACTGACATTGCCGATCCGGGACTGGCGAACCTGTTCCCGGATCAAATTGCTGGAGACGTTAACACTGTTTAAAACATTGCCAACATTATGGAGCACGCCCGTTGCCACTTCAGCCATGCCGGCAGTACGCGACATTTCAAGCAGCGAACTCTGGGTCTCGGCTAACTGACTCATAGCCTGCTCTTTGGCTGTTACCTGATCCTGGAGTTCCCTGGTTCGTTCTTCAACCCGTTCTTCCAGCGTGGCTTTGGCTTCCAGCAAGGATTGCTGGGCCTGCTGCCGGGCAATGGTTGTACCCAGCATATCTGCGATAGCACAGATGCTGTCCTGCTCGCTTTCAAGCCACGCACGTTCGCGACTACAGTCATCCAGACCAATAAAGCCCCACCAGTCTTTTCCCACCATAATTGGCACGAGGATAACGGAATAAATTCCCAGGGGTTCCAGTATGGCTCGAATTTCATCATTCATCTTGGATAACAGCACAGAGACGGCTTCGTTCTGCCCAAGCGAGGAGATTATTTTTTCACCCAAACCGCTTTCAGCGTAGGGGAGGCTTTGTAATGCAGGATTGGCTATTTGGGCAGTAATGTTTTCGGCCACCCATTCACAGCGCCGAGACATACATAGTTGACCACTATCGTCGCGGGTGTTTTCAAAAACATAAACCCGGGAGGCATCGATCGACTGCCCCATTTTCTCCATGATAGGCGGGATGGCGACTTGCCAATCCATGCATTGCAGAAAGTGTTGAGCGGCATAGCGGACACTGTCTATAATTATTTCCCGATGCAGCAGTCCTTCGGTCATATTGTTAACCGAGTCAGCCAAATTGCCGATCTCATCCCGGCGGGTGCTTTCGGCACGCACATTGAGGTTACCACTGGCAATCTGGTAGACAACATCGCGCAGCCGGATAATTGGTTTAACCAACTGATGAGCGTAGCCCAGACAGAGTAACAGGCTGAGGATCGCGCAGCCCAGGCCCAACAAGAAGGTCTGATGATAGAAGTGACCCAGACGCTGGTTATAATTACTGAGGCTTAAGCCAATATGAAGCCATCCCCATTTAACACCTGAATGCTCAAGCGGATGGGCGTGATGAAAAACCTGTCTATCCAGAACCGGAGTGGTGGCGATGGCACTGACATAGTGGAGTGTCTCAGGAATCCAGAATTCATCTATGTTTTTCTCGAGCTTCCACCCGTTTCGCTGATTGATCAAAGCAAATTCATTCTTTTTTACGATGACCAAAAATTCCAGATCAGGGTCACCCTCCAGCAAAGCCCGGCTGGTCCTGACCAGGCTGGAAAAGTTCTCCGTGATGGCCTCTCTTTCGATTGCATGATGCACTGACGCCTCCAGACTTCTGCTCTTGGATTCCATATCCTCGAAAAATATGGCTTTTTGCTGGGGGATGATAACGACAACAAAAATTATCAAGGTGCCGATAGATACCAGCCAAGAAATTAGCGCAATGCGGAAACCTATACCGAAAGAAATCGGAGTTGTATTCGAGTTTTTCATAGCAACCTTCTTCACTACGGACTTCTTTTTATCTAGCCACATGGTTAGAGGAATGCATACCAGAAGTGGTCTTGCCAAACACTCTGGTTTGTTTAGAGCAGTATAGAGCATATATTGCCCGGCAGGAGACTGACAAAGTCCTGTTTGATCATGGAACCACCGCCCCGTTCCAGATTCTAAGTTGCAAACACTGGCGATACCTCAGCCCCCTTATATCAGGATAGACCGGGTTTCCCGATTAGCCATCATTAACAGCTGAAATTGAAAAATGATGACTGGCCACAACAAAACCTTCACGCAAATAGAATCTATGTGCAGGAAAGCGCGGGACAACAGAATCCAAATGAATTTGTTCACAACCCTTTTCTAAGGCATCGGCATTGAACCAATCAATGAAAGACTTACCGTCCCCTGTTGACCGATGCCGAGAGTTTGTTACCTGATCGTCGAAGCAGATAGATTTACCCCAGGCGAGCTTTACACCGGTGCTCAAACCGGCAACGGCAAGAATATCATTCGAGGATTTAACGTAGGCAACTCGATAACCCGCCAATATGCTGAACAAACACCCAATCACGTACCCTCATTAGCGTGTCATATTTTTCAGGGTCGACTGTATCGATGCCGCTGAGCGGTTCCTGAACTTTTGGGGTGTCGGATGATTTCACGATAAAAATCCGGTTTTGAAGTTATTCTGTCCAGACTGCGTATTCATTACCGTTAGGATCGGCAAAATGAAACCTGCGACCACCAGGAAAAGAGAATACTGGCTTGGTAATCGTCCCCCCCGCTTTTTCGATTTTTGCCAGCGTTGTTTCAAACTCGTCGCTGTAGAGAACGACAAGCGCACTGCCTCGATCCGTTGTCGAACTGAGGCTGGATCGATAGAAGCCGCCATTTATGCCTTTGTCTTTAAAAGCGACATATTCAGAACCATAGTCGACAAAGATCCAGCCAAATACTTCAGCAAAAAATTTCTTGGTAATCGCCAGGTTTTTTGACGGAAATTCAACGTAGGTTATTTTTTCATGCTTGCTCATTTTGACCTCTTTTGTCTTTTATTCAATATCTATTGCCTATTTTTGGAGGGTTCCTGCATGACGCAGGGTTTACCGGCGTGCACAACAGACCCCGTGAAACGATTTATTTCGAGGTATTGTTATTCCACTTTAAAACGTAAAACCGTTTTCAGTTTTTCCGGTACTACTTTTCTTGGATCTGAAATATATATTTCCTTGTGTTTCATTGATTTTCGTTTTAGCTGATTGTTCCTGGCAAAATCATCCATAAGTGCAAATGATTCCGGTTCGTTGTCATAACTGCCCAGATGCATCATTTGTATACACTTGCCTTCCGATATTTGGCGAAATGCTATTGCTTGAATAGGGAGATGGGGCTTTTTCTTCATTGCCCAGGCCTTGGCCATTTCTGCAAATTCACTTGACACAAAATTTGGCTGACGAATCATCAACGTAAAAACGAGCTCATCTTTGTTTACAGCCCCGTCAAAAGATCGCTTTGCCTTTTCTGATAGATCCCAAACCCCTTCCAACGGATACACTGTGTATTCGTAGAAATTTTCGGGTTGCAGTCCTTTCTTGTGAGACATTCGTATTGCATACGAAACCGCATACAAGGCGTCGACACATTCGGCAAAAAACGGGCTGTCGGGATTTCCACTTCCGCTAATCGTACAATAGTTAAATTGCGGAACATCCACAAGCACAGGCTTTTTAGGTGGTAAGTAAATATTTTTTTCTTCTTTTCGCCATTCGTATTTCATACTAAAGTCAACCCTTTGACCGATATATTCATTCAGAACGGAATATCATCATCCATATCGTCCAAGGGTTCTGGCATAGGCGCCGGCTGACCGGCACTCGACCCATAGCTGCCACTGCGCTGTGCATTGGCGGGTGCCGGTGCGGGCTGTCCTTGGTTCAACTGCTGGCCACCCGTTTGATAGCCAGCTTGCTGGCTATCGTTGTAAGCCGGTGCACCACGATCCATATTGTTATCCCCCCATGCACCGGCGCGACTGTCCAACATCTGCATGTCGTTGCCGATGATCTCGGTCGTGTACCTATCCTGACCACTGTTATCTTGCCACTTGTTCGTTCTAAGGCGACCTTCCAGATAGACCTTCGAGCCTTTTCTCAAATATTCTTTGGCAATTTCTGCCAGGCGATTAAACAATACGACCCGATGCCATTCTGTTCTGGGCACCATTTGCCCGGTATTTTTGTCTTTGTAACTGTCATCAGTGGCAATACTGAGGTGGGTCACCGCAGACCCTTGGGCGGTGTATCGTGTCTCCGGATCAGATCCAAGATTACCAATTAGTATGACTTTATTGACTCCACGCGCCATTTTTCTCTCCGGCTAATTAAACGATTATTGAAACATCCCTGTCGATGTCTTGATTGGGCCGATCGTAACAAATTTTCGTGGTACTGACACCTGGGGAAACTCCCTACAAAAGTAGTTGTGACGCCAAAGTCATTCCACAGCACACTTACCCGATGCGAAAGGCGAGTAATGCCTGATCGAGTCTATGTCAACCTTGGCCTGATCCACCTTTAGGTAAGCAGAGCGTTCTTCAACCACGACAACCACATCCTCAACCCCATAAATGCCAGCCAACTCCATCGATATGCGTTGAGCATCATCCGGATTCAGGTCGCCATTGAGTTTAACCATCAAACTTGTCGTATAGCCCGGCGATTTCATTGACAAAGCGTACAAAAACCACCCCCCCGTCACCCCAGACCGCCACAGACACCGCCAAAAAAGGCACCTAAAAACTGGCTCATCGAATAAACCCCCATCGCGGTTCCCTTGACTCCGGCCGGTGAAATTTTGCTGACTAAAGATGGCAAAGACGCTTCCAGCAGATTAAACGCCATAAAAAAGGCAAACAAGCCAAACCACATTTCAGTAAGTGAATCATCAATAAAGACCAGCCACAGCAGTGATAGTGACAGTAGCGCAATCGCGGCTAGTAAAACGGGTTTCATTTTCCGTTTCTTCTCACCGACAATAATGAAGGGAATCATTGCAAAAAACGAACATGCCGTAACGGAAAGGTATACTGGCCAATGCTCGGTTTGACCAAGCTGGAAATTCTCGATCAGACCCAAAGGAAGCACGACGAAAACGGCTGTCAAACACAGGTGCAGTGCGAAGATACCAAAATCCAGCCTGCGCAGCTCTGAATTATTCAAGGCCAGGCTTACCATATCCATGGCGGGCTGGGCATCTCTATGGCGAACACCCATAACCGGCGTTGGCACCAAAAAAGTGATAATGATAATACCCATTCCTGCCATACAGGCGGTCAACCAGAAAATCCCCGACAAACCAAACCAGCCGGCAACTATTGGCCCAAGTACCAACGCAGCTGAAAAGGCGATACCAATAGACATGCCAATCACCGCCATGGCCTTGGTGCGATTTTCTTCTTTGGTAAGATCACTTAACAAAGCCATCAGAACGCTTGCGATTGCTCCCGCGCCTTGCAGCAAGCGACCCGCTATCACACCATATATCGACTCCGATACCGCCGCTACGATACTGCCCGCTGCAAAAATCAGCAAACCAACGACGATTAGTTTTTTACGACCATAGCGATCCGATAAAAGCCCGAAAGGAACTTGCAACACCGCCTGGCTCAGCCCATAAGCACCAATGGCCAACCCAATAAGGTAGCCAGTCGCGCCGGTCAAAGATTGCCCGAGAACACTGAACACCGGCAGCATCATAAACAAGCCCAACATTCGCATTGCATAGAGTACCGCTAACGAAACTACTGTCCGTCTTTCACCAAACTTCATTCAATTCAACCTAAATATCCATGCCCCAAGACGGGGTTTTATGGTAGCCTTCAACACTTGGTTTTTTACCAAGAACCAGAAAACGGACATATTACCAAAAAGAGACCGACAAGGGGGTTGTAACGATTTATTTTTAACCGGAAATGCTTTCCAGAGATCGGCAATCAAGTTATCGGGTTTGATATGTCCATTTGTGACTAATTCGCCTACGCTCCCTGGGCTTACAGGTATTTCTATGTCATTATTCACTTTGGCAACCTTTTTTTGGTGTTTTTTTTAAGTGCGATGAAACAATATCCGATTGACGCTGTTTTTTCTTTTATTTCAATCATATAAAGAGCTTTTTGTGTCATTTCCGAACGCCGAAACATGAGTAAATAATTGTACGACAGTGAAAATGCGGTGTTATTTTTTTTAAGATAGCGCAGCCAGATAGTCGATCCAACCACATAATGTCAGCACTATAGTAGTGTACTCTTAGGGTAATCTCATGGAAAACATCCTGGTTCAGGGTGCGCGAACGCACAACCTGAAAAATATTGATATCGAAATTCCCAGAGACAAAATGATCGTCATTACCGGACTCAGCGGCTCCGGCAAATCGTCTCTGGCCTTTGATACGCTATATGCTGAAGGCCAACGCAGATACGTCGAATCACTTTCGACCTACGCGAGACAGTTTTTGTCCATGATGGAAAAACCCGATGTCGATCACATTGAAGGCTTGTCGCCCGCCATCTCGATAGAGCAGAAATCGACCTCTCACAACCCACGATCCACCGTTGGAACTATCACCGAAATTTACGATTACCTCAGATTACTTTTCGCACGTGTTGGTGACCCTCGCTGCCCCACACATGAACTGCCGCTGCAAGCACAAACCATCAGCCAAATGGTGGATCACGTACTCGCAATGGAACCCGGCAGCAAACTTCTGCTTCTGGCACCTATAGTGCGCGGCAGAAAAGGTGAGCACCAGCATGTATTCGACAATCTTAAAAGACAAGGATTTATCCGGGTCAGACTGGACGGCATCGTCACCGATCTGGACGATATCCCTTCTCTGGATAAAAATAAAAAACACAGCATCGAAGTTGTAGTCGATAGATTCAAGGTAAAAGAAGACATTGAACTGAGGCTTTCCGAATCATTTGAAACCTGCCTCGACTTATCGGATGGACTCGCGATCATCGCCCCACTCGAAGGGTCTGGCAATGAAAGCATTTTTTCCTCTCGCTTTTCTTGCCCGCAGTGCGGCTACGCAATCAGCGAACTGGAACCCAGACTGTTTTCCTTCAACAATCCATCCGGAGCGTGCCCGGATTGCGACGGACTGGGCATCAAGCAATTTTTCGATCCCGACAAAATTGTTCAGGATGAATCCTTGAACCTGGCCGAAGGAGCGATAAAAGGCTGGGATCGACGGACAGTCTACTACTATCAAATGCTGGAAAGTGTCGGTCAGCATTATAACGTGGATATCAGCCAACCTTTCAACCAGCTCCCGAAAGACTTCAGAAACATCATCTTGTTTGGCAGCGGCAAGCAGGCGATAGATTTTAGCTACGTCAATACGAGAGGCGATATCATACATCGAGCACATCGTTTCGAAGGCGTCGTGCCGAATCTAGAACGACGCTACCGAGAGACAGAGTCTCAGGCAGTGAGAGAAGACCTGTCCAAACTGCTCACCAGCAGGCGTTGTCAGGCATGCCAGGGTTCACGCTTGAATCAAGCGGCAAGAAACGTATTTATCGGAAAATCAAACCTGCCAAGTATTGCATGTTTATCGATAGAGGCTTCGTTAGCGTATTTTGATGGCCTACACCTGACTGGCAGAAAGCGCGAGATAGCGGACAAAATTGTCAAAGAGATCAGGTTACGACTGCAGTTTTTGGTCAATGTCGGGCTGGAGTACCTGACTCTCGATCGCGGCGCCGATACGTTATCAGGCGGAGAGGCACAACGGATACGCTTAGCGAGCCAGATCGGCGCCGGGCTTGTCGGTGTGATGTACATTTTGGATGAACCATCGATCGGTCTGCACCAACGCGACAATGACCGACTGCTCGAAACCCTGGCCCATCTAAGAAACCTGGGCAATACACTTATCGTGGTAGAGCATGATGAAGATGCCATTCGCGCGGCGGATTGCGTTATTGACATTGGACCGGGAGCTGGCGTTCATGGGGGACACATCGTCGCCCAAGGCACGCCGGACGAAATCGAAAATCACCGCGACTCGATCACTGGCGCCTACCTGTCGGGGCGCAAAAAAATCGCAATCCCTGAACAGCGCACCCAACCGGATAGCGACAGGCAACTGACACTGACCGGCGCCAGCGGCAACAACCTCAACAATGTCACTCTGAGCATTCCAGCCGGACTGTTTACGTGCATTACCGGCGTGTCAGGTTCCGGAAAATCGACACTGATCAACTCAACACTCTATCCAATTCTCGCGCAACGGCTAAATGGCGCGAAATCTCCATCGCATTCGCCTTACCGGAGCATTGATGGATTAAACCATTTTGATAAAGTCATCGACATAGACCAAAGCCCGATTGGCCGCACACCCAGATCGAACCCGGCCACTTACACCGGGCTTTTCACCCCGATCAGAGATCTTTTTTCAGGAACCCAGGAAGCAAGATCCAGGGGCTATAAAGCAGGCCGTTTCAGCTTCAATGTAAAAGGCGGCCGATGTGAAGCCTGCCAGGGTGATGGTGTCATAAAGGTAGAAATGCACTTCTTGCCAGATATGTATGTGCCTTGCGATGAATGCAAAGGCAAACGCTATAACAGGGAAACGCTCGATATTTTATACAAGGGGAAAAACATTAACCAAGTGTTGGATATGACGGTGGAAGAAGCTTACGATTTTTTTTCAGCCGTACCTTTTATTGCCAGAAAACTAAAAACACTAATGGATGTAGGACTTAGCTACCTAAGACTGGGTCAAAATGCAGTTACCTTATCCGGGGGTGAGGCGCAACGAGTCAAATTGGCCAAGGAGCTTTCCAAAAGGTCTACCGGCAAAACTATCTACATATTGGATGAACCAACCACAGGGCTTCACTTTTTCGACATTCAACAACTACTCAACGTTTTGTTGGCATTGAAATCACAGGGCAATACCATCATAGTGATCGAGCATAACCTCGATGTGATAAAAACGGCAGACTGGATAATCGATCTGGGCCCTGAGGGCGGAACCAAGGGCGGAAACGTGATAGCGGAAGGGACACCGGAAGACATTGCAAACATTGAACAATCGTACACCGGAAACTATCTGGCCAAACTGCTTAACCATAGGCAAGCAGGAACCTGAGCCTAACTCTTAACAGTGAGATTTTCAGATAAAAACCAAAAAAGCCCGCATCGATCACGGGCTTTCTACAAGACCTAAACTAGCCAAACTCAGCAAGAACGTGTATTGCCTAGTCTTCTTCCACGGCTGCTTCAATAGGCCGATCAACCAACTCTACATAGGCCATAGGTGCGTTGTCACCGGCACGAACACCACATTTCAATATCCGGATGTAACCGCCAGGGCGATTTTCGTATCGAGGCCCAAGCTCATTAAAGAGTTTGGTTACACTACTTCTGTTTCTCAAACGTGCAAAGGCCAATCGACGATTAGCGACACTATCTCGCTTTGCTAGAGTAATCAAAGGCTCTGCTACGCGCCGAAGTTCTTTGGCTTTTGGCAATGTTGTCTTTATCAGCTCATGCTCAACCAAAGACGATGTCATATTTTTAAACATCGCCTGGCGATGAGCGCTATTTCTATTTAATTTACGACCACTTTTACGATGACGCATTTTTTTGATCCTTTATCTTCTACAACCTGGCACTAACCGCCCAGCACTCGATCATCACCTTTCAAACTGGCCGGCGGCCAGCTCTCAAGCCTCATACCTAGCGACAAGCCTCTTGTTGCCAAAACATCTTTTATTTCTGTTAGCGACTTCTTACCCAGATTGGGAGTTTTAAGCAGTTCAACTTCAGTACGCTGAATCAGGTCACCAATGTAATAGATATTTTCTGCTTTCAAACAGTTTGCCGAACGAACCGTAAGTTCGAGGTCATCAACCGGTCTCAACAGTATTGGATCAACCTCTTCCTCTTCCTCGACCAGCTCCGGTTCCTTTTCATTGTCAAAATCGACAAACACGGCAAGCTGCTGCTGAAGAATCGTCGCCGCCCGTCGAATTGACTCCTCCGGATCGATCGCTCCATTGGTTTCAAGATCGATAACCAGCTTGTCCAAATCGGTACGCTGCTCAACCCGCGCATTTTCTACCGAGTACGACACCCGTCGAACCGGACTGAATGATGCGTCAAGTTGCAATCGCCCAATTGCTCGGGTTTCATCATCTGCAGAAAACCGCTGATCAGAAGGCTCATAACCACGCCCTCTGGCAATTTTTAATCTCATATCAATACTAGCTGAACCACTAAGGTTACAGATAACTTGCTCTGGATTAAGGATCTCTACATCGTGATCAACCTGAATATCGCCAGCAGTTACCGCTCCAGGGCCGGTACGAGACAAAGTCAATACCACTTCGTCTCTATTGTGCATTCTGATAGACAAACCTTTTAGGTTCAGCAATATTTCAATGACATCTTCCTGAACACCTTCGATCGCACTGTACTCATGTAAAACACCATCTATCTCGACTTCAACTACCGCGCAACCCGGCATTGAAGAAAGAAGAATACGGCGAAGCGCACTTCCTAGAGTATGACCAAACCCCCGCTCCAACGGCTCCAAAGTGACCTTTGCATGAGTTGTACTTATTTCCTGTACTTCGATATTACGAGGATTTAGAAATTCATTAACTGAACGCTGCATTGTTTCCCCTACGATATAATATTTGGGTGCTTGGATTACTTGGAATAAAGTTCAACTATCAGGTTCTCGTTAATTTCCGCTGACAATTCACTTCTTTCAGGAGCAGCTTTAAATATCCCGGACAACTTTGCACTATCGACATCGACCCAGTCGATTGGCGCTCTGTTCGCCGCTATTTCTAAGGCGCTTTTGATCCGCAGTTGATTTTTCGCTTTCTCTCTTATCGAGATAACATCCCCGGGCTTTACCTGGTAAGATGCAATGTTCAACACCTTATCATTGACGAGAATTGCCTTGTGAGATACGAGTTGACGGGCTTCTGAGCGAGTCGCACCGAACCCCATTCTATAAACCACGTTATCGAGTCGACGCTCCAAAAGCTGCAGCAGGTTTTCACCCGTTGCCCCTTTCAAACGAGCGGCTTCCTTATAGTAATTCCTGAATTGCCTTTCCAGTACGCCATAAATACGGCGAACTTTCTGTTTTTCACGAAGCTGAAGACCATAGTCAGAGAGTCTTCCCCTTCTCGCGCCATGCTGACCTGGAGCTGTTTCGAGATTACATTTTGAGTCTAATGCTCGTGCGCCACTCTTCAAGAAAAGATCGGTGCCTTCACGCCGAGACAACTTACACTTTGGACCAATATACCTAGCCATTTATTGCCTCCTTATACGCGACGTTTCTTGGGTGGACGACAGCCATTATGCGGAATCGGCGTTACGTCTGTAATATTGGTAATTTTGTAGCCACACGCGTTGAGCGCGCGCACTGCCGATTCACGTCCGGGACCCGGCCCCTTAACAAGTACATCCAGATTTTTCAGGCCGTATTCAGCAGCCGCATTACCGGCTCTTTCAGCTGCTACCTGCGCAGCAAAAGGCGTACTTTTCCGCGACCCTCTAAAACCTGATCCACCAGCCGTTGCCCAGCTAAGCGCATTGCCTTGACGATCAGTGATGGTCACTATCGTGTTATTGAACGAAGCGTGAATATGCGCCACTCCGTCAACAACCGTCTTTTTCACCTTTTTACGGGTACGTTGTCCTGGCTTAGCCATTCGTTACATTCCTATTTTCTAATTGGTTTACGTGGACCTTTACGGGTTCTGGCGTTAGTCTTGGATCTTTGTCCACGCACAGGCAGACTGTGCCTATGACGCAGCCCCCTATAACAACCCAGGTCTTTCAACCGTTTTATGTTCATTTGAACTTCACGACGCAAGTCACCTTCTACGGTAAGATTGGTAACCTCTGTACGTAATGAGTCCAACTGCTCTTCGGACAAGTCTTTAATCCGCCGCATTGGCTCAATATTCGTTGCCTCGCAAAGTTTATATGCTGTTGTTTTTCCAATCCCATAAATATAGGTCAAAGAAATCACAGCATGTTTATTATCGGGTATATTGACACCAGCAATACGTGCCATGATGTGTTACTCCGGTTAAACTCCGCTATTGATATTATCCGCCTTTGACAAAAGGGCGCAAAATGATAGCGCCTGATTAGTTATAAATCAAGCGCTATTTTGACGCCCTTTTTAGTAACGACAAGTATTAGCCTTGGCGTTGTTTATGACGAGGTTCTTTGCAAATAACCCTAACAGAGCCATTGCGACGTATAACTTTGCAGTTTCTACAAATCTTCTTGACTGACGCGCGCACTTTCATCGTAACTGATCTCCACCAATTTGTGCTAAATAAAAAGCTATCGACTGATTCCGCTTCGACCATAGTTTTTCAAATTCGATTTTTTCATCAGAGATTCATACTGATGTGACATCAAATGAGACTGAACTTGAGCCATAAAGTCCATAACCACAACAACAACGATAAGCAGTGATGTTCCACCAAAATAAAAAGGAACATTCCAGGCTACGACCATAAACTGAGGCAATAGCGAGACTGCCGTAATATACAAAGCACCAAAAATAGTCAGCTTTGTCAAAACACCATCTATATAGTTGGCTGTCTGATCACCCGGTCGTATACCCGGAACAAATGCACCAGACTTTTTAAGATTGTCTGCCACTTCTTTGGGGTTATACATCAATGCCGTGTAAAAGAAGCAAAAGAACATGACCGCGGCGGCAAAAAGTATAATATACAAAGGCTGACTGGGAGCCAGCGCCTGAGAAATATCAGCTAGCCACTGCATCCCCTCTTTCTGACCAAACCACTGACCGAGCGACGCCGGAAACAGCAAGATACTCGACGCAAATATAGGAGGAATAACGCCCGCCATATTCACCTTCAGAGGCAAATGACTACTTTGCTGAGCATACACTTTTCGACCCTGCTGACGCTTGGCGTAGTTGACTGTGATACGCCTTTGACCACGCTCCATAAAAACGACGAAGGCAACAATTACAACAGCGAAAACCGCAATTGCCAGCAATGCGAGAATATTGATCTCACCCTGCCTCGCCTGCTCCAGAGATTGGCCGAATGCAGAAGGCAGGCCGGCGACAATACCAGCAAATATCAATAATGAGATACCATTACCAATACCTCTTTCCGTAATCTGTTCGCCCAGCCACATTAAAAAAACGGCACCACAAACGAAAGTAATCACCGCAACAAAATAGAAGCTGTAATTATCAACAAAGGTAACGCCTTGAGAAGCGAGACCAACGGAAATACCGGTCGCCTGCACAGTGGCCAGAACGACTGTCGCATACCGAGTCATTTGACTGATCTTGCGGCGCCCTGCCTCGCCCTCTTTTTTTAGTTGCTCAAGCTGGGGGCTCACTACCGTCATTAATTGCATTATGATAGACGCGGAAATGTAAGGCATAATACCCAGAGCAAAAATACTCATTCTTTCCAGCGCGCCACCAGAAAACATGTTAAACAAACTCAGTATCGTTCCCTGATTTTGTTCAAACAACGCAGCCAATCTGTCTGGATTGATTCCCGGAACAGGTATATGCGCGCCGATTCTGTATACAACGATTGCCAGAAAAACAAACCAAAGTCTGCTTCTCAGTTCGGCAAATCCCTTTCCTGCTGACGGTAACGGTGATTTAGCCATTTAGCCCTCTACTTTGCCTCCGGCCGCCTGAATCACTTCAAGCGCACCTTTAGTCACTTTAAGACCCTTCAGGATTACGGCCTTGTTGAGTTCTCCAGACTTAATAACCTTTACTGTCTTCGCATTGGCACCGACCAGATTCGCTTTTTTAAGTACATCCAGATCAATAACTTCTGCATCGACAATAGCTAACTCATTCAATCGAACTTCCTCTGAAAACCGACCTTTCCTCGAGGTAAAGCCAAATTTCGGCAAGCGCCTTTGTAGCGGCTGTTGACCGCCCTCAAAACCCGGCTTGACAGAGCCGCCCGAACGAGCCTTCAATCCCTTATGACCTCGGCCACAGGTTTTACCTGAACCGCTACCAATACCTCGACCAAGACGCTTTGGCGCCTTCTTCGATCCTGGAGCTGGGCTTAGAGAATTCAGTTTCATATCACTCACCTTCAACCCTTACCATATAATTCACTTTATTGATCATACCTCTAACTGCCGGCGTATCTTCAACCTCAACAGTGTGACCAATTTTTCTCAAACCCAACCCTCGGACACTCGCTTGATGCTTAGGCAGTCGCCCAATGGTGCTTTTGGTCAGGGTAACTTTGACAGTTTTTTTGTCAGTCATCGTAATTACTCCGAAATCTCTTCCACTGTTTTACCGCGCTTCGCCGCAACCGCTTCCGGTGACGTCATGTCCTTCAAACCTTCAAACGTTGCCCTGACAACATTGACCGGATTGGTCGATCCGTAGCATTTTGCCAAAACATTCTGCACGCCAGCCACTTCCAATACAGCACGCATTGCACCGCCTGCGATAATCCCCGTACCATCCGAAGCAGGCTGCATAAACACTTTGGATGCACCATGCCTTGCACTCACCGGGTACTGTAAGGTCGTTCCATTAAGCGCCACATTGATCATATTCTTTTTCGCGGATTCCATCGCCTTTTGAATGGCAACCGGAACTTCACGCGCTTTACCACGACCAAATCCAACCCGACCGTTGCCATCACCCACAACTGTCAGCGCGGTAAAACCAAAAATTCGGCCACCCTTAACTACCTTGGCAACACGATTAACCTGTACCAGCTTTTCCTGTAAATCAGGTGTTTTTTGATCATTAACACTCATATCTATACCCCTTAGAATTCCAGTCCAGCTTCACGTGCAGCATCAGCCAAAGCCTTTACGCGACCATGATATCTAAAGCCGGATCGGTCAAATGCAACGGCTGTCACACCCACTTCTTTTGCCTTTTCCGCGATTGCCTTACCCACCTTTGTCGCGGCTTCAATGTTACCCGTACTTCCCTCTCTCAGCTCTTTTTGAATTGTCGAAGCCGAGGCAAGTATTCGTGAGCCGTCACCAGAGATAATCTGAGCATAAATATGACGAGGAGTTCTGTGCACGCACAACCGAACGGCACCGGCTTCTCTCATGTTCAGCCTAGTTTTGCGCGCTCTACGCATCCTAGATTGTTTTTTAACATTCATCGACTTACCCTACTTTTTCTTAGCTTCTTTACGACGCACATACTCATCAGCATATCTGACACCTTTACCCTTATATGGCTCAGGTGGTCTGAATGCGCGTATTTCAGCTGCTGCTTGACCAATTACCTGTTTATCAATTCCCTTCAATACCACCTCAGTTTGAGAAGGAGTTTCACAAGTAACACCCGCTGGCAATGCATACTCTACTGGGTGCGAAAAACCCAGGGTAAGATTCAAACTCGAACCCTTTGCTTGCGCTCTGTATCCAACACCAATCAATTGCAATTTCTTTTCAAAACCTTGGGTGACACCAACAACCATGTTGTTGACTAACGCTCGAATGGTACCGGACATTGCTTTGGCCTGCTTGCCGCCATTTTTGGCCGCAAACCTTAGCTCATTTTCTTCCTGCTTTATTTCAACCATTTCGTGAATGGCCATTTTAAGAGAGCCTTTACCACCTTTAACTTCGATCTCGCCACCCTGCATCTTCACCTCAACACCGGGCGGTAAAGCAACAGGACTATTAGCAACTCTGGACATCTTTAACTCCTAGAATACTGTGCAGATAACTTCGCCACCAACGCCGGCTTTTCTTGCTGCCCGATCCGTCATTACACCCTTGGAGGTAGACACGATCGCCACGCCGAGGCCATTGGAGACTTTTGGCAATTCTTGCGAGCCCTTGTATTGTCGTAACCCTGGACGACTGACACGCTTAATCTGCTCAATTACAGGCTTACCTTCAAAGTATCTAAGCTCTATCGATAAAGATGGCTTAACTTCCTCTGAAACTTGATAACTTTCGATATACCCTTCTTCCTGCAATACCTTGGCGACAGATACTTTCATCTTCGATGAAGGCATAGCAACCGATTTTTTTTCTGCCATCTGGGCATTACGAATACGAGTAAACATATCCGCTAATGTGTCTTGCATACTCATCTGTATGAGGCTCCTATCATTCTTTTCAGTTGTGCAGCGGAAACTCTCGCTTACCAACACCGCTTGTTACCAGGACGCTTTTTTCAATCCGGGAACATCACCAAGCATACCGTATTCTCGCAGTTTTATACGTGACAACTTGAACTTACGAAATACCCCATGAGGTCTGCCAGTAACCTGACATCTTCTTCGAAGCCTGATGGGACTCGCATTTCGCGGCAACTTCTGTAGCTGTTGCTGGGCTTCCCAACGCTCTTCCTCGGTGGTCTTGACGTCACCGATTTTAGCTTTTAGCTGCCGTCGCTTTTCTGCGTATTTCTCTACAGTTTTGATTCGCTTGAGCTCACGCTCTTTCATACTTATCTTTGCCATAATTTCAAACCTTACTTTCTAAAGGGGAAATTGAAGGCTTTCAACAACGCTCGACCTTCGTCATCTGTTCTTGCTGAAGTGGTAACAGTAATATCCATTCCGCGCAACTTGTCTACCTTGTCATACTCGATCTCAGGAAAGATAATCTGCTCTTTGATACCCATACTGTAGTTACCACGACCATCAAAAGATTTACCGTTCAGGCCACGGAAATCCCGGATACGAGGGATAGAAATATCTACCAGTCTCTCCATGAATTCCCACATTCTGTCGCCACGCAATGTCACCTTACAACCAATTGGGTAACCTTCGCGGATTTTGAATGCCGCTACTGATTTTTTGGCTTTCGTCACAACCGGCTTTTGGCCAGAAAGCAACGTCATATCTGCCACTGCATGATCGATCTGCTTTTTGTCCCCAAGCGCTTCACCGACACCCATATTGAGCGTTATTTTCTCCAGCCTGGGCACCTGCATGACGTTCCGGCAGCCAAGCTCCTTCATCAACGCGGGCACAATCTCTTTTTTGTAGAGTTCTTTCATTCTTGACATGACTTAACCCACCGCTATTAATTATCAATAGCTTCGCTATTTGATTTGAATATTCTAACTTTGGAGCCGTCTTCAAGAATTTTGAAACCCACTCTATCAGCTTTACTGGTTGCTCTGTTATAAATGGCAACATTGGAAACCTGAATCGGCGCTTCTTTCTCAACGATTCCTCCAGGTACGCCCTGCATCGGATTAGGCTTAGTATGACGCTTAATCATATTAATTCCTGATACAACAAGACGACCGTCAGACATTACACGAGTAATCTTACCTCGTTTGCCTTTGTCTTTACCGGCAATGACAACGACCTCATCATCACGTTTTAGTTTTTTCATATCTGGCCTCTCGTCCTCAAAGCACTTCTGGAGCTAACGAAATTATCTTCATGAACTTGTCGTTACGAAGTTCACGAGTCACGGGACCAAAGATCCGGGTGCCGATGGGTGCTTGTTGAGCATTCAACAAAACCGCAGCATTACCATCAAAACGAATCAACGAACCATCTGGCCTTCTCACGCCTTTACGAGTTCTAACAACTACGGCGCTTAAAACCTGACCTTTTTTAACCTTACCGCGAGGAATCGCTTCCTTCACTGTAACTTTAATCACGTCACCAATGTTCGCATATCGTCGATGTGACCCACCCAGAACCTTGATGCACATGACTCTGCGAGCGCCGCTGTTATCGGCGACATCGAGCATCGATTGTGTCTGAATCATGGCTGTTCTCCAACTAAATATCTGTCAAATGGCACATCCACCGCTGGGTGGTTATACTTTATTGGCATGTTCATCGATGGTTACCAATCTCCAGGTTTTGGTTTTGGAAATTGGGCGTGACTCTGCAATTGTCACAGTATCACCGATGTTGCACTCGTTTTTTTCATCATGAGCGTGAAGCTTCGTTGAGCGCTTTACGTATTTGCCATAAATAGGATGTTTAACGCGTCGCTCGATCAGCACAGTAATGGACTTATCCATTTTGTTGCTGACAACTTTACCGCTCACTGTTCGTAGGCTTTTGGCAGTTTCAGTCATCATCAATTACCCGCTTTTTCACTTAACACTGTTTTGACTCGAGCGATGTTACGTTTTGTCTGACCCAGCAAGTGGTTCTGACTCAGTTGGCCAGTCGCTTTACGCATACGCAAATTGAATTGCTCTTTTAACAAGTCAATCAGCTCTTTGTTCAGCTCTTCCACTGTTTTTTCTCTCAGTTCACTTGCTTTCATTACATCACCGTCCTCGTTACAAAAGTAGTCGCAACAGGTAATTTGGCGGCTGCTAAAGCAAAGGCTTGCCGTGCCACTTCTTCGGGCACACCCTCCATTTCATACAACACTCTACCTGGCTGAATTTGAGCGACCCAATATTCAACAGAACCCTTACCCTTACCTTGCCGTACTTCCAATGGCTTTTGGGTAATAGGCTTGTCTGGAAAGATGCGGATCCAGATTTTTCCGCCCCGTTTGATTTTACGGGTCATGGTTCTACGAGCAGCCTCAATCTGGCGAGAAGTGATTCTGCCTCTGCCGACTGCTTTCAAACCGAAATCTCCGAAGCTTACTTTGCTTCCTCTTAGCGCGAGTCCGCGATTTCGCCCCTTCTGCGCTTTTCTAAATTTAGTACGTTTAGGTTGCAACATAACCGAGCCCCTTACTTAGATCCTTTCTTCTTGGTGTTTTGCTTGTCAGCACGCACTTGATCCATGCCACCAAGAATCTCACCTTTAAAGATCCAAACTTTTACGCCAATGATGCCATAGGTGGTCAAGGCTTCGTGGGTTGCGTAATCGATATCCGCTCGTAACGTATGCAGTGGCACACGCCCTTCCCGATACCACTCTGAACGCGCTATCTCAGCGCCACCGAGTCGCCCGCCAACCTGAATTTTGATTCCTTTCGCCCCTTGCCGCATCGCATTTTGAACCGCACGCTTCATAGCACGACGAAACATAACCCGGCGTTCAAGCTGACTGGCCACACCCGCTGCAACGAGTTTTGCATCGAGGTCAGGCTTTCTGATCTCTTCGATATTGATATGAACGGGAACTCCCATCATACCGCTGATTTCTTTTCTCAACTTTTCAACATCTTCGCCTTTTTTACCAATGACAATACCGGGCCTCGCCGTATGTATGGTAATTCTGGCGTTTTGCGCAGGACGCTCTATAACAACTTTACTCACCGATGCCTTTTCCAACTTCTTAACGAGATACTCCCGAACCTGGATGTCATTAAGAAGATTTTTGGAGTAGGCATCTTTTTCCGCGTACCAAACCGAGTTGTGATCTTTGATCACTCCCAACCTGATACCTACTGGATGTACCTTCTGACCCATCTGAGCACCTCCTATTGTTCAGCAACTTTGACTGTGATGTGACATGTACGCTTGAAGATACGATCCGCCCGACCTTTAGCACGCGGTCTAATCCGCTTCATCGTGGCGCCCTCATCAACAAACACGGTGGAAACTTTCAACTCATCCACATCAAGACCTTCGTTGTGCTCAGCATTCGCGATAGCCGAATCCAGCACTTTCTTCATAATAGCGGCAGCCTTCTTGCCACTATATACCAGCGTGTTCAACGCCTCTTCAACGGGCTTACCGCGAATTTGGTCTGCAACCAGCCTGGCTTTCTGAGCAGACATACGAGCACCTTTCAGCTTCGCAGATACTTCTTCCATCTTCCTCTCCTCAGATTAACGTTTCGCTTTCTTATCTGCAGCGTGGCCGCGATAAGTTCTGGTTGCTGCAAATTCACCCAGTTTATGGCCAACCATGTCTTCTGTAACAAACACTGGCACATGCTGCCTGCCATTGTGCACGGCAATGGTTAAACCGACCATCTCCGGAAATATCGTAGAACGTCGAGACCAGGTCTTAATTGGTCTCTTGTCTTTTTTTTCCACTATTCCTCTTATTTAGCTGATCGACGACGTATAATCATCTTATCAGTACGTTTGTTTTTGCGAGTTTTATGTCCTTTGGTCGGCACACCCCAAGGTGTCACTGGATGACGTCCGCCAGAGGTTCTCCCTTCACCACCACCATGTGGATGGTCAACTGGGTTCATAACCACACCACGCACTGTTGGCCTAACGCCGCGCCAACGTGATGCACCCGCTTTACCAAGCTGTCTCAAATTATGCTCGTTATTGGAAACCTCACCCAAGGTCGCCTTGCATTCCGAAAGCACTTTTCGCATCTCACCGGAACGCAGTCTTAGCGTCGCATAGGCTCCTTCCCGAGCAACCAATTGAGCAGATGCACCTGCACTTCGTGCAATCTGGGCACCTTTACCCGGCTTGAGTTCGATACAATGAACAACACTACCTACAGGTATATTGCGCATTGGCAGTGAACTACCAACCTTGATAGGCGCAGCTTCTCCAGACAACACAGAATCCCCGGCTTTCATGCCCTTGGCTGCGATAATGTATCGCCACTCACCATCCGCATATTTGAGCAAGGCAATATGTGCAGACCTGTTTGGATCATATTCAATGCGTTCAACAACCGCAGGAATACCATCCTTATTTCTTTTAAAATCAACTTTACGATAGTGCTGCTTGTGACCACCGCCCCTATGACGGGTCGTAATCCTACCGTTATTGTTTCTTCCACCCGTCTTAGTTTTGTGTTCCAACAGACTCGCGTAAGGCTTACCTTTGTGCAGATCCGGATTAACAACTTTAACAACGTGGCGACGCCCAGCCGAAGTGGGTTTAGCTTTAACTACAGGCATTGATCAATCCCTCTTATTCCACATCCAGAAAATCAATATCTTGGCCTTCGGCCAATCGGACGTATGCTTTTCTGATCGTTTTACGTTTTCCCAGACCACGCACTGTTCTTTTAACTTTGCCTTTCTGGTTCAAGACATTAACCGAATCGACTTTAACATCGAATAATTGCTCAACCGCCGCCTTAACTTCTGTTTTAGTGGCATCTGGAGCAACCCGAAATACGACTTGGCCACCAACTTCAGCAGACAGAGTCGCTTTTTCGGAAACGTGTGGACCTAACAGAACCTTGTAGATTCTTTCCTGATTCATCCCAACATCTCCTCAATTTTCTTGATCGCAGGCACTGTCACTAACACTTTTTCGTACGCCATCAAACTAACCGGATCAATCACAGACGCTTCACGCACATCCACTTCTGGCAGATTTCGAGAGGCCAGATGCAGATTCTCACTGACTTCATCTGAAACGATCAATGCATTAGAAAGACCCAACCCGGACAATTGCTGATGAAAGGCTTTAGTTTTCGGTGTATCGACATTCAACGAGTCAACCACCATCAATCGATCCTGACGAACCAATTCTGACAGAATAGATCGAATAGCTGCCCGATACATTTTCCTGTTGACTTTCTGTTTGTAGTCTTGCGGCTTAGCGGCAAACGTGACACCACCACTTCTCCATATAGGGCTGCGGATCGTTCCAGATCGTGCCCTACCGGTACCCTTCTGCCGCCAAGGCTTCTTGCCACCACCACGAACTTCAGAGCGCGTTTTCTGCGCTCGGGTACCTTGTCGACCGGCGGCCAGATAGGCAGTAACGACTTGGTGTACGAGCGACTCATTGAACTCACGAGCAAAAGTAACATCAGAAACGCTTACCGATTGCTCTTCGCCACCAGATATTTTCAAATCCATAACTCTCCCCTCAAGCCTTAACTGCGGGCTTAACAACCACGCTGCTTCCATTCGCCCCAGGCACAGCGCCTCTGATAAGCAGCAAATTCCGTTCTTGATCGACCCTGACGACACGAAGACTCTGAACAGTAACACGCGCAGCACCCAGTTGGCCTGCCATTTTCTTACCTTTGAAAACCCGACCTGGAGTTTGACATTGACCGATAGAACCCGGCGCCCGATGAGAAAGGGAGTTACCATGAGTAGCGTCTTGCATACGGAAGTTCCAGCGTTTTACGCCGCCGGCGAATCCTTTACCTTTCGATTGACCAATGACATCTACCAGCTGACCTTCTTCAAACTGATCGACTTTGAGTTCACCGCCAATTCCAGGCACTTCTTCAGTCACACCATCAGTGCGAAACTCGCACAGGAAAGAGCCTGCGGTGATTCCTGCTTTAGCGAAGTGTCCCGCTTCCGCCTTGTTCGTGTGGGATGTTTTCTTCTCACCAACAGACACTTGAATGGCATTGTAACCATCCAGCTCATCTGTTTTAACTTGTGAAATTTTATTTGCCTGAACTTCGATTACAGTTACAGGGATAGACTCTCCGCTGTCATTGAATACGCGAGTCATACCAGCCTTTCGGCCGACAATACCAATTGCCATTTTTCACCTCTTAGTTAACCCAGGCTTATCTGAACATCTACGCCAGCAGCCAGGTCAAGCTTCATGAGTGCATCTACAGTCTTTTCAGTAGGCTCAACAATATCTAAAAGTCTTTTGTGTGTTCTGATTTCATACTGATCACGCGCATCTTTGTTTACATGAGGCGAAACCAGCACGGTAAAACGCTCTTTTTTGGTAGGAAGCGGTATCGGACCTTTAACCTGCGCACCCGTGCGCTTTGCTGTCTCGACAATCTCTTGTGTGGATTGATCGATCAAGCGGTAATCAAAAGCCTTCAACCGAATCCTGATTTTCTGACTTTGCATTTTTTAACTCCAGTTCTCGACTTTAGGTTAAGCCGCACCTAAAAAAGGAGACGCATTGTAGGGCGGTGACAAGACCAAGTCAAGAATTATTTTGCCCAATAACCAAAACGAAAAAAGGGCCGCAAAATACGCGACCCCTTTATAAATCAGAGTGTTCGAGACTATTCGATAACCTTGCTGACCACGCCGGCACCGACCGTGCGACCCCCTTCCCGTATCGCAAAGCGCAAACCTTCCTCCATCGCGATCGGAGCTATCAAGGTC
>PDWI01001096.1_pt1 | contig 43932 bp, 30 predicted proteins | sample 1430891 | NCBI WGS metagenome assembly PDWI01 (sample SAMN01162508, study PRJNA174530) | Oral metagenome, whole genome shotgun sequencing project. | biome: Marine environment; feature: Marine mammal; material: Swab sample of the gingival sulcus; isolation source: swab sample of gingival sulcus... | reverse complement strand
AGTAGTACTAAGCTATGTAGTAACAGGTGAGGGAGCATGTAAAGACCAAGCAGCCAAAGAAGTAACCATTACCATTCAAGGCAAACCAATAGCCGAAGCTGGTACAGTAGAAGACATGTGTGGCGATGGCGAGTTTAATATATCAGGTGTTGATATTAAGAATGAAGATGATACAGACTCAAATGCAATCACATGGTCAGTAGATGCAGTAGCAGGAACAATAGAAGCCTCAACAGTTCATACAAAGACACCTAAGTATATACCATCAGACGCATATAAAACAAATGGTGGACATGTAAAATTAACCTTAACGGTAAAAGGAAAAGGCGTATGTACCAAACCAGCAACCGACTTTGTAGAGTTTGAGATAGTAGGACAGCCTCAAATAAGCATAGAACAAACAGATAATATATGTGGTACAGAGGCAACATATAGTCCAAAAGTAATAGGAGGAACAGTTACACAGAATGTTACCAAAGTAACATGGAAAATAACACAAGGAGATGGAACTTTTGCTAATGGGCAACAAACAGAAGAGATAAGTGTAGCACCATATTTGCCAACTTATACTTTAACAGCAGAAGAGCAACAAAATGGAGCGGAATTACAATTTAGTTATAAGGTATCAGGAGAAAGTGAATGTGGAGAAAGTGATGAGCAATTTGTAAATATAAAAGTTTTTGCAAAACCAGATATTACTTTAATATCAGATACAACAATTTGTTATGATTCTCCTTATGAAATACATGCAGATACTACAAGTATTTGGGGTATGACTTTAAATTGGGCAACAAGTGGAGACGGAAAATTTAAACCATCATCTAATGAGTTAAATCCTACTTATATTCCAGGACACGATGATAAAGTAAATAAAGCCGTTACTTTAACACTTAGTGCTAGTGGTTTAGGAGTATGTGCTGTGAATACAGTAACAAAATCTGTTAATTTAAATATAAGAGATGAGCTAACTGCATCTATCGGAGGCGTAAAACCATTCTCTATTAATCATGAAACAACTGAAATTAAAGTACAGATTGATGCAGAAGATAAATTCTCAAAAGGTTTAGAATTTTATTTACAAGCACCTACAGGAGCAACTATTAAATTAAATAATGTAGGAGGAAATGATTGTTTTGGTAAATCACAAAAGATAAAAGATTTAGTATTTTCTAATAAAGTTACCGATGTTTTTAATTGGTGTAATTTTGCTGGAGTATCAACAGTTTCTGGAAATTTCGCGATATTAGAAGATTGTCAAGTCTTTGATGGTTTAAATCCTGCTGAAGGAGGATGGGCATTACAAGTATATGATAGATATCTTCCAAACGGATATGAGGGATATATTAAGAAAGTAAAAATATCATTTACTGATATTAGTACTTTAACAGGAAATCCTGAAACCGTTGAATATTATTCTAAGGAATTAAATCCAGCCATACCAATTAAGAATGGTGATACAACTTCTTATGCCGTACCTATCGGACTTAGAACAAGTTGTTTTGGAGTATGTGATGCTAAAGCTATAGTTAATGTTGAAGGAGGAACAGAGCCTTTAACATATACTTGGAGTGACGGACAAACATCACATACTGGGGATACAGTACAATTATGTGCAGGAGAAAACCAAAAAGTTACAGTAACTGATAAATTTGGTTGTTCTACCATAGCAACAGTAAATGTGTATCAACCTGATGAAATTATAGTAACAACATCGCATACCGATATACAGTGTTATGGCGATACTACAGGAATGCTTATAGCTTCAGCAACAGGTGGATATGGAAGTGGATATGAATATATTTGGACAAATGAAAAAGGAAAAGAATTTGTAGGCGATAAGATACAAAATCTTCCAGCAGGAGAATATGTATTAAAAGTATTAGATAAGATGGGTTGTATTGTCAGAGATACAGTAAAAATATTACAACCTAAGCTACCTATTACAGTAACAGCTGAGATAGAAAAAACTGATTGTGGAACTCCTAACGGAAAAATAACACTAACAGTACAAGGCGGAACAGTTACAAATCCGGGGGTATATAAATACTTATGGCACCATAACAATGGAACAACTAATATTGCAGACAATTTAGAAGTTGGTTTATATACAGTAACAATTACTGACGATGTAGATTGTTCTATAGATACAACATTTACAATTGAAGACAAAGGAGATATAGTTATAAATGATGTTTATGTTAGTAAACCATTATCATGTGTAGGTAGTTGCGATGGTGAAGTGAGTGTTAACTTTACAGGAGGAACAGGCGATTATTCATATAGTTGGGCAACAGCTGGCGGAACAGCGGTTGGCACTGATTCAGAAACACTTGTAGGAGTATGTGCTGATACAACATACATTGTAACTATTCAAGATAAAACAACATCATGTTCAGCATCAGCTAAAATTGATAATATACCACAACCTGATACTATAAAAGTAGAGGTATTAAGCAAAACAGATTTAAGTTGTGCAAACAGATATGATGCTACTGCAGAACTAAATGTAGTAGGAGGAACACCTTATATTGATAAAGACGGAAATAAAAAATATGTATTTATTTGGGAAAATAAAGAAGATGGAATGGAATATAAGGATACAGCGTCATGTCCATTTACCATTACAGGTTTAGGATATGGTAAGAACTGGATAATAGTAAAAGATAGCAATGCTAATTGCTTTATAAATGATACGGTATTTATTGACCAACCAGCAGAAATGGAAATCAACTATACATATCAGCAAGGTTTATGTAGCGAAGGACAAAAAGCAATAGTTGAAGTTAATGTTACAAACGGAACTGAGCCATATACTTATTTATGGACAGATAAGGACGGAAATGAATTAGGTACAGACAAAGTATTAGAAGACCTTACCGAAGGGAAATACTACATTACTGTAATTGATGATACAGGTTGTGCAAAAGATGATACTTTAGAAATATTAGCTCCAAAAACTTTTGTTGCAGAAATATTTGGAGAAACTCAAACATCTTGTGGAAAAGCAGAAGCACAAGCAGAGGTTAAGGTTACAGGAGGATATCCACCATATACATATAATTGGTATGCTTTAAATGATAAAACACAAACAATAACTGATGCAGACCAAATTATAGCTAAAAATCTTTGGGTAGATGTATTTGTAGTACAAGTAACCGATGCTGTTGGTTGTTCAACTACAGATACAGTTGAAATTAAAGATAATGGAAATATTGACTTCCAATATAAGTTAATACAAGGGGTACTTTGTAGTACAAGTTGCGATGGTAAAGCTAAAATACTTAATGTTACAAGTAACGGAGCTCCAATTAATGATTTTACTGTAGAATGGGAAAGCGGAGAAACTACAAAACTAGCTGAACAACTTTGCGGAGGAAATCGGTCGGTAACTATAATGACAAGTACAGGTTGTAAGGCGGTTAAAAAAGTAAATGTTGATGACCGTGATATGTTTAAAGCAAAAGTAGATTATACTCATAACTATTCTCACGATAAAGATAATGCTAATGGAACAATATCAGTACAATTATCAGGTGGAGTAGAAACTAACGAGGTATATGCTATTGATGAAAGATTTATAAAAGACGCACAAGGTGATTATCAACCAATAGATAATGATAAATATCCAATGATAATATCAAAAGATAAAAAAGAATATCATTCAGGAGGTTGGGCACAAGGCGATTACAAATTAGTATTTAAAAATGTAAGAGCAGAAGGCGATACTTGTTTTGTAGAGAAAGAATTTACAATATTATTAGATACTTTACGATTTGAAGTAATAGAAATAACACCAGTAAGTTGTGGTGGAGGAAACGACGGAGCAATAAAAATTAAAGTGTTAGGAGGAAGTAAACATAGTAACCGTATCTATTGGACAAATGAAAAAGGAGAAGTAGTTGGCGATAAAGCAGAGGTTACAAATTTACCAGCAGGTAAATATACACTATCATTACAAGATGACCTTAACAATAAGGTAACCGATGTAATAACTGTAACAGAGCCTCAACCTCATCAAATAGTATTTAATGATATTATAGCATCTAAGTGTAATGAGCCAACAGGTAAAATCTCTATTAATAAAGACCAATCAGTAGGAGGTAAAGCACCATTTACATATCATTGGATAACTTGGGATGAAAGTGGAACAGAAGTAGATTTAGGTGAAGGTGATACATTAAAGAATGTAAGTGCAGGTTTATATACTATAATTGTTACAGATGCTAATAATTGTGTTGATAGTAGCACAGTTAATCTTGGAAATGACACTAATTTTGAAGTGAAACTTGATAAGAAAGATATATTATGTGCAGGAGATAGCATAGGAGAAATAACATTAACAAAATATGGTGTAGCAGACGGAGAAGTTTGTACTTATAAGTGGTATAAAGGAGATAATCAGCACGATGTAATTAGTAATAAAGATTCTTTAACAAACTTAGGAGTAGGAAAATATGTAGTAGTAGCTACAAATGCCGAAGGTTGTAAAAGTATAAAAGAAGCAGAAATAACAGCTAAACAAGAGAATATAAACTTTGTACTGTTAGATAAAGTTATAAATGAATGTCCTAATGACACAATTGGAGAAATTAAGTTTAAACGATTATCAGGTAAGGATGAATTCAAATATACTAATTATGTTTATTTAGATGTAGCAGGTTCAGATATAATATCACATACTGATACAGCCTTTACAGGTTTAACAAGTGGTGAATATGTAGCGTATATTACAGATGAAAATAATTGTAAGAGTGAAGAGCAAAAATTTGTAATAGAATCGTTAAGACCACGTATAAAAATGGAAATTAAAGATGAGGTTCAACCTGAATGTGCAAGGTTTAATCTTAATGGAGAAGAAACTGTTGGAAAATGGGAGATTTTAGTTACTCAAGATTTCTCTCAAGTATCAAATCCTGTAGTACAGCAGTATGGAACTAATTACAATTGGGATGGAGAAGATAGAGTTTTAGAAAATAAGGAAGGAACAAATCTAAAAATAATAGATAATGTAACCGCAGGAGAACATTTATTAATTGCAACATTAGATATTGACCCAGAAGAAGGTTCTAATTGTCCTCAACCATTCCCAATGACAATGGAAGCAGAAGACAATATGAGAATAGACAGTATAGTAGTAGGAGAGGTATATAATGATAATGTTGATGAGTTTGTTAATGGATTACAATACTTCTGCCCAGCAGATACGCTAGCTTGTTTCGCTTGGATTAATGGAGGATATCAAGAGATTATGTGGGAAGCGAATAAGAATATTGTTTCTGTACCAAATAAAAATATCATAAAGGTAGTAGGAAATGAGCCAATGCAAAAGTTTGTAGCTAAAGCTACTTCTGTAAAATGTATGGATAAGGCTACCGTACAAGTAGGACGTTATCAGATGGATAGTGTACAAGTAACAATACGCGATGAGCGTGAGGGAGGAAAGAATGTTGCAATAGCAGGATTACCAACAACATTGGAAATTAGCGATGTGGTTGTAAAATATGTAGGAGCTGATAATTCAGAAAATGAGATACCGGTTAATAACTTAGAAACTGAAAAATATGATTGGAAATCAGATAAAGATGGTGTATTTGTAAATATAGACCCAACAGTAAATTATACAGATGTACGTCTTGATGAGAATACAACCATAATAGGTTATCATTATCTTAAAATCAAAAATGCACCATATCAAGACAGAATGTGTGTAGCGTACGATTCATTAAGTATAACAGTAGCCTCAGATATTAATCCACCACCAGGATTTAGTCCTAATGGCGATGGAATGTTTGATGTATGGGACTTAAACGGAATAGATGGATACGATGAAATAGAAATACAGATATTCAACCGTTGGGGAGGATTAGTTTGGAAACACTCAGGTAAATATGGAGGTGAAGAATGGGACGGAACAAATATGAAAGGAAAACCTCTACCTTCAGGAACATATTATTATCTAATAAAATATGGTAGAGAAGGTGCTGGTACTAAAACAATAACAGGTCCAACAACTATTTTAAGATAAATGGATTAACAATTAGTTTTATGCCTATAAAAAGGCATAGAACTAATTAATAAAGAAGAAAAAGAAAATAGAAAGATGCAAAAAACATTCATTATGAGAAAGTTACAAATAATAATATTAGGTTTGTTGTTTACTGTTTTTAATAGTAATGCACAAGTGATGCCACAATTTTCGCAGTATATGTTTACTGATTATTTGTTAAATCCAGCTATAGGAGGAACAAATGATTATTGGCAAATAAAAATGAATTATCATTACCAGTGGGCAGGAATAAAAGATGCTCCTAAAACTTATATGTTAGGAGCTTATGGACCACATAAGCGATTACCTATGGGTTACGGGGGATATATATTTAACGACTCACATGGTTCTTTTTCATCAACAGGTATATATGGTTCATATTCTTATAACATTAAAATTTCTGGGGATATTCGCTTGTCAATGGGATTATTTGCAGGTGTTATTTATGAAAAAGTTGATATAGGAGAGGTATTAGACCCAACAGACCCAATAGTGGAACAAGCAGGGAATAATTCTACTAAAGTATATCCAGATGGTTCATTAGGAGTATATCTATATACCTCACAATACTTTTTTGGTATATCAGCAAATCATATGTTTTTCAATAACATGTCGTTGTTAGATAATTATGATTTTGAAAGTAGCCAACAAAGTAAAATAAAGCAATACTTTAATATACAGGGAGGTTATAAATATAATATTAATAGAAACTTTGACCTAGAACCAACCGTATTAATGAAAACAGCATTTAATTACGACTTTATTACAGATATATCAGTACGTGCAATTTATCAGAAAATGGTTTGGGCTGGATTAGGTTTCCGTTATAATTTTAAAAACCCTGAAGCAGCTTATATTTACATAGGATATAACTATAATGATATGATTAACATAGGGTACTCTTATGATTATACAGTATCGCAATTACGTTATGGTAGTCATGGTTCGCATGAGGTAATGGTAGGAGTTAAATTTAATGATATTCGCCGTTCACGTTCAAAGCGTAAGATACGATAAAGTATTATAAATATAGATAATAAAAAACTTTTTAATTGAACTAAATGTTTGGTTAAAAAGTTTTTTTTATAACCTTTGTCGAACAAGCTCATAAATAAAATTTTATATAAAAGACCATGTCTGCGAGAATTATGTGAGATACATAGCAGAATGATTATAAGGTCGTAAGTTAGAAGTTGGAAGTAAAACCGAAAAATCTGACAATTCAGGGCTTTTTAGAATATTGTTACATTGACAAATTAGTAAATTAACACATTATAGACAGATGAAAAAAAGTTTATTAATATTATTGGTAATACTAAATATTACATCATGTAAATTATTTACACAAACCGATGAGGATATATTAACCGATGAGGAATTTAAAAGCGTTTTGTTAGATATACATTTAACAAATGCTATTATGGAGATAGAAGAAAGTACGGTTTTACGTGATTCATTAAAAATGAAAATGTATTATGAAAGCATATTAACAAAGCATAATACTTCAATTAGTAAACTAAATAAAACAATAAAATTTTACTCAACTCATCCTACAGAGTATAATAAAATATATGAGCAAGTATTAGAGGAGTTATCAGAGAAAGAACGAAATTTACGTGAACGAGCTAAAGATGATGAACAAAGACAAACGCTAAAAGAGTTAAAAGAAAACTAACCTTAGTATAAAATATAAGCCCCTTCTGTTTTTGTGTCGTATACATTATAAAATTTTTTCCAATAATTAGTTACATTAGTTGGTACTGAACCATCAGTTATTACATTTTTGAATCTTAAACATTTAGGAATATCATCGGGTCTAATATAGGTTTTGCCACGTAGCAATATAAAATCAAGATTAATTGTATCGGTAAAATTGTATTTATTAGCAAAGATTGTTTTATCATCAATAATGCAAAAACTATAATTCTTTGTTTTAAAAAAGTTTTTATTTCTGAATAAAAAATCATTATTAAATTTAGGCGTAGTTATAATTTTTGATGTATCGGAATGCCAAAACCTATTTGCATCACTAATAAATTGCTCCTTTATATTCTCAGAATTATAAGTAAGCCAAACTGATTTATTCTTGTTAATAAAATGCAGGGCAGATGCTTTACGGACGTTGTAAACGCATATAACTTCCTGATTATAAACCTTAATTGTGTTGTACGAGTAAGTTATGCTAAATAAAATAATACAGCATAACATTCCGATTAGGAGTTTATACTTATTTCTTATTAACCAAGCTGAACCAAAAATAATTATAGCATACATTACCAATACCTGCACTTTGTTAAAATTAATATCCTCTATTACTGCCATAGGTAAAGTATTAGTCCATAATATAAATGCATTTACACCATTTGTGATAGCATTTAATATATATCCAATGCCATTAGCAATTATATTAAATGAATTAAACATTACTAAAATCATTCCTCCAAGTAATAATATCATTGCCGATAAGCTAACTACTATATTTGATAACCAAAAGAAGGTAGGGAATTGATGAAAATAATATAGTCCAAGAGGAAAAGTAGATAATTGGGCAGATAAAGATACTGCAGTTAGTTCCCATAGTTTATTGCCAATAAAATTATTGATATGCAACCAATTATATATCTTTGGGTAAAAGAATACTATACCAATTACTGCAATATATGATAATTGGAAACTAACATCAAATAGGCTTTTAGGATTTATCATTAATAATAAAAATGCTGATGCACTTAGCGAATTGTAAATATTAATATTGCGGTTAATTATATTTCCAACTAAAATAAAAGTAAGCATTAACGATGCTCGTTGTACCGATATTGATAATCCGGATAATAAAGCGTAACCCCATATACACAGTATAATTATTATGTATTTTAATTTGTTATTTCTGTTAAAGAAGAATACCAAATCGAATATAGCATTAAGCACTAAAAAAATTATGCCAACATGCATGCCCGATACAGCTAACACATGCATTGCTCCTGCACCAGCGTAAGCCTGTTTTAGTTCGGCATCTAATTTGTTTTTATATCCTAATGTAAGAGCTGAGAATACAGCAAGTTGTTCGTCTGTTATCCCATGTTGTGCAAACGATTTTATAAGCTTTTGTCGTACATTAAGAGCAAAAGCCCTTAAATTGTTGTAATCAGTATTTATAATTCTCCATTCATGTGATTTCAGATACACCGACCTATTAATATTCTTTAAACTAAGATAGTTTTTGTAATCAAAATCAAAAGGGTTCTTTTTATCCGCTATATCATTTAAGTTCGCATAAAATACAATTTGACAACCAGCAGGGGTAGTCTTTAAGATGCTATCCTTTTCAATAAAAGCCATAATCTTAAAATCTTGTTTATGCCATGTGTCATTTAATCGTACTCCATCAATATGTATAGTAGTCTGATAGGTTTTATTTTTTTCGTTAGGGATATCAATTAATTTACCAACAAATAAGTTCTTGTCCTTTGGGGAATTATCGTTAGTAGGTTTCAGAATATACATACCTAAAAACATAAACGTAGTAAAAACTAAAATTCCGGATACCGATAATTGTTGATATTGCTTAATGTTAGAGAATACTATAAGTAGTATGGTTGATAATACAAAAAGAATTAAGTTTACTATTGTAGGGATAACAGCATAGTATTGTATAATAATACCAATTATTAAAGGAATAATTATACGTATAAAAGGCTGAAAAGAAACTTTATTATCCATAACATTTGACATATACAAAGGTATATAGCAACAAGATAGATAATTAATGTAAAAAATAAAGCATTTTGTCAAATAAAATTATCAAGTATAATAAAAAACGAATACTTTTATTCTGAGTTTTCACTTTTAATATGAACAATATGATAATACAATTTGCTCTAATTTTTTTAAAGATTTTTGATAAGATGTGTGATTTGTTTGAGAGACTAAAAACAGGCATTTTGAGAATAGAAATTCCACAATTAGATATTACAAATAAATCTGTTTATTCGGAAAAATAAAAAAAAGCTCCTTCATTTGAGGGAGCTTTTTAAATATCGTGTTAATTTCATTATATTATTTCATTACGAACATTTTTAATGTAAGATTGTAGTTCTTCAATAGTTTGTTCATCTCCACTATTTACAACTAATTTTTCAAACAAATCTTTCATGCCTTTAAGGTAATCGTATATGTTAGCAAAACCTTCTTTATCTTTTCTTTTCTCAAATAAATCTACTACAGTATAAAACTGTTTTCTATTATCAATTATAACTTTCATTAAAGGAGTTTGATTTCCAGAAAATTCAATTATTTTTTCAGTAAGATAAACAGTTTCAATCCAACTAGCAGCTAATATATATAAAGCAACATCAACTTTCTGATTAGTGTTTAAATATTCATTAGATTTCTTTAATAAATCCTCAACTAAAAATTCTAATGAATCAGGATTATTTATGTTACTTTGTACTCTTTCCTTTTTAATAGCTGAAATTTCTAAACTTTCAGTCAATTTAAATACTGATTTTATGTAATCAGGTAAAATATCTTGCTGATTGTAAGTAACTAAATAACTTAAATCAGTACAATAAATACCTAATGCTAACGATTGTTGTTTTAATGTCATATAATTATCAACAAACGATGGGTCATTAGTAATATCATATATATAAGCTGCTCCAGCTTTATTTAAAGCCTCCATTATCTCCATTGAGTTAGGGGCAGGAATTGACGATAATATTTCTTTAGTTTCTTCAACTGAAACATCATCTAATGAATCAGAGGTTTTTTTAGATGAATTATTTGTACAAGAAAATAAACCAATACTTAAAAATACTAAAATAAATACAATTTGATTTTTCATAAAGTTTTCATTTATGATTAAACATTTAAGTTTAATCTGTTAATAAATTATTTATATATGCCGTGCAAACTTACAAAATAATAATTGTTTTATAACAAAAAATAATAATTTTTCTTTTAATATAAGTAATCAATTATCTATAATATGTTACATGGTTAAAAGTTATTTAAATACCGTTGCAAGAGCCAACTGTTTAATAATGATAATATTATATGTTATTTGAGTAATGTGTATTTATTTGCAGAAAATCATTTAATATTAATTTTGCAAATGAAAAAGATTACAATTTAAAATGCATGTTATGAGTAAATGTAAAAAAATAACAATCAATTAATTGCAGATTAAATAATTAATTGTATTTTTGCAACCCATAATTTTTTTAAGAGATTTAAAATCTCGTTGTATATATTTATTAATTATAAAGTTAGGAGAAAAAAATAGTGGACACTTTAAGTTATAAAACAAAATCGGCAAACAAGGCAACCGTTAATAAAAAATGGGTTGTTTTAGATGCCAATGAAGCCGTCTTAGGGCGTCTTGCTACTGGTGCTGCTTTTTTATTAAGAGGCAAACACAAGCCTGAGTACACTCCTCATGTTGACTGTGGCGATAACGTTATTGTTATAAACGCAGAGAAAATAAAGCTTACAGGCAACAAATGGGACGACAAAGTGTACATACATCATACAGGCTTTCCCGGCGGACAACGTAAGATTGTAGCAAAAGACCTAATGGCTAAAAAGCCAATAGATATGGTAGAAAAAGCTGTTAAAGGGATGTTACCAAAAAACAGATTGGGACGTCAGCTTTACAGAAATTTATATGTTTATCAAGGGACAGAGCATCCTCATGAGGCTCAGAAACCCGAGTTAATAAGTTTAAACTCAATTAAATAACAGAAATGGAAGTAATTAACGTAATTGGACGTAGGAAATCTGCTATCGCACGCATTTACTTGAGTGAAGGAACAGGAAAAGTTACAGTAAACAAAAGAGATTACAAAGAGTATTTCCCAACAGGAACTCTTCAGTATATTGTTACTCAGCCTTTTTCAGTTTTAGATTGTGCAGATAAATACGATGTAAAAGTAAATTTAGGTGGAGGAGGTATAAAAGGACAAGCCGAAGCCTTACGTTTAGCTATTGCAAGAGCATTAGTTAAAGTTGATGAAGAAAACAGAAAAGTTTTAAAAGCAGAAGGGTTTATGACTCGCGACCCACGTGAAGTTGAAAGAAAGAAACCTGGACAAAAGAAAGCACGTAAGAAATTCCAGTTCAGTAAGCGTTAATGCCAACTGTATCGAATTTCGTTTAGTATCTAAATTGTTAAGACTTCTGAAAATGAAGTGCCGATGTATAAAAAAGAATGGTAAAAAAATATACAACGAGAATTAAATTCATCATCAGCACAAAATTAAATAAAGTCTGACCCAGAACTACTTAGCGATTGCTTTTTAAAAAGAATGTAAACGAGTAAAAAAATTAAAATGTCAAAATTAAATTTTCAAGATTTATTAGATGTTGGGGCTCACTTCGGACACTTAAAAAGAAAGTGGAATCCCAATATGGCTCCTTATATTTTTATGGAGCGAAACGGTATTCATATTATAGACCTTCATAAAACCGTAGTAAAAGCAGATGAAGCTGCCGATGCTTTAAAGCAAATAGCAAAATCAGGTAAAAAAATACTTTTTGTTGCTACAAAAAAACAAGCTAAAGACATTGTTGCAGAATCTGTAAGTAAAGTAAAAATGCCTTACGTTACTGAGCGTTGGTCAGGAGGTATGTTAACAAACTTCCCAACAATACGTAAAGCAGTTAAGAAAATGACTTCGATAGACAAAATGTCAAAAGACGGAACTTTTGACCACTTATCGAAACGTGAAAAATTACAAATACAACGTCAGAGAGCTAAGTTAGACAAAAACTTAGGTTCAATAGCTGATATGACACGCTTACCATCAGCATTATTTGTAGTTGACGTACAAAAAGAAAAAATAGCCGTTGCCGAAGCTCGCAGATTACAAATTCCTGTTTTCGCAATGGTTGATACAAACTCAGACCCTAACAAGGTAGATTACGCTATCCCTTGTAACGATGATGCAGCAAAAGCAATATCATTAGTAATAAACACAATGGTAGGTGCTATTGAGGAAGGGTTAAATGAGCGTAAAGCAGAACGCGAAATGAGAGAAACTAAAGAAAAAGATACTCCAAAAGCAGCTGCTAAAAAAGAAACAAAAACCAGTGCTAAAAAAACTGCAGCTAAAAAAGATGCAACAAAAACAGACGCTGAATAAAATAACATTATAAAATAAAATAGATATGGCAATTAAAGCAGCAGATGTAGCAAAATTAAGAAAAACCACAGGTGCAGGTATGATGGATTGTAAAAAAGCATTAACCGAATCTGATGGTGATTTTGATAGAGCTATACAAATAATAAGAGAAAAAGGACAAGCTATTGCAAACAAACGTGCTGATAGAGAAGCAAGTGAGGGAGCGGTAATTGCTAAAACAACCGCAGATGGTAAAAAAGGTGCAATTATTGCTTTAAATTGCGAAACAGATTTCGTAGCAAAAAATGAAGATTTCGTAAAATTTGCTAATGATATTTGCGATTTTGCTATGGATAAAATGCCAGAAAGCAAAGAGGCTTTATTAGACTTAGAATTTGAAGGCAAGAAATTAGCTGACGCTATCGTTGAAAGAAGCGGTATTACAGGTGAAAAAATGGAATTAGCTTTCTACGATAAAGTACAAGACGAAAGCGTTTCTGCTTATATACATATGGGTAACAAATTAGCTACCCTTATCGGTTTTAACAAAGATGGTGTTGATGCTCAAATAGGTAAAGATGTTGCTATGCAAGTAGCAGCAATGGCTCCTGTAGCTATCGACAAAGACGATGTACCTCAATCTGTAATAGATGAGGAATTAAGTATTGGTAGAGAAAAAGCTAAACAAGAAGGAAAACCAGAAGCTATGCTTGACAAAATCGCTCAAGGACGCTTAGGTAAATTTTTTAAAGAAAATACTCTATTAAATCAAGCATCGGTTAAAGATAATAAAGTAACAATAAGCCAAATGTTAGATAATGCTAACAAAGGACTTACAGTTACTTCAATGAAAAGATATTCTTTAAAATAGGGTGAATATTTTTTAATTTGTTTGTACTTAAAAAATCCTGCTAATTTTTAGTAGGATTTTTTTTATATCTTCATCAAAAATTAAGACTATATAAAAGCTATAAAATAAAAATTAATATTGTTGTTAAATTTTGTTAAAAAATATGTACGTTTGTGCAAATTATTAAATAAATAGTCAATTTAGAAATGGAAAATAATCGTTTTGAACTAAACGCACAATTAGCACAAATGCTAAAAGGTGGCGTAATAATGGATGTAACCAATGTAGAGCAAGCTAAAATAGCTGAAGAATCAGGAGCAGTAGCAGTAATGGCATTAGAGAGAGTACCTGCCGATATAAGAACAAATGGTGGTGTAGCACGTATGTCAGATCCTGAGATGATAGCTCAAATACAAGAGGCTGTTTCAATTCCAGTAATGGCAAAAGCACGTATCGGACACTTTGTTGAGGCTCAAGTATTAGAGGCTCTAAAAATAGATTATATTGACGAGAGCGAAGTGTTAACTCCTGCTGATGAGGAAAATCATATTGACAAAAATCAGTTTAAAGTACCATTTGTTTGTGGAGCACGTAACTTAGGCGAAGCTGCACGACGTATTGCCGAAGGTGCAGCTATGATACGTACAAAAGGTGAAGCAGGAACAGGTGATGTAGTTGAGGCTGTTAGACATATGCGTCAGATGAACAAAGATATTCGTTTACTTTGTGCTTTAGACGAGGCTGAAGTTATGCCTTTCTGTAAAGAGAATGGAATTCCATATAACATTGCACAGCAAGTTCGTAAATTAGGACGTCTGCCTGTTGTTAATTTTGCCGCTGGAGGTATAGCTACCCCTGCTGATGCTGCATTAATGATGCAATTAGGTTGCGATGGTGTATTTGTTGGTTCGGGTATCTTCAAATCGGGCGACCCAGCTAAACGAGCTAAAGCAGTGGTTGAGGCTACAGCTTATTACAACGACCCTAATAAAGTAATGGAAGTATCAAAAGGTTTAGGCGAACCTATGGTAGGTATAGGCATATCTACTTTACCTGAAGATGAAAAATTAGCAGGTAGAGGTTGGTAACAAAACTTTTATTAATAATATTATATAGCCTGATGAATATAACATTCAACAGGCTATCTTTTTAAAAAATAATCTGTTATAACTTACACAATGAGTAGACATAAAATAGGAGTATTAGCATTACAAGGCGGAGTATTGGAGCATATAAGTCATCTTAAAGCATTAGGAATAGACGCAGTACAAGTAAAAACTCACGACCAATTTGATGAATTAGCTGGATTAATTTTACCGGGGGGCGAAAGCACTTGCTTAGTTCGTTTATTAGACTTCTTTAAGTTAAAAGAAAAAATACAAGATGCTTTTAATGACGGGATGAAGATATGGGGAACATGTGCTGGGTCGATATTAATAGCTAATAAATTAACAAATACCGATGGATATTTAAAATTTATAGATATTGAGGTTGAAAGGAATGCTTTTGGTTTTCAGGTAGATAGCTTTAATAAAAAGGTAAGTGTGCCACAAGTATCTGATAAAGAAATTAACCTAACATTTATACGTGCTCCTAAAATTAAAAGCGTTGGCGATAATGTGAATGTGTTATTACAGATAGATGATTATATTGCTGCTGCAGAAGATGACAACTGTTTAGCAACAATATTCCACCCAGAATTGACACCTTCATTGGCATTCCATAAATATTTTGCTGAAAAATGCGGATTAAAGGTTGAAAATGAAGTAGAGGATAATCAGCATCGTACTACTTGGATGCAATTCTCACGTATAACAACTCCTCAAATGGAATTAGTATAAAACTATATTATTAGCATTATTTAAAGGAGTGAAATAAATTATTAAAAATATCAATAAAACAAGATTATGAGCTTTGACGAATTAAATTTAAACACTCCTTTACGTAACGCAATTGCCGACCTAGATTTCATACAACCAACCCCCATACAGGTTGATTGTTTTTCGGACATTACCGCAGGAAAAGATGTTGTGGGTATAGCACAAACCGGAACGGGTAAGACTTTTGCGTACTTAATGCCTTTGCTTAAAAATCTGCCTTATTCTGAGAAAAAGCACCCTCGCATATTGATACTTGTACCCACGCGTGAATTGGTTGTACAGGTGGTTAAAGAGGTTGAGAAACTCACTAAATATATGAATGTCCGTTATTACGGAGTGTATGGAGGAACAAATATAAAAACACAAGGCAAGGCAGTTTATAAAGGGCTTGATGTATTGGTAGCTACTCCCGGTAGGTTAATCGACTTGTCGGTTAGCGGATTATTACGCCTAAAAGAAATAAAGAATGTAGTGGTTGATGAGGTTGATGAAATGTTAAACTTAGGTTTTAGGCATCAGTTAATAAATGTGTTTGATATGTTGCCTAAACGCCGACAAACACTTATGTTCTCAGCAACTTTATCCGATGATGTGGAGGAACTAATAAACCAATTCTTTTATAATCCTAAAATTATAACTACTTACACCAATGAGGGTGTGTCGCAAAATATTGAGCAAAAGGCTTATTTTGTTCCTAACTTCAACACAAAAATAAATTTACTTAAACTATTATTATCTGATAATGATGATTTTAGTAAGGTTTTAGTTTTTACAGCGTCAAAGCGTATTGCTGATAAGGTTTTGCAACAAATAGAAAACGATGTGCAAATACCAATAGGGATAATACACTCAAATAAAGCCCAAAATTCTAGATTAAATAGCATCAGAAAATTTGAATCGGGCGAGATAAAAGTACTTATAGCTACCGATATTGCTGGGCGAGGATTAGACTTTGACAAAGTAACACATGTAATAAATTTTGATACCCCTACCGAAAAGGGCGACTACGTACACCGAATAGGGCGTACAGGACGAGCAGGTATTGAAGGGAAGGCTATCACGTTTGTAAATAATGAGGAGGAAGAGTATTTACAGCAGATAGAAGAATACATAAAAACTCATATCATTATTGAGCCTTTACCTGAAAACTTACAAATATCGGAGGTTTTAACGGAGGAAGAAAAAGCAAATCTGTACGATAAGGATTACTTACCTAATGTAAAGATTAAACATTCGCAAGGAGCATTTCACGCTAAAAAGGAAAAAAATACTAAGGTAAATTCAGGTAGCCCAAGCCGTAAACGGAAACGTAGGTAATCTTTTTTATTTTAGGTTTTTATACGCTTTTAATACAGCAAATATATAGTTTAGCAAAATATAAACATCCATAAAATATCCCCTAGATACTGAAAAAGTATGTAGTTGATTGGAAAACATGGAATAAATATATTCAAAAGCCCTTATTTATTTAACAGTTCTTGTTGATTAAATTATCTCCGATTAAACAGATTTGTTCATTAAACAATACCACTAAAAATTTTAAAACAGATTAGTTTTACAGTACGTATGTATTTTTTTCGTTAAAAGTCTTAACTTTGTAAAAGATAACTAATAATTCTAATTAAGAGTTAAGAATGAAAAATTAAGAATGAAGTAAATCACACCATAAATAATTATTTTAAATGTGATTCTTATTAAAAAATTAAAAGAAAATGTTAAATGAATTTCACAAAAGATAATTCTTCACTTTTAATTCTTCATTCTTCATTATTTACACGAATAGTGAATTTAAACAAAAAAATACAACTGTCGGTACTACAAAAAGTTTATTTGTTGTGTATTGTTGTGTGTTTTTCTTCTTGTTCAAATATTTATAAATCTATTGACAACAGAAACTTCTCAAATAAATACAAACCAGGAGAGCAAACATTGCACGCATTATATGAGGTTTTTCAGCCTTCAGCCAATAAATTAGAATTACACTTTAAATTATATCCTTTTGAATTTAAGTTTGATAAGAGTAAAAAGGATACCTTGAATACTGCTTTTGTTAGTTTATTTTTTAAAGTAACAAAAACATATAAAAGCAAACAGATTATTGATAGCTTAACCCAAAACTACATTTTTAGGCGAAAGCCATTACCTTATTTTATTGGTAAATTACCTATTAATTTGCCTGATAATGAACCGTATATTTTAGAGGTGTTTTTGCGAGACCATAAAACAGGTGAGGTAATATCGGAGGTTATAAATATTCAAAAAGATGCTATTGGTTTAGCAAATAGTTATATGATAGTATCTGATGATGCTATGCCAACATTTAAAAATTACGTTCATGTAAATGATACGTTTATGATAAAAAATTCATTAAAAACATCGAACGAATTGCAAATATCTAAGTTAGATATTAATTTTTCTCCAGCATTGCCTCCCGATATGGTAGCTTCAACAAAAATACAAGCTGATATATCAAAACAAGAAATATTATCTTTTCATAAAATGGATACTAGTCGAATTATTTTAAATGATGAGGGGGTGTATCTATTAAGTAATCAGAGTATTAAGCAACAGAAATCGTTTAGCGTATTTAACCACTTTTATCCTTATGTAAAACACCCCGAGCAGTTATTAAACAGTTTATATTATCTGTGTGCCGATGGGGAGATGGAGTATCTGCATAGCTTAAACAACCCTAAACAAGCTGTAGATACATTTTGGCAAAGCATAACGCCCGACTTAAATAAAGCTCGTGAATTAATACGTGTTTATTATAATCGTGTGCAGTTAGCAAATTATTTTTTTACAGAGAAAAAAGAGGGTTGGCTTACCGACCGAGGCATGATTTATATTATCTTTGGTAGTCCGAGTTATGTAAGTATTAATAAAGATGGTGAATTGTGGGTGTACGGACAAAATGAGCGAACAGGTTTAAGTTTCTTTTTTTATAGAGAACATCACCCAATATTAGGCGAATATTTTGAATTAAGCCGTTCCGATCGATATGCACGAATTTGGTTTAATGCAATATCAACTTGGCGAAAAGGCAAAGTTTTTTCAATTAATTAATAACAGACAGATACAAATACACAATGAACAAACAACAAAATAAAAACGATTTTATCTTTGGAATACGAGCTGTAATGGAGGCTGTAAAAGCAGGGAAACATATTGATAAAGTTCTTGTAAAAAGAGGGCTAAACGGAGAGTTAAGCAAAGAGTTAATGGTATTGCTGAAACAGTACGACATTCCTTTTGTTTTTGCACCGGAAGAGAAATTGCAACGTGTTACACGCAAAAACCATCAGGGAGTTATAGCTTACTTATCGCCTATTGAGTTTTATAATTTAGAGGAATTGGTAGCTCAAACCTTTGAGAAGGGCGAAATGCCATTCTTTATAATGCTAGATAGCGTTACCGATGTTCGCAATTTTGGAGCAATTGTTCGTACCGCAGAATGTGCAGGAGTTCAGGGCGTTATAGTTGCCGAGAAAGGGAGTGCTCGTATAGGTTCCGATGCTGTAAAAACCTCCGCAGGGGCTTTATATAATATGCCTGTATGTAGAGTAAAAAGCATAAAAAATGCTATTCAATATCTTCAACAATCGGGCATAAAGGTATTTGGAGCAAGTGAAAAAACTGAGCAGGTATATTTTAATGAGGAATATAAAAATCCTCTTTGTATAGTTATGGGTGCCGAGGATACAGGATTAAGTCCTGATGCTATAAAGCATTGCGACCAATTAATAAAAATTCCTATTACGGGCAAAATAGAGTCGTTAAACGTATCAGTAGCTATGGGAATTTTAGTTTACGAAGTAGTAAAACACCGATTATTAGATAATTGAAGTATATAAAACACATATTAGCTTTATCATTTACCTTGGCTTTATTGTTTGGGCAAGGTCAGTTATTTGCACAATTCTACAATGGGCAAAAAATGACTTTTGGTAAAAACCGAGTGCAATACAACGATTTTTATTGGCAATATTATCGGTTTCCAAAGTTTGATACTTACTTTTATGTTGGTGGTAATCAGTTGGCTGAATACGTTTCGCGAGAGGTTGAAGGACAATTAGAATTATTAGAGTATGAGCTTGAGGAGATACTTCAGCATAGGCTAATATTTGTGGTTTACAATAAATTATCGGAATTTAAACAGAGCAACATTGGTTTAGTAAGCGGAAGTACCGAGTACAATACAGGTGGTGTAATGCGGATAATTGATAATAAAGTATTCCTATATTACGAGGGCGACCACAATAAACTAAAAAAGCAGATACGTGCTGCTTTAGCTGAAATTCTGATAAACGAAATGTTATACGGAGGGTCGTTCCGTTCGCGATTAAAATCATCAACTTTACTTAGTTTGCCAGAGTGGTTTGTATCAGGGTTGGTTTCGTATTTAGCTTACGATTTAGATGCTGAAACAGAAAGTCATATAAAACATACGCTTATCGATAAAAAAACACGTAAACTTCAGCAATTACAAGGCGATAAGGCAAAATATGCAGGACATTCGTTTTGGCGACATATCAGTGAGATGTATGGCAAACAAGTAATTCCGAATATTCTGTACATAACACGCATAACGCAAAGTTTAGATAATGGCTTTATGTATGTTTTAGGCATGTCGTTTAAAGATGTTGTAAACGATGCTTATTATTACACCCAAAGTAGGTATAACGATGAGATACAGGCAAATAGCTTACCTGCATCGAACTATTATAAAATAAAAAAACGGCCACGTAAAAAATTCACATATAATCAAGTAGAAATATCGCCCGATGGCAAGTATATAGCCTATAGTGGCAATATTAAGGGTAAGTATAAAATATGGATATACAACACTCAAACCCGAAAAACCAAAAAACTCTTCCGTAAGGAGCAGAAAATAGAACAAATAACTGATTATTCATACCCGATATTGACGTGGCACCCTAGCTCAAAGGTTATCAGTTTTGCTTACGAGCGAAAGGGACATATTTGGTTAGAGTTGCACAACATTGAAAATAAGGAGAAACAAAAACGCGAGTTATTTTATATTGATAAAGTATTAGATTACTCGTTTTCGTCAGACGCACAAAATTTGGTAATGTCGGCGGTAAAAGATGGGCATACCGATATTTTTACCTACTCGATAGGTGCAAGTTCATACAAAAGAATAACCGATGATATCGCAGATGATTTATATCCTAAATTTATAGGGAAAACTAATAACATAATATTTTCATCGAATCGTACCAATAAGCTACTACACCAAACCGAGAGTGATTTGCCGAGTTTAGTTGGAAATAATCTGAACCTATTTGTGTATCATGCTAATAATGACACAATACTAACGCAGATTACCAACACGCAACATATAAACGAAATACGTCCGTACCAAGCTGGTAATAACGAGTTTATATTCCTGTCGGATAATAATGGTTTAAATAATCAGTATTTTCTAAAAATAGATAGTACAATAAATTTTATTGACACAGCAATCCATTACCGACCAACTTATAATAATCATCCTATTACCAATAATGCGTTTTACATTACTAACCATAGTTATAATGTAAATAATAATCAGTCGAGTATATTTTTTAATGGAAAAAAACGATTTTCGTTGCTGGGTACATCAAATACAAATTTAGATAAAACAGATAATACAAATACTTGGTTTCGCGATTATTACAACCGACAAATAATAGCCGATAGTTTATTAAAAGTTGATATTGAAAATAGCAAAAAGCCCGATACAAGTTTATTCTATTTTACCAAGAAGATTAATAATGATACACTTATCGACATTAATCATTATGTGTTTGAAAAAGAGCGTAATAAAAGTCCTCAGCAATTATTATTAGATAGCGAAGAACAATATTCCGACGAGCCATTGCAAATGCCAAAGCAGTTGGTATATTTTACTAATTTCTATAATAATTTAATGGTAGCTCAGGTTGATTTTGGGTTTATGAATCAATCGTATCAGCCATATACAGGAGGTCCTTTTTACCATAACCCCGGAATGAATTTATTTACCAAATTGGGAGCTATCGACCTTTTTGAGGATTATAAAATAACCGCAGGTATAAGGTGGGCATTTAATCTTAAAATAGATGAATTTTTATTTAGTGTTGAAGATTTAAAACATCGTTTAGATAAGCAATATATATATTACAGACAAGTGTATGATGCTCCTAATAACGAGTATTATACAAAAGTATATTCAAACACCTTAATGACGATTTTTAATTATCCGATAACACAAACCTATGGTTTTAAGGGGACAGCATCTGTTCGTTACGACCGCCATATCTATAAAGCACTAGATTTTAAAAGTCTTAATAAAAAAGATAAATTACAATTTTGGACGGGTTTAAAAGGAGAATTTATTTACGATGACACACGTAAATTAGCCGAAAATACATATAACGGCACACGCTTAAAAGTATTTGGAGAATATTATCAATGTGTTAATAAAGATAATATTACCAATATGTTTGTGGTAGGGTTTGATGTTCGTAATTATTTACCTATACACCGTCATTTTATATTAGCCACACGTGTTGCAGGTAGCTCATCGTTTGGAAAATCGTTGTTGCTTTATTATTTAGGGGGTGTCGATAATCAGTTTAGCTTTACACATAAAACAAAAACTTTTGATTATTCAACTCCAATAAACCAAAAAAAGAATTGGGCATATCAAGCCATAGGAACTAATTTACGCGGATTTATACAAAATGTACGTAACGGAAATAGCTTTTCGGTTGCTAATGCCGAGTTGCGTTTGCCTATAATACGTTATTTAGTCAATCGTCCGATAAACAATAAATTTTTAAATAATTTTATGATAATTGGCTTTACCGATGTTGGTACAGCATGGGAAGGTTGGAATCCGTTAAACACCGATAATGCTTATAATCATAAGCCTATACATAACGGACCTGTAACCGTAGTTATCGATAAAGAAACATCGCCAATATTAGCAGGTGTAGGTTTTGGCGTACGTTCGCGATTATTAGGTTATTACATTAGAGCCGATTGGGCATGGGGCATCGACAACGGATATGTTTTGCCTCGTGTATTTTACTTGTCGCTTAGTACCGATTTTTAATAAGTATGACAGATACTATAAAATACACTAACATCCGAAAGTTTTTGTATAAAGTGTAATTTGGCAATTTAAGACAATTGTTTGAGTTTAATTTTTAGGCAGTTAGCCTTTTGCTCTTAGCTTTTAGCTACTTTAAATCTGCAAGATTTAAAGTTTTTAAGTTTGATGAATTTTGTTCACATAAATAATATAATTATCGCAGGTAATTTGCTAAAAGCCAAAGGCTAAGGGCTAAAATATTTAAGTTGTATTTTCAAAATAAAGTTGTTTTTTATAAACTTTTGGATGCTAATGTATAAATTTGAGAAAAGTTTAGTTGTAAATATAGATTATAAGTCAAATAAATTATTTTAATTTGTTTATCATTAGCACATTAACAAATTATCATATTCAAAAATATGAAACACAAAATAAAAACAATATCAGAGCAAATAAATAGCGAAATAATAAATATACGCAGATATATTCATCAGCATCCCGAATTATCTTTTAAAGAGAAAAATACGTCTGAATATATCAGTAAAATACTAACAGAATGGGGTATTGAACATAAAACAGGGATAGCTGAAAATGGCATACTTGGAATAATAAAGGGCGAAAAACAAGGGGGCAAAACCATAGCCTTACGTGCCGATATGGATGCATTACCTATATGTGAAAAAACCGATGTTGCGTTTAAGTCGGTAAATAACAATGTTATGCATGCTTGCGGACACGATATTCATACAGCTTGTTTGTTGGGAGCAACAAAGATTTTACAAACATTAAAATCGGAGTTTGGCGGAACTATTCTACTTGTGTTTCAACCAGCAGAGGAGGTGCTGCCGGGCGGAGCAAAGCTAATGCTTGAAGATGGTGTTTTTAGCGAATATAAGCCTGATTCTATGATAGCTCAGCACGTTTGTCCTGATATTGTAGCAGGAAATATTGGCATGTTTCCCGGAAAATATATGGCATCTGCCGATGAAATTTATATTACTGTAAAAAGTAGTGGAGGACATGCCGCTTTGCCACATTTAACACCCGACACTGTACTTGCGGCATCGCATACTGTTGTGGCATTACAACAGGTTGTTAGCCGATTTATTCCTACTAAAATTCCGTCGATATTGTCCTTTGGAAATATAGTTTGTAATAGCACCAATAATGTTATACCAAAGCAAGTGCAGATACAAGGGACATTCCGCACAATGGACGAAGAGTGGCGTTATAAAGCACATAAAAAGATTATTGAAATAGCCGAAAATACTTGCCGAGCAGTGGGAGCAGAGTGTGAGGTTGAGGTAAGGGTTGGTTATCCGTGTGTAGCTAATGACGTTGAACTTACAAATAAGTTATTTGCAGAAGCAAAAGAATTTTTTGGCAATGAGCATACTGAAATGTTAGATGTCCGCATGACAGCTGAGGATTTTGCTTGGTTTGCTCAAGAAATTCCATCGTGTTTTTATCGTTTAGGAGTAGGTTATCCAAATACTCCTTATAAGGCAGGAAAACTACATTCAGAAACCTTTTTCCCTAACGAGGAGGCTATAAAAACAGGAATGCAAGGGTTAAGTTATTTTGCAAGTATTTTATTAAATAAGTAAATAATTATTTTATGAAACAGACCATGTTAGGGAATTAATAGAAGTGTTCTAATAGGTAATTGCTCATCGTTTATATCACTACAAAATTTGGTCTTAAACTATAAACATATGAAAAACCATAAGGAATGTATAGTATGTAATTCAACAAAAATAAAAGCATTAAAACATTTTTATAAAAAACATCAATTAGTAAAGTGTAAGCATTGCGGATTGGTATTTATGGAAAGAATACCTACAGTTGAAGAATTAAATGATTATTATGCAGGATATTCTTATACCTCAGAGGGTTATCTGTCGCCTGTAACAATTAAAAGTTATAATGTATTATTAGATGAATTTGAGAAATATCGCAAACATAATAAGATACTTGATGTAGGTTGTGGTAGAGGTTGGTTTTTACAAGAAGCAAAAAAAAGAGGCTGGGAAGTTTATGGTACTGAATATTCTGATGCCGCCATAAAACTGTGTGAATCTGATGGATTAAAAATGACGCAGGGTCAATTACAAAGCGATACATTCTTGAATGATGAATTTGATATAATCACCTCTTTTGAAGTGTTAGAACATATTAATAACCCTAATGAGGATATGGATTATATTTATAAATTCTTACGTAAAGGCGGATTATTTTATTGTACAACACCAAATTTTAATGCTTACCTTAGGTTTTATTTAAAGGCTGAATATAATATAATTGTATATCCCGAACATTTAACATATTACACTAAACGGACATTAAAAAAACTTATGAAACGGCATAAGTTTAAGACTAGTAAGATGTTAACAACAGGAATTAGTGTTTCGCATTTACGAACTTCGGTTAATAAAACCAGTGAAAAATTAAATTCTGAGGAAAGTAGTGATGAAAAGTTAAGGCAGAAAATTAGTAATAAATGGTATTTAGGAGTTATTAAGGTAATAGCTAATAAAGTACTAACTATATTTGGAATAGGAATGACTTTAAAAGGATATTTTATAAAATAAATAAATAAATGACCGAAACCCCAATAAATAAAATAACCGAAACATTAGCAAAGCAGAAGCAGTTTTTTGCCACCAATAAAACAAAAGATATAAAGTTTCGTTTGCAGAAATTAAGACTGCTAAAACAAGCAATTTATGAGTATCAGAGCCAAATAGAACAAGCCTTATGGAACGATTTGCATAAATCGCCAGAGGAAGCATACCTTACCGAGATAAGTATTACATTAGCTGAAATAGATGTACACATAAAGAATCTGAAAAAGTGGAGTAAGCCAAAGAAAGTTGCAACTCCCTTACATCTTAAACCCTCTAAAAGTAAAATATTATATGAGCCTTTGGGTGTGTCTTTAATTGTTGTACCTTGGAACTATCCTTTTAATTTGGCCATAAATCCTTTAATTGGAGCAATATCGAGCGGATGTTGTGCCGTGGTTAAGTTGTCGGAGAGAGCTGTGCATATTGCAAAGGTAATTGATAATATGCTAAGTAAATATTTTGCAGATGATTACATTAGCGTAATGCATGGAGGGAAGGAAACTAATACAGTATTATTTTCTCAGCCTTTCGATGTGATATTCTTTACAGGCAGTCCGAAAGTAGGCAAAGTTGTTATGCAGGCCGCTGCCGAACACCTTACACCTGTAGTTTTAGAGTTAGGAGGTAAAAGTCCTTGTATAGTTGATAAACAGGTAAATATCAGTATCGCAGCAAAACGTATTGCTTGGGGAAAGTTGCTTAATGCTGGTCAGACTTGCGTTGCCCCTGATTATCTACTTGTACACAAATCGGTAAAAGATGAACTACTAAGTAAAATAGTAGATGAATTTAAAACTATGTATGGTAATGATGCTCAGCAAAGTAGATTTTTTCCTCGTATAATTAGTACTGATGCTATGCAACGGATATCAAAGTTATTAAAATGTGTTAAAGTATATTATGGCGGAAAAATTGATATTGAAGACAAATATATACAGCCAACTATTTTAGACGAAATAACTCCAAATAGTCCCATTATGCAAGAAGAAATTTTTGCCCCTGTTTTACCCGTTATGTCTTTTGATGATATTAATGAGGTTACTAATTATGTAAGTTCGCACGATAAACCTTTAGCTTTTTATTATTTTGGAGATAATAAAACAGCAAAAGAAGTATTGTTAAAAACTACTTCAGGAGGAGCGTGTATTAACGATACAATTATGCACATTACTAACGACAAACTGCCATTTGGAGGAGTAGGCAAAAGCGGAATGGGCAAATATCATGGTAAAGATAGCTTTATGGCATTTAGCAATAGTAGAGCAGTAGTTGTAACCCCCACATTTATTGATGCTCCTTTCCGATACGTACCATTTAAATATTTTAATTTGGTAAAACGCATCTTATAAGTAACTATCTAAGAATAGTAAATTAGTGAATTAAGACAGTTGTAAAAATTTCAATTACGCAAATTGTATTTATTTAGATTTGCATGTGTTTTACATAAAATATATCTGAGCAACGGGTTTTTAATATGTTATTTTTATGTTCTTTATCCTTTTGAGAAAGGAATAAATATGACAGATAAAATATAAATTCGTTTAAGACGTAAAAAAGGCACAGAATAATAACTTAACCAATCTAACACATCATCTGTTGTGCTATCATCTTCATCGGATAATACTAATACAAACTTATTATTTATATATTTATCATAATTAGCCACACCAATACCAAAGTTTTATATGAAAATAATTACCTTTATTCATTTCTTCACATATTTTTAATCCTCTTTTTCGTTTTTTATCCAATTCTTGCAATGTTTCTAAACCTATTTCTAATCTTTTCTTATTGGCTTGTACAGTGTCTATTTTTGAAGATAGACCTTGCCCATAAATATTTTGTTGTTTCTTATTTACATAACTATGTATATAAGAATTAAACATGGCAAAATCTCTTGGTAATATATTCCCTTTTTCTATTTCTTTTTTTGTAAAAATATAAGGATTTTTATGTTTAAACGAATAATAATGAAGAATAACAGTCCTAAATTTATCATTTATTACATTTGATAAGTTCTTATATTTTGTACAATGAATACACATGCTATCTGTAATGATGCCAACAAATTTTTGTCCTAAATAACCTTGCTTTTCTATGATGGGAATTATTTTTTGTTTAACTAATTTTGTTGTTGATTTTTTCCATCTAATTCTATTTATAGGTAAAAATAAAATATTACGAGGATATTCTTCACATAAATTTCTATATCGCATATCCTCATTATAAAATTTTATTACCTGTTTTTGTAAATATTGATCAATATTTTTTAAATAAATATTTTTTAATGAATCATATTTATCAAGAAATATATTCCAATAATTGCATTTGATTAATTTTATAAGTAAAGAATCGTGATAGATTTCTTGTATATCAAATCCGAATTTAACACCTTTTTCTAAAAAGTTAAAAGCACTATTATAATCGTTTATTACAATAGCTGTTTGAATCGCTGTATAAACATTTTGAACAAACACATAATTATATCTGTTAAAAGCAATTTTATATATATTTACTGCTTCTCTATAATTACTGTCTAAAATATTACTTTCTGCTTTTATTATTAGTTTATGGTAATGAATATAATTATCATTACCATAAACAGGAATGCAAAATGTTATAAACAAAATAACTTTATAAATATAATTCCCTAGGTTCATTACAACCGTCTTTTGACCTTACTGAATCTCTTCTATAACTGCTATCATCATCTTGACCACCTCCCGAACAATCATGTTTGCGTTTAGTAGCAGGTCTTTTAGCACCTATATACTTGTATAATGAAATTTTATTATTCTCAAATTTTTTTAAAATATCACTATTTAATGATTCTAATTTTTTCATTTGTCTAAAATTTTAAAGATTAACATTATGCTAAACATATTAAACTAACCTTATCATTTTATTCAACTAGTATGCTAAAATAACAAAATTATTTTAATAATGGTTGTGCAATTTTGTTTATAAGCAATATATACAAATAATAATTTAAATTTGCAAACTAATCTATTTAATTTAAATTTCGGCTAAATAAATTTTTTAAATATTTTTATCTCATTTTTTTTGGCTTGGTAGGTTTGTAGGCTGGCAGGCAATCAAGAAATAGAAGTCTATATTCAAACTGCACTAAATAACCCAAATTCCAAATACTTATATAAATTTTCAAATTGTTCTTTTGATTCAGATGAAAAAATTATTATTGGTGTAGGCAAAACTGAACATTTGTCTAGTAAGGAAAATAAAGTATTGCTGTGCTTAGCTCAAAAACAAAACCAAATAATTCCCACAAAGGATATTTGTATAAATGTATGGAATAATGAATTAATGGACGATGCTTTAAGGAATATAATAAGTTCACTTCGCAAAAAACTTGCGAACAATGGCTTACAAATTACTACTGTAAAAAATAAAGGCTACTATTTATCAGAGATAAATGATAATACCCAAATTGATATTGCGTAACATTGCTTTAAAAAGACAAAGATATATTTTTTAGTTTGGTTGGTTTATTCGCTGTCAAGCAATAAGGCGGTTGTATAAGCATTAGGGGAAAAAAATAGTAAACTAAAAATAACTACGTTCTTCAATTATCAATATATTTTAATTTGGTAAAAGCCTATTATAAAAAAACAAACGCCCTATTAAAAATAGAGCGTTTGCAAAAACAATTCGAAAAATGTTAATTATACATTAACAAATTCTTTAACCTTTTCAGCACCTACCTCAACAGCGGCAAGGTTCATAGGTATAAGTTTATGATGGCGTTCTGGTAACGACTTCTTTAAACCTTTCTCAATATTTTCACTATCAACAATAGGTTTTAGTTTTAAGAAAGCACCAAGAATAATCATATTAAATGTTTTTGGATTTCCCATAGCCGCAGCTTCTGCCGCACCTTCAATAGTATATATCTGAATATCAGTACGTGTAGGAGGATGAGTTATACCATTAGGGTCAAATAATAGTAATCCACCTTTTTTAACTGTTTTTTCAAATTTATCCATTGATTGCTGGTTTAATATAATAGCTGTATCAAACTCTTGTAAGATAGGCGAACTGATTCTTTCGTCACTGATTATAACAGTTACGTTGGCAGTTCCTCCACGCATTTCAGGACCATATGATGGCATCCAAGCTACCTCTTGGTCTTGCATTACGCCTGAATAAGCTAATATTTTACCCATTGAAAGTACGCCTTGTCCACCAAATCCGGCAATTATTATTTCTTCGGTCATTATTCTATTCTTTTAAATATTATTTTTTATCAACTAAATCTCCTAAAGGATATTTAGGGAACATATTCTCTTCCATCCATTTGTTAGCCTGAACAGGAGGAAGTTTCCAACCTGAAGCACAAGTTGATACAACTTCAATAAATGAAGTACCTATCTTCTTTTCCTGATTTTTAAATCCTTTTTTAATTGCATTTTTTGTTTTACGTACAGCAGCAGGTGTATGTACACTCTGGCGAGTAACGTAAGCAACTCCAGGTAACTGAGCAATTAACTCTGTTATCTGTAAAGGATATCCGTGTAAATCAACTTGACGACCATAAGGTGTTGTAGCGGTTTTCATACCAATTAATGTTGTTGGTGCCATCTGACCACCAGTCATACCATAAATAGCATTGTTTACAAACACTACTGTAATATTTTCACCTCGGTTACAAGCATGAAGGATTTCAGCAGCACCAATCGACGCTAAGTCGCCGTCGCCTTGATATGTAAATACATAATGGTCGGGCATTAAGCGTTTTGTTGCTGTTGCTAAGGCAGGAGCTCTACCGTGTGCAGCTTGTTGCCAGTCGATGTCAAGATAATCGTAAGCTAAAACGGCACAACCTACTGGCGATACACCTATAGTTTTTTCTTGTATGCCTAACTCGTCAATTACTTGAGCTACTAATTTATGAGTAACACCATGGCTACAACCTGGGCAGTAGTGCATAGTATTATCGGTTAATACCGATGTTTTCTCATATATTAAATTGTCTTTCTGTGTTATTGGACTTATATCGTATTCTTGCATAATTATTTTCCTCCTATTATTTTTTGTTCAAGAGCCTCCACAACTTCGCCGGGAGTAGGTATAATACCTCCGTATCTTCCAAATGTTTCCACTGGAACTCTACCATTTACAGCTAATTTAATATCAATAGCCATTTGTCCGAAACTCATCTCTACCGATAAAATTCCTTTTACTTGATTAGATAATTCCTCAATACGTTTTGTTGGGAAAGGCCATAATGTAATAGGACGAACTAGTCCTACTTTTATTCCTTTTTCACGAGCAACCTCTAATGCTTTTTGGCAAATACGTGATGATGAGCCATAAGCAACCATTAAGTACTCAGCATCTTCGGTTTGGAATTCCTCAAAACGTGTCTCTTTACGTTCCATTTCACGATATTTAGCTTGTAATTTAAGGTTGTGATTTTCTTGAACGTTAGAGTCTAAGTTTAACGATGTAGCAATGTGTCTTTCTCTGTCAGGTGTTTTTCCTGTTGTTGCCCAATCGCCTGCTATTTTTTGTATTTCTTCATCAGTCCAACGAGGTTTAAAATCGCTTAATTCAACTTTTTCCATCATCTGACCGATAATACCATCAGATAATATAAGTGATGGTATGCGATATTTGAATGCAACTTCAAAGCCTAATTCAACAAAGTCGTTCATTTCCTGAACTGATGCAGGAGCTAACACAAATAATTGATAATCGCCGTGTCCTCCTCCTTTTGTTGATTGGTTGTAATCGGCTTGTGATGGCTGGATAGTTCCTAAACCTGGTCCCCCACGAACCACGTTTACTATTAAGCAAGGAAGTTCAGCACCTGCAAGATAAGATATTCCTTCTGCCATAAGGCTAATGCCTGGGCTTGATGATGAAGTCATAACTCTTTTTCCGCAGCTAGCTCCTCCGTAAAGCATATTTATAGAAGCTACTTCACTTTCTGCTTGTACTACAACCATTCCTGTTTCTTCCCAAGGTTTTCTAACCATTAGGGTTTCCATCACTTCTGATTGAGGTGTAATAGGATAGCCAAAATAACCGTCGCAACCACATCTGATGGCAGCTTCGGCTATTACCTCATTACCTTTCATTAATTTTAATTCACCCATTTTGTTTCTTTTTTAACTCTAAAAACTAATTTTTCATTCTATAAACACTAATAACACTATCAGGGCATACTAATCCGCAACTGGTACAGCCGATACAGTTCTCGGGTTGTTCCATGTATGCGTAATTGTATCCTTTTCCGTTAACGTTTTTTGCTAATTGAAGTACGTTGGTAGGACATGCTACTATACATACTCCGCAACCTTTACATTTTTCAATGTCAACTTCAATTGCTCCTTTTACTTTTGCCATACTTGTAGTTTTAAAGTATTAGTTAAAATTTATTTATAATTAATTATTAAATCAAATTGCAAAGTCTTGTTTAAATTGCTTTACTCTTTTTTCTAAGTCTGCAAATTGATTTGGATTTACTTGTGATACGCAGGCTCTAAGTCCTTCGGTTCGGTTGCTACCACAGTTTTTTAAACCTATGGCACTTATACCGTAATAGATTAGATTTTTTAGCAACTCGCCACCTGTCATGTTAGGGTACGATATTGTAAAATAAAATCCATCGGCAAGTTCTTTATCTATATCTTTATCATATACTATATTAAATCCGTTATCGGTAAATAGTTTTTTCATTGTTGCCGCTTTTTCCTTGTATATTTGTAGGTAATTAGTTAGGTTTAATGTACCCTCGTTGGCGGCTTTTAGCATTGCTGCCATAGCGTATTGTGCTGAGTGGCAGGTTCCTGAGCTAAGTGTATATATTAATTTTTGTATAAATGTATATCCTATTCCTGCTACTCCAAAACGTTTTTTTAGGTTTGGATATTCGCGCATAAATAGTTTATCAGAAAAGCAAACTAAGCCTAAACGCTGTCCTGCATAGCTAAATGCTTTTGATCCTGATATTAATAATATATAATTGTCGGTATAATTAGCTACTGTTGATTGGTATGGTGGTTTTCCGGGTTCTGATATATCTTTGCGGAAATCCATTCCAAAATATGCTAAGTCCTCTATTATTATTACATCGTATTTATTTGCTAATTCGCCTATTATTTTTAGTTCTTCATCAGTTAGGCATACCCATGATGGATTATTCGGGTTAGAGTAAATTATTGAGTTTATATTACCTTTTGATAGGTACTCTTCTAATTTAACTCGTAGTTTTTCTCCTCTGTGTTCATATACATCAAATGAGGCGTATTTGTGCCCCATTACCTGAAATTGCATTTTTTGTACAGGAAAACCGGGGTCGATAAATAAAGCTGTGTCTTTTTTCTCGTCTAAGTTTGATGCTAACATAAATGTTGCATATCCTCCTTGCATTGACCCTACTGTTGGCATGCAGTGTTCAGGTGCTATGTCTAGCCCAATAAAGTTTTTTATAAATTTTGATGTTTCTTCTTTTAATGGGTTTATGCCGTCAAGCATAGGGTATTTAGATGCTATTCCGTTTTGTAGTGCTTCTATTTCAGCTTTAGTACCTACTTCTGGAGGCATAATTCCCGGAACACCCATTTCCATGCGTATGAATTTTTCGCCTGTCTCTTTCTCAATATTATTTACCATTGCTACTATCTCACGTATGGTAGCATCAGTTAAATCGTCAACCTCTACTTTGTTAATATTTGAGGTTACTATTTCGTAATCTATGGGCGTATTTTTATTCATCTTATTACTTTTAAAATATTTTTAATTGTATTATTTTAAAATAAAAACCTTATTCTCTTTGCCAAGATACGAAAAAATAATCATGCTAAAAAAAAAGGCAATATATTTAAAAGCAATATGTTAATAGAATTGTTGAAAAACTATGATAAACTTGTGTTAAGTTGTTGTTTTTCTTTGGTTTATAATTTAATTTAGATAAAATACGTATTGAATTAAAAAAGAGTAAAAAACACAAAAAAAAACAAGAGTGAAAAATGTTCACTCTTGTTTCCTAATTACTTTAGAATGTGTCTATTGTATAACAAAACGAATAACTGCATTATGTTTTTTATTTTTTATATGCATTAGATATATTCCTTGTTTCCAATTATCTAAATTTATCACATTATTTTTGTCTATATTTTTTTGTTTTAGTATTAACTTACCATCAGTATTGGTTATTTTAATATTGGTATGCGGTATAAATTCTGGCATTTCAATATGTATTTTATCTGATGCTGGGTTAGGATATATCTTCATATCTTTAATCCATTGGTCGTTAAGTCCTACTGCACCTTTATAAACATATACCGATGCTGAATATTTACAACCATTATTACTAGTTGTTGTTAATGAATATGTTCCGTTAGCTTCTACTGTAAGTGTTTTTGTTTCTGCTCCAGTATTCCATTTATAACTTTTTGCATTTACATTAGGGTCTAGTGTATAAGGGTACGATGATACTGTTATTGTATCTTTTCCAAATGAGAAAGGAGTACCTTGTTTTGCTTGTATGTCAAATTTAAAGCGTCCTACCTCTTTACCTGCATAAATAATCATAAATGTAAGTGTATGTGGCCCAGCCTTAGTTATGTTTAAAGGATGGCTGTTAAATGGCTTTTTAAGTATAGACTTTGGTGGCATTCCTGATGTTATATCTACAGTTTCACTTTGTTTTTCTCCATCATCTACTTGATATGCAACAGTTAAGTTTGTTCCTGCTGGTATTTCCTTTTCTCCAATGTTTTTTAAGGTTATTTTTGGAGTTGTTGTGACAGGAGTACAACCTGCTTGTTGTTTAGGTTTGTTTAGTTCTACCGATAAAACTAATGGTATAATATCAACACGTATCTCGTCGGAGCTACTACAACCTTTATCGTTAGTAACAGTTACTTTATAGGTATTACTTTCTTCTACTTTTATTGTTTGTGTGGTAGCTCCTGTATTCCATAAGTAACTGGTAAATCCAGCACCCGCATCAAGGGTAACAGAATTATCAGTTGTACGTATGTCATTTCCTAATTCTACTATTGGAACGTCCCAAATGTCAACCTGTGTTTGTTTTGCGGTTAACATTTCACCGTCTTTGGTTATTTGTATTTTTATTGTGTATATACCTGGATTTGCAAAGTTATATGTTTCATTAAATTGTATCTCCTTTTGTGTTGATGGTGATAAATCTTCGTCTAAGGTATAGTCTAAGGTTTCTATTACATTAGTATTTATGCTATATGTTATTTTTAATTTAGTATTAGCTTTTAATACGTCGTTACCGCTATTTACTAATGTAAATTTCATTATACGCTCCTCAGGTGAAGCACAGCCATTTACAATATCTGTTAGGTCAGCAATTGTGTAGGCTGCTTTAATAAATGTAACGTTTACTGTGTCTTTACTAACACAGCCATCTTCATCGGTTACTTCTATCCAGTATTTTCCTGATTCCGTTACTGTTATTTCTTCGAAGTTCTTTTCTTTATCACACCATTTTTTCTTTGGCAAGAACCCTTTTACTATAAATGTATATTCTGTATCGTAAGTTACAACATCTTCTCCTAAATTAACTTTTTTACCTCCTACTTTAAATTTATCGTTAGTAGAGTTGTTTGATGGTTCAACATCGTGTGGTAATTTAACGCCTGTTGTTAGGGTGTAATCGCCTTCTGTAATAACATTTGCTTTGGTTGTAAATTCGTATTTGTAAGGCTTGTCAACTGTTAATTCTTCTCCTAAGAATAAATCTTCTTCAACAATACTTTCATTATTTAGTCGATACCATGCTTTTAGAGGTGTATCAAATTTTAATGTGTCTTGTCCTAGTATATTAATGTTTATGGTAACTTGCTTTTCGCCTACATCACACATATTTTCAGTTCCTTCTTCTATTGTTGGGAATATATCTTTTGTAAATATAAGAACTGAATCTGTTGCTGAACAACCATCGTAATTAGATACAACTACTCGGTATGTTTTGGTAAATTCTTTATTTACTTTAAATGTTTGAGAGTGATTAATTGTATTGTCTGAGTCATTCCAATAATATGAATCGTATCCTGCACCTGCATCTAAAGTAATACTTGTTGGGTCAGTAGTGTATATTACATCATCGCCCAAATCAACATTTAATTTACCAAATTCTTGTATGGTAACCGTTTTTATATTATTGTCAGTAAATAAATCTTCTTTATATATAATGTCTAATGAGAATATATATTCATTACCTGATTGTAATTGTATATTTTCAGGTATCGATATAATTGTTTCTTGATTTGGCTTTAAGTCTTCAGGCAATGTAAAATCTTTTTTAATCCATGCTCCTCCGTTAATATTGTATTGTACAGCCATAGGTGTACCACCACCAATAATATCGTTTCCATCATTTCTTAAAGCAAATTCTATTTTTGATACATTTTTAAGTTTACAAATACTTTTTGGCGATTTTATGCTTGATATAGTTAAGTCTGAAGCCATAATATAAACACTGTCTTTTGACAGTCCACAGTTGTGTTTGTCAAGCGATTGTATTTTATATAGATTAGATGTTTTCTTATCTATCTGATATTTATAGTTATGACTTACTAATGAGTCGGCTGTTTGTACGCCTATCATATGCCATTCGTATGTCTGGAATTTATCAGGTACTTGTAATAATATTGTGTCTGCTAATTTTGTAATGACAGTATCAGCTAGTCCTTCTATTTCTAATTGTGGAACATTATAATTCTCAACCTTAACATTGTATGTATTATTATTTGTATCAATGTCGTATTTAGGATTAAGTTTTATTCCTATATTATATTCTCCATCTTCTTTCAGATTAACTTTTTTTGTTAATGTTGCTGTGTATTCTTCGTTTCCACTTATTTTTTTAGGGAATATTATATCTGAGTTTATTATTTTACCATTTATATTTATACTAACTGGTAATTTATTTTTTATAGGATATATATTTTCACTATTATTCTTAACAGTTAGTGTGATATCTTCTTTGTCGGTTAAACTACAGTTACTTTTCGGATTTATAACTTGTTTAATGCTCCAGTTATCAGTAATAACTAATACACTATCTTTAGCTATACCACAATTGTGGTCATCTTTAGCTGTTACTTTGTATGTAGATGTTAATTTACTTGTTACTGTAAATTTTGATGAGTGTGTTGTTTGCTCATCATCATTAATATACCAATTATAACTGCTGAATCCTGTTCCTGCATCTAACTCTATGCTTTGCGACATATCAGTGTATATTTCATCATCTTCTAACTGAATTTCAGGCATAGGGTATATTTCTATATTTGTTTTAGCAGTATCGTTATCGTAATTTAATTCTGGCTGGTTTACTGTAAAAGCTTTAACTACTGTTTCTCCATCTTCGGTAAATATTAATGGTTCAGAGAAAGTAAATGTACGTTCAGCATCTTGTCCCATTTCGCCGCCTGAAACAATGTAGTTTTCAGTATGAACTTCCTCATCGTTAATCTGATAACCTACAACTATTTTATCGCCATTATTGTATTTTTTAGTAGGACTAAAGTTTTTAATTGTAACAGTTAGGCGTTGGTCGGGCGAATTTGTACTTTCCGAGGCACAACCTGTTGTAATACCACTCATTGAGGCAATACCTAAATCAATGTTTGTACCTACCACCTCTATTGACGAGGTTGCTGTACAACCATAATTATTTGTAACAGTAATGTTAAAAATACCTGCTCCTACATTATTAATAATTTGTGTGTTTTTTACACCCCAACTAGCATCTCCACTTTTTGTCCACTCATAACCTGTGTATGTTCTTTTAGGGAACATGCGTTTAGCGTCTAATGATATACTGCTAGCGTTAGTAGTACCTATTTTAGGTCCTAAGGTATAGTCTAATTCGCCTTGCATTGTTATAGATGTTGTTAATGCACCCATTGTTGCCCCATTGTAAATATTAAAACCTTCAGGTTCTTGTATTTCTATTGTAAAATTGTGTACTCCGAATTTTGTTAAATCAACTGTTTTATCGAATGTAAATTGTCCATTTTGTCCTATCTCTATAGTTTTTGGTATGGTAAATAATTGTGTATCGATAACCTCTTCTTCTTGTGTAAGAACTGCAGATAGTTGTTCGCCTTGTTTTAATGCTCTGTTTCCTTTATTTTTGATAGCAAATTTAATGTGTTCATTTGCTGTAAGGTTACAACTGCTTTGTGGCGATACTATTGATATTGGCTCAATCATCATCGGAGCTTCGTATATTTTTATATCATCAATAGCTACACCTTCTGCCGCAGTTGTTTCATTTGATGCAAAAACAAAGCGTAACTTTACAGGATACTGGTGTCTTACTTCATTTGGTAAAGTCTGTTTTACTTGTATGTATTGATTACTAGGAGTATTGTCCCAGCCTTTTACTCCTAACGAAGATATATCTTTATTTGCCCAGTTCCAATCATATGCTTGCTCTTTTGGTATGTATTTCCATGTTTCGCCATTATCTAAAGAGTAATATACAGCTAATCCATCAGTGTTAGCTTGACAATCAGCCGCTAACATAAATTCTACTATTGGTTTTTCAGCTTTTCTGAAGTCAAAACAAGGACTTTCAATCCAACTATTATCTGAGTTTTTGTATTTGCCAGTCGCATTAGTTATCCATGCAAAGTTACCTGAGTTAGCTGAGTTTAACTTTGTACCACTAGGTTTTGCTAATTCCCAAGTTGTACTATCTGAGCCACCTACTCGCCAGAATCCGTCTCCGTTTTCAAAGTTTTCATTATAAGGTAGTTCACATATAGGTAATACCGATATAGTTGTATCTATCTCATTATTTGATTCATCGTCATCTTGGTCAAAAAATGTTTTTACCATTATTTGATGATTTTCGGGAGCACTTATATCTATTAACTCTGCAAAAGTGAATTGTATTTCCTGTCCTTTAGCTATAGTTTTATCTATTTTATCCATTGTCCAGTTTTCACCGCCATCTAATGAGTATCCTATTGGAATGTTAGCTGATAAATCTTCGTAACCTGAATTTTTTATTCTTATAGTTAATTCTTCTGGTCCTGAGTGTCCACAGCCTTGTTGTGGTGAAGTTATACTTACTAAATTAACATCTTTTTTAATAAATGTACCAGTAATTGCAAAGTCATCAATATTCCAACCCGATGCGGTTAAGTGATCGCTAGTAGGGCCTAATATTATTCTTGTTTTTATATGTTTTTTTCTGTAAGCTAATTCATTTAATGGTAATATACGTTGTTTCCATAAACCATCAAAAATAAAGTTGTCCGATTTTTCCCATACAGTAATCCATTTTCCATTCTTCTCATTCTGAATTTGTATCTTGGCATTATCCGAAGGTTCTATATTCAGATACTGAAAGAATAGTAGATTTACATCTTTATAGTATTCGCAATCTATATCTTTTACAATAGTTGCTGAATAAGGATTGTCCTCAGTAATATCATTTTCATAGTCGCCTAAAAATGTTCCTAATCCTGTAAGGTCAGTTCCTAATACCTGTTTCCCACTACGAGCAAAATTAGGGTCAGGGTTACCAATTTCAGTTTGTCCTAAACCTTTGGGTTTTTCAATCTGAAATTCCCCTGTTAAGTTCCATTTTCCAGATACTGTTTCAAAGTCGTCAAAAAATAACGATTCATATACTTTACGATGTCCACTAGGGTCTAAATCTTCTTTTAAAACCTGTTTGTTGTTTACTATAAAATTATTCTGATATATTTTGCCATCTAATTTTTTATACATCAAACCTTGCGTATTTGCTTTTTCAACGTCGTAGGTAACCCAAATGAAGAACTCACCAAAAGGCAAATCAAAATCAATATCTTGAAATGTTGCTTTACCATTAACAAATGATGTTGTTTGTAATATACTATCAGCAGTGAAATAACTTGTTCGGGTAAAATACATTTGTACTCCGTTAGCAGGAACAATCTTATCGCAATTATTTAAAGCATCAACAACTAATTTATTTATGTTTAGTTTGTTTTTATTTCCTTTTACAGTAATGTCTAATCGTAATATTGGGTTTGTTTTTGTTCCTGTTGCAACAATTACAGATTTTTCAACCTGTGTTACATTAAGTTCGGCAATATATTTAGGTTTTATAGCTGTTTCAACAATTGAAATATCATCAATACACATACCCCAACCTGGACCACTAATACCTTCAAATGCTAACTGAAAGGTTTTGCTATGAGCATCATCGGGTATCATTACATTAATTAGTTTCCATTGTTCATGCTTTTCTAATATTTCATGTAGTAATATCCATTCTGAATTTTTGTTAGTTCTATAATAAACTTTTAATTTATCATTATTTACCCATGTCTGGATATATCGTTCAAAGTTAGCAACCCAAAAGGATAGCATTGGCTTTTCAGATATAGATAAATCTATATTAGGAGTAATTAAGCGAGCTTTAGAGTTTAAGTCCATAACATAATATAAGGCATTAAATTTGCCAGCATGGGCTTTTTTAGGGTTTCGTGAGTTTGGCACTGTTGGATTTATTGAAAAACCTCCATTCTCAAACTTCCAATTGTGAGGGCCGATTAATACATTATTATTCCACCCCATGCGTGTAAGTTTTTTGCTAACAGCATCAGCCGTTGCTCCTTCAAAATCTTCTTTAAAGAATGTTTGTGAGAAAGAATTAAGCCCTAAGCTTAAAAAAAATAATATTCCTGTAAGTTTTTTCAATGTTTGCATAGCTATACAATTTTTATATTTAATATTTTTGATTAATGCTATTTATTGTAATAATAGTACAAAATAGCGTATAAAAATACATAAAAAAATTTTACAATAGTTTAAATTTTGACAAAAGATACTAATTTAGTAATTAAAAAGCATTTAGATGATATTTTATTTCTTATGTAAGTGTAATATTTTAGTTGTTTTTATATTTACTGAAAAGACATAAAATAACGACTTGTTGTATAACATACACTAGCAAAATAAAACACTTGTGAAATATTTATGTTTTGATTAAAATTTAGATAAATTTGCTACCTTGTTTATGCAGGGCATGGAAAGATATTAGTTTGAAAATCAAATTATTATTATGTGAGGCACATATTAGCATGATTAAATTTTGCCTCACTCCGCAAATGGCCGAAAATTTTAAACAGATAAAAATATAAATTAATGAATAAAACAGTAACAACACTAACATTATTATTAGCAAGTTTCCTTGCTTTTTCACAAGATAAAACTGACTGGATAGGTAACACTCCAGAGGGTTGCACGTCAGTAACTGTAGGTAAAAAAGCTTCGTTCGATGGTTCGGTAATGACCTCGCATACCGATGATAGCCACCGCACTCGCTCGTGGATGGATATTCAACCAGCAAAAAAGTACAAAAAAGGCGATGTTGCAACAATGTATAAGCGTGAAGCCGACAACACAAAGGCAATGCCAATATACAAGCATACGCCAACAGGTAGCATTCCGCAAGTGGCATCAACGTTCAGATATGTAAATACAGCCTATCCTTGTATGAACCAAAAGCAGTTAGCTATTGGAGAATCAACTATTGGTGGGCGTGAGCAATTGCAATCAGATAATGGATTAATTGATTGTCAGCGACTTTGTCAATTAATGTTGGAGCGTTGTTCAACAGCACGACAGGCTATAAAAATGGCTGGCGAGTTAACAAAAAAATATGGCTGGATAGATGCAGGAGAATGCCTAACAATAGCTGACCCTAACGAGGTATGGCACTTTGAAATTTACGGAGCAGGAAAAGGAAAAAAAGGTTCATTATGGATTGCTCAGCGAGTACCTGACGACCATGTTGCTGTAAATGCAAACGCCAGTACCATTAAAGAAATCGATTTGAAAAATAAAGATTATTTTATGGCATCGGATAATATTTATTCTATTGCCGAACAGAATGGCTGGTGGAAAAAAGGCGAACACTTCCGTTTTAACTCTGTTTATGCTCCGCATAGTCGTCAGTCTGTTGCCTCTCGTCGTAGGGAGTGGCAAGTGTTCAATATTTTAGCCCCTTCGCTAAAACTTGACCCTAACGACAAAGATTATCCGTTCTCGGTAAAACCTGACAATAAAGTAACTTTGGACGACATGGTAAAAATATTTAGCGATTACTACGAGGGAACACCCTATGACATGACACGCACCATCACCACAAACGACAAGGACGGAAAAGTAAAAGTATCGCCAATGGCAAATCCGTTTATGCCTTATGAGCAGTTGGAACTTAATGGAGTAAATGGTGGTTGGTTTATGACTGACCACGAAACAGGCAAAATTACCTTTTTAGGCGAACGCACTATTGCTCGTTGGTACACAATGTACGGAACAATTATTCAGTGTCGTAGTTGGTTACCCAACGATATTGGCGGAATTGTATGGTTAGCTCAAGATAATATTGCAACCTCAATATATATTCCTGTTTATGCAGGTACAACTGATTTGCCAAAATCGTACAAAACACCAGGGCGTGAAAATGGATTTACTCGGGAGTCGGCATGGTGGGCTTTTAACCGAATGAGTAGCCTTACTGCACAACGTTGGGGCGAGGCACGACACGATGTATATAAAGTATTTCGCCCAATGCAAAAGGAAATGTTTGATAATCAGAAAAATATTGACGAGGAAGCTAAAAAAATAAAATCGCCTGAAAAACGCAGTGAGTTCCTAACAAAACAAACAAAAACATGGGGCGATAAAGTTGTAAAATCAGCGTGGAAATTAGGCGACGATTTTTGGACTAAATATGATGAGAAATTTTAATTAATTCGTAAATAATTGTATATTTGTTCATTATGAATAATTTTCAAGAGAAATATATAAATCCATTTACCGATTACGGTTTCAAAAGATTGTTTGGCGAAGAACCGAACAAGAATTTGTTATTGGATTTCTTAAACGAATTATTAAAAGAGGAACAAGGTACAATTACAGAAATAACATATTTGAAAAACGAGAATCTTAATGCTACAGAATTAAACCGCAAAGCAATTTTTGATTTGTATTGCATCAATGAGAGAGGCGAACGTTTTATAGTTGAGTTACAAAAAACTAAACAAAAGTTTTTTAAAGACCGTATGCTTTATTATTCAACTTTTCCTATTCAAGAACAAGCAAAACAAGGTAGTGTGTGGGATTTTCAGTTAGAAAAAGTATATACTATTGGCATTTTAGATTTTGAATTTGATGAGGATGAAAATTGTCCAAACAAGTTTCGTTATGATGTAAAACTAAAAGAATTAGAAACAGATGTTATATTTTCTGATAAACTGAATTTTATTTATTTGGAAATGCCAAAATTCAATAAAAGCATTGATGAATTAGAAACTCGTTTTGACAAATGGCTGTATGTTATTAAAAATCTGAATAAATTAGACCGTATTCCTGAAAAGTTGCAAGAACGTGTATTTTTGCAACTATTTGAAACAGCCGAAATAGCTAAATTTAACAAACAAGAGTATCAAGCATACGAGGATAGTTTAAAATATTACAGAGATTTGAAAAATTCTTTGGATACTGCTCGTGAAGAAGGAAAAATTGAAGAAAGAAAACAAAATGCAAAAAGAATGCTTGAAAAAGGATTAGAAATTTCGTTAATTAGTGAAATAACAGGATTAACTGAATCTGAAATAAAAAATATTAAGAATAATTAATAAATTAAAAAGTAAGTAAACATAAAAACAAATATAAATTCATAAAAAAGAAGATATGAAAATTACAGTAATTGGAGCAGGAAACGTTGGAGCAACCTGCGTAAACGAAATCGCAAAAGCAGACTACGCAAAAGAGGTAGTTGTTGTTGATATTAAAGACGGTTTAACACAAGGTAAAGCCTTAGATATGTGGCAAACTTCGCCTATTTTACAGTTCGATACTCGTGTAAAAGGTGTGGTAAACGACTATGAGGCTACTGCAGGGTCAGAGGTTGTAGTAATTACTTCTGGTATGCCACGTAAACCTGGAATGAGTCGTGATGACTTAATCGCTACAAACGCAAAAATTGTAAGCGAAGTTACTAAAAATGCAATTAAATATTCGCCTGATGCAAAAATTGTAGTTGTTGCTAATCCTTTGGACGTAATGACTTACGCTGCATTCCTTGCTGCTAACGAAGTAGCATCTAAAACATCGAACCAAGTATTTGGTATGGCTGGAATACTTGATACAGCTCGTTACAAAGCATTCTTAGCAGAGGAATTAAACGTTTCTCCAAAAGATATTGATGCAATCCTTATGGGAGGACACGGCGATACTATGGTGCCACTTCCACGTTACACAACAGTTTCAGCTATTCCTGTAACTGAGCTTATCGACAAGGACAAG
>PDWI01001095.1_pt1 | contig 43950 bp, 31 predicted proteins | sample 1430891 | NCBI WGS metagenome assembly PDWI01 (sample SAMN01162508, study PRJNA174530) | Oral metagenome, whole genome shotgun sequencing project. | biome: Marine environment; feature: Marine mammal; material: Swab sample of the gingival sulcus; isolation source: swab sample of gingival sulcus... | reverse complement strand
AATATCTGAATAATCAAAAATATTGATTCCAAATTGGTGATATTTTTGAAAAGAAAATAACATTCCTATTCCAACTGCTATTATATAACTTATTGAAATCAGAGTTTGTAATTCTCCAATTATTATTTCGTAAGAGTTTTTTATTATTCCTTCGTCTGTTTGCTTCATATTGTTCCCATTTCGTTGTTCTTTTCACAGTTAAAATTACTCAATCAATTTCAGATTTCCGTAATCAAATTTTAAGTGAGTTCAGTAAATATTTAATTCCACAACTTGCTAAACTCCGTAATCAATTCGGTCTCAGTTTTAACTTAAGCTTTTGTGAGCTTTTTAAAAATTCGATGTCATTTTCAATCATAATTTTGTTTATAAAAAGAGATAATTTATTTTTCGTTTCTCTGTTAAAAAAAAGTCCAACTAATATAATTGCAAGTCCGATAAATATTACTGGAAATCCGCTCCATAAATATACTTGCTTTTCATTGTTAATGTTGGACAGCATTAGTCCAATTCCGATGAATTGTATTATAATCCCAACTATTGATAATGTGTGTTTTTTCATCTCTAAGACTTTATGTTTCTTTTGGTTAATTTATGCACTTTGATTTCATTCTGTCAATGAATGGCAACGTTCGTGTATAAGTAAAGTTACGTTTATTTAGCAGTTAATTTAGTAAATAAAACACTAACCAAAAAAGTCCTGGTGGGCCTTTCGCAAATGAACTAAAACCAACAATTTTATTTATACGGTATGTCTGTTGCACAAAGTGTGCAAATATACATAAAAAAAGAATGATAATTAAATTCATTTTCTTTTAAGGAAATGTATATTTATGTAACCTTGAGAATGCAAGAAAAGAAATACCAAGAAAAATTATTCGTCAGTTTTCAATTAAGCCAAAGAGTACTTATTTCCCCAATTTTCTTTTAATGTATTAAGGTTCATTAAAGTAGCTTCTTTAAGTTGGAGTTTTATAAACTTCTTCAAGCTGGTTCATAAATATTTTTTATCCTTAGAAGCAGCATATTTTAGTGTATTTCTTATCTGATGAATTACACTAAGTTTTTTTCACTACCTATCTTTCTGCTTCGCCATAGTTTACGTTACGTAAAATATTTCTGTAAGCGTAATAGTCTTTTCCGCTTTCTATTCCATTACCGTTTAGGGTTAAGCGTACACTTCCGAGATGGTCTTTTACAAAGTAAAGCCGTTCATCTGTCGTGTTTTGTTTGTTCACATTGCCTATCATTCTGTTGCCAAATATTTTAACTTATTTTAGCAATCACACAAATTTTATGTAGTGGCTGTTTTTATAATAGTTGCATGGAACCTGCCTCGCAATGTTTTCGCGGAGTAAGCTCGCTGAGCATGTCAGGTGTTACTTTCTACCTTCTGGGTAGAACCGTGTTACTTGCCAAAAATAAGATACATCTTTATCGGAATTTATTCTTGTTAATCTCTCAATTTCAAATTCTGCATCTTCTTTAGTTGGTAATACTTCTTTAATTGTTATAGATTCTTCAATTTTTTTATATCTCTATCAAGTCTAATTACTGCATAAAGAGTTTTTTTTCTACCATCGTACATCCTGTATTTTTATTGATTAATTAAATTACCCAACAATTCTCTGGTTGCAGGTTTGTTCCTATTTTTTCTGTTACTTTGTTGCCTGCTTTATCTTAGTAGGTGGTAATTGTTCTGCCTTCTTCGTCTTTATATATTGTGTACTCAAAGTAACTTTTAGCCGGATTACTGTCGGGTACTGTTCCGGATTGCCAGATGTATTGAATTTTTTTAGATATTTCATTAATAACAAGTTCTTCTCCATTATTAATTTTAATTATTTCGTTCGGACTAATCTCCCTTGTTAAATTATTTAGGTAATCATACAAGAGATAGCTTTTATATTTTTTCCCAACTTTTACATCATCGATTTTTTAAGACTAAGCTGCGTTTCGCTACGTTCACATCGCTTAGCCTCAATTCTTTCTTTGACCATTTACGCAAATCTTTTTTCACTACTGAATTTACTTTTTCAGTAACAACTATTTAAGCTATACTTATATTGATATTAATAATAAAATGAAATCCAATATTTTATCATCTATTATTGGATATATGTTTAAAAAAATAAACCCCGATTTTTTTATCGGGGTTTATTATAAAATAAAAAATTATCTGAGGATTAGTTAACTGTTTCTAAAACATTAACAAATCTTCGATTGTTTCTCTTCTTTTCAAATTTTACAAATCCATCTATAGTAGCAAAAAGTGTATCGTCATTTCCTCTTTTTACATTTGTTCCCGGATGAAATTTAGTTCCTCTTTGTCTTACGATAATTGAACCGGCAGTAACTTTTTCACCGCCAAATCTTTTAACACCAAGATATTGCGGATTACTATCTCTACCGTTTCTCGATGAACCTTGTCCTTTTTTATGAGCCATTATTTACTCTCCTCAACTTTTTCTTCTTCTTTTTTAACTTTTGAAGATGATTTAGTCATATTAATTTTTGTAACTTCTATTTTAGAAAGTTGTTGCCTGTGACCATTTTTCAATTTATAAGATTTTCTTCTTTTTTTCTTGAAAACAATTACTTTATCATCTTTTAAATGTTCAACAACTTTTACTGTAACTTTTGCTCCACTTACAGAAGGTGTTCCAATAGTAGTTTTTTTACCGTCAGAAAATAGCAAAACATTATCAAAGGTAACTGATTTATCTACTTCTACATTTAATTTTGGTACATAATATTGTGTTTTTTCTTCAACTTTAAATTGTTGTCCTGCAATATCAACAACTGCGTACATTTACTTCTCCATTAAATCTTCATTTGACTTCAAAAAATACGGAAATGATTGAAAATAGTCAATAATTTATTTTTATAATTTTTATTCTCGAATTGCAGCATAAAACTAAATAATTCTAAAAAAAAATTTTTATTACTAACACCTCTAACTCTCTCGCTGAAAAATATTTAATCTGGATTATTCATCAAAGATATATTACAGAAAAGCATAAAAAAAGTAGGATCAAAACATGTTCTCAATCCTACTTTGAACTTTAAGAAATCAATATAAAAATTTAATTTTAATAATTTTCAGATAATTCCAAACTAATTAAACTTATAATCTTTAGGTATTACAACAATTCCCGTTTCGGTAACTGTAAATCTTTTTTTATCAGTTTCGATATCAAAACCAATTTCTTCATGTTCCGGTATATGTACATCTTTATCAATTATTGCTCTTCTTATTCTTGTATGTCTGCCAATATTACAATTGCTCATTATTATTGAATCAGTTATATAACTATAACTGTTTACTCTTACGCTTGGTCCTAAAATAGATCTTTCTACAAGTCCGCCGGAAATTATTGTTCCATCTGTAACTATTGAATTTAATGCCCGACCAACTCTTTCGCCTTCGTGGGATAAAGTTTTAGCCGGTGGTGATTGATATTGTCTTGTCCTAAGTGGCCAGTTAGAATCGTATAAATTAAATTCAGGATTTACACTTAATAAATCCATGCTGGCTTTGTAATAGCTATCTATTGTACCAACATCAACCCAATAGGGTCTATCTCCAGGATTATTATCATCTTCAAATCTGAATGCTCTTACTTCGTAATGTTTTTCTACCATATGCGGAATTATATGTTTTCCAAAATCCAAGTTTGGAGTTTTGTCTGCCGTTAGTTCCTCTATAACTTTTATCATACTATCGATGTTAAAAACATAAATTCCCATATTAACAAATGAAAATCCGGACTTGCCCGGTATTTCCGGAGGAGTATCCGGTTTTTCGATAAAAGAAAGTACATGATAGTCTTCATCAATTTCGATAACACCAAAACGAGATGCTTGTTCTTTAGGAACTATTAAGTTGGAAATTGATAAATCGGCTTTTTTCTCAATATGGTATTGAAGCATTTTCATATAATCCATTCTGTAAATATGATCACCTCCAAGAACCACACACCAAGAATATCCTTGGCGTTTTAATAAGTTTAAATTTTGGAAAATTGCATCTCCTGTTCCTTGGTACCATGCATCGCCTGTTTTTTGTTGAGGTGGAACTGAATAAATAAATTCGTTTAATTCGGGATTAAAAATATTCCAAGCTTCGTAAAGGTGTTGATTTAACGAATCCGATTTATATTGTGTTAATACATAGATTTTCCGTAAGCCCGAGTTTAGGCAGTTTGATAATGCAAAGTCAATAATTCTATATTTCCCTCCAAAAGGGACCGAAGGTTTTGATCTAAATTGTGTTAGGGGATGTAACCTATTGCCTTGTCCACCCGCTAAAATCATTGTTACTGTTTCTCTTTGTAGTCTTGAACCTGTGAATGCCATAATTAACTCTTTTTTATTTTAATAGGTAATATTTACATTGTTAAAGAAGGAATTTTAGTTTTTAAAAGATAATAATTTTTACTTATTTTATCATATAATAATTACTCCTTTTATTTATGAAAGTCAAGAAAAAATATTTTCTTTTAGGAATTGTTACTGTTATTTCTTTGTTATTAATTGCATTAGTAATTGCAACATTCTTGCTTAATAAGTTTGGACTAAGTTATGCTGATAGTTTGACATTATCAAAAGTTAATAGCCTTAATAATGAAGAAATCAAAAACTATAATCATCAACTTCAATATTCATATGATGTGCTGCATTATAACTTAAACGTTGAATTGTTCGATAAAGAAAAAAAAATTAAAGGCGAAACAAAACTGACTTTAGTTCCCAAAGATAATTTTTCTGGCAAAGTTATTCTTAACTTTAAAGAGAATTTTGATATTTTAAAATTTAATGTAAATAACAAAAATTCTAATTATGAATTCCACAATGACAAACTGAGTTTTAATATTCCGAAAGAAGAAAAGCAAAAACTGGATACAATTGAAGTTACAATAGAATACATAGGTAAACCCGAAAATCTTGGCTTCGGTTCATTTGTATTTGATAAAGTAAATAATCAATCCGTTATTTACACATTAAATGAACCAATCTATGCTTCTACCTGGTTTCCTTGTAACGATATTCCTTTTGACAAAGTTCTTACGGATATTTATATTACAAACGATTCTTCAAAAGTATCAGTTTCAAATGGAAAATTAATTTCTGAGAAAATAAAGGGTGATAAAAAAACATATCATTGGAAAACCGTTTATCCCATAGCTACATATTTGATTACGATTTATTCAGCTGATTATAAATACTTTAATCAACAATATATTTCTAACTTTACCGATACGACGAATATAGATTATTATGTTCTTGAACCTGAATTGGAAAAAGCAAAAATAGATTTTAGTATTCACCCGGAAGCAATGAAAATCTTTTCTGATATTTTTGGTGAATATCCTTTTATTAATGAAAAATACGGAGTAGCTGAATTTACTTGGAATCTAGGAGCAATAGAGCACCAAACTATTACCGGACTCGGTAAAGATTTTATAAGCGGAAGAAAATTTTTTACAAGCATGCTTGTACATGAGCTCGCACATCAATGGTGGGGAAACGCAGTAACACCAAAAACATGGAAAGATATTTGGCTAAATGAAGGGTTTGCAACTTATTCCGAAGCGTTATACTTTGAGAAATTATCGGGAAGTAAATCTTTACAATCAACCATGGTTTCATTTAAAAATAATTTTGGCAGTTCTACATTATATAATCCCGAAAATTTATTTAGCCGTGCCGTTTACAATAAAGGTGCCTGGGTTTTACATATGTTAAGAAAAGAAGTAGAGGATTCAACTTTTTTCAGAATCCTAAACACTTACTATAGCAACTTTAAATATAAAAATGCTTCTACTGAAGATTTTATTAAGACTACGGAGCAAATAAGTAATAGAGATTTTCAAAAATTCTTTAAGCAATGGGTTTATGAAGGAGCAGGAAAAATAGAGTTGGAGTATTCATACGATGTTGAAAAAATTGATAAAGGCTTTGAAGTATTTCTTGAAGTTGAGCAAATTCAAAACTACTATTCTTCATATCATTTCAGTTTAGACGTAAAAATTGAGTTTACGGATAAAACAACGGAATATAAAACTATTTTTATTGATAGCAGAAATAAGACCGCTAAATTTGTCTTTGCAAAAAATGTGAAGACAATTTATTTAGATCCGGAAAATTGGCTTGCTGCAGATATTATAATGAAAAACTAAAATTGAAATATAAAGCTAAAAATAATAATTTAAGTAATTCTTCTACTTAACTTTGATATACTTAATCTAGTTATTGTTCTAAATATTTTGGAGTTTTTTTATTGTTACTCCACTTCCTTATTACATTTTAAAAATTATTTTTTATTTAATCTAAAAATAACAACATCTCTTGCCGGAACATGAATTGCAAGTTCGTTATTAGTATTGCCGGCTTCAGAATTTCTCCAAAGGTCTTTTATTTTATAGGAGCCATCAAATTTTTTAATATTGATTTTATTCCAATTAACATTGAATATCTTATCTTTGTTATCAAGATTTAAAAAACAGATTGTAATGTCGCCACCGACTAAGAATTTTTGCCAAATCTCAAAATTACCTTCATCATAAATCTTAAAGCCTTGTTTTCCCAGAGAGTCTTGGTCTATTGCAATTAAATTTTTGTTGGTTAAAATATTTTTAGTTGCTTGTGTCATTTTTCTTAAATCGTTGCCTGCTATAAGCGGTGCAGCTAACATGCACCACATTGTAAAATGTGCTCGTGATTCATTAATCGTAAGATTGTTGTTTCCGACCTCCAACATATCAGGGTCATTCCATCTCCCGGGACCTGCATATTTTTCGAGACCGTTTTGCATCTCTAAAAGTTCTGTCCACCCGAATTGATTCTTCCAAACATCACCGTCCCATCTATCGGCAATATCTAATGTTGTTCTCCAAAGATGTCCTATTTCACCAGCCCATTCCCAAGGTTTGTTCTTTCCCCATTCGCAAATACTAAAAACAATAGGTCTGCCGGCTTTAAATAATTCATCTCGCATAAGTTTATAAGATTCAATTGGATCTTGACCTTCAGCATAGCACCAATCATATTTAAGGTAGTCAACTCCCCAAGCTGCGTACGTTTGGGCATCATTTTTTTCAAATCCTTTGCTACCGGGTCTGCCACAGCAAGTTTTTACTCCTGCATCAGAATAGATTCCAAACTTTAAACCTTTAGAATGAATATAATCTGCAAGATATTTCATCCCATTAGGAAATTTAACCGAATCGATAATAATTACTCCTGTAGAATCTCTATGAATTTGCCAGCAATCATCAATAACAATATATTGATAACCTGCATCTTTCATTCCGCTAGAGACCATTGCATCCGCAATTTCCATTATTACTTTTTCATTAATTCCATCGCAAGCAAAATAATTCCAACTGTTCCAGCCCATTGGTGGTGTTTTTGCAAGTTCTTCAAATTTTTGAGCTAATAGTAATGAGTTTATCAGTAAAATAAAATATGTAATTTTTTTCAAAATGTTCTCTCAATTTATTTAATATTTATAAAACGAAAAATAAATAAAATTGATAAAAAAAATATTTCTTTTATGAATGAACGATCTCGTTTTTAATAATTGAATTATCTTTTTTGTGGTTACTCTGCATTCATAAAATTTTTTACTATCATTCTCTGTTTCTGTGCTTCCTCTTTTTACTACCTTGATAGAGTTCGTATTTATGTAACTTGCACTCTAACGAACCATTGAATAACTGAATTTTTCTTGAAGTTCTTAAACCCAATTTTTTAAAAGCATTCTTATTTGAACTCAATATCCAAGCAGAAAAATTGTTGTAATTTTTCTTTAGTGTGTTGCCGATATTTTTATAGAAATCATCAATTTTTTCTTGCTTTAATCTTTCTCCGTATGGAGGATTTGTAATAATTATCCCTTCTTCCAAATTGTTTTGCATCTTAAACAAATCTTTATTCGAGAAGGAAATTATAGAATCTACTCCGGCTCTTTTTGCATTTTCTTTTGCCGATAACAAAGAAGATTGATTGATGTCGTTTGCAATTATAACTTTAGAAAAATTTTTACGTTTTGAGTTAAGTTCTTTTTTAACGGATTCAAAAATTTTTCTATCAAAATTTTTCCAATACATAAAAGCAAATTTTTCTCTATTAATATTTGGAGCAATATTTAATGCCATTAATGCAGCTTCGATTGCAATAGTTCCGGAACCGCACATTGGATCTATAAAGTTTGTCCTTTTATCCCAGTCGGAAAGTAATATCATTCCTGAAGCAAGTATTTCATTGAGAGGAGCAATTTCGCCATCTAACCTATAACCTCTTTTGTGGAGAGATTCACCGGAAGAATCAATTGAGATATTTACTTTGTTTTTATCGATGTGTAAATTAATTCTTACGTTAGGATTTTTAATATCAACATCGGGACGTTTGCCAAATTTTTCTCTAAAATAATCTGCAATAGAATCTTTTAACTTTAATACGGCATATTTTGAATGTGTAAAAGTTGATGAGTTAACGGAATCGGTAACAGCGAAAGTATTTTTTAGATTAATATAATTTTGCCATGAAATTTTTTTAGCATTTTTGTAAAGGGCTTCCGGTGTAGCTGCATAAAATGTTTTTATTGGTTTAATAATTCTTATTGCAACTCTGGAAGCTAAATTGATTTTATAGAATGCGTACAAATCAGCTTGGAACGAAACCGCTCTATTTAGAACCTCAATTTTTTTTGCTCCCAGCTCTTGTAATTCGCTCGCCAAAATATTTTCTAATCCGAATAATGTTTTAGCTATATAAGTATTCATTATGTTTATTTGGATGTTTTAATATAAAAGTATCAACTATAATTAATTTCCTAATAACAAAAATAAAGAGGCCAAAGTGAAAAAACTATTGCTTTTTACTTTTTGCAAAAAGTATTCTTAGTAGTTCTCAGACTGAAAAGTCTGAGCTACGGAATTGATTGATTCGCTTGGCTCGTAAATGACATATTTTTTGTTTATCATCAAGCGGCATTGCTAATGGGATGAGGCAATCTGCCAAGATTACTTCGAAAAATTCTTTTTCTCGTAATGATGCAAAAAGAGTAACTCTAAAAATTAATCCTCAGACCGGTTATATATCAAAAACATATTTGTAGAAAGAGGAGATTTAGTTATCAAGGAATCCTTGACGACAGCAAAGATGGAAGACAATACTTTCTAAGGTTCAAGTAATAGACCGTAATGCAAAATATTATTATTTTGTTTAAGAAGTTAAAATATAAATCTTCTCATTTAATCTTAAAAATTTGTCTTAGAATAGGCGTTAATCCGCTTATTACAAACTCAACCGCAATTACCATTACAATTAAGCCCATTATTCTCATTAAAACTTTATTGCCGTTTTCTCCAATAAATCTCATTATTTGTCTGCCTCCGAGTAGAGAAACGAGCATTATTAAAAGTATAAGAAAAATTACGGAAAATAGAACTAACTTTAAGGAAATATCCGTTGCATCATTATACAAAACTATTGTTACGGTAATTGCACCGGGACCTGCAATTAAAGGTATAGCAAGCGGACTTATCGCAACATCTTTAACCTCTTCAAAATCATCGTCATTACTGGATTTTATTCTGTTTAATCTTGCTTGCAGCATATCATATCCTGCAATAAAGAAGATTATTCCTCCTACAATTCTTAAGCTGTCTATTGTGATGGCAAACAGATCAAAAATAAATTTGCCGGCAACGGCAAACAGAAATAAAATTAGGAATCCAACAACCACAGATTTAAGGGCAACCTTTTTTGCCTCTTTGGAATTCATGTGAGATGTGAGTGATATGTAAACCGGAATAATTCCCAAAGGATTCATCATTGTAAAAAGAGATGTAAAAGCTATGATTGCAAATTCTAACATTTTATTTATTTTTTTTTAATTCATTAAATTCATTTTTTATCAGCTCCCAAGCTGCGAGTACATGTTCTGCAGTTGTTCTTATTCCGGAAATTGAAAGCCTTATTGTAAATTTACCATTTAATTCGGTATGACTTAAAAATAATTTTCCTGAATCATTAATTTTATCCATTAAGTTTTTGTTAAATTTATTCAACTCTTTTTCCAATAAATTATCGGGAACAGCTCGAAAACAAATTGTACTTAAAGGAGTCGGAGCAAGTCGTTCAAAATTTGGTTCTCGGTCAATAAAATCGGCAAACAATTCTCCGAGTCTTAAATGTTCTCTTATAATTTTTTGTAATCCCTCAACGCCAAAGTATCTGAACAAAAACCAAAGTTTCAACACTCTGAATTTTCGCCCGAGTTGGATTCCGTAATCCATATAATTTATAACTTTGTTATCTTCATCGGTTTTAAGATATTCGGGCACCAGCGAGAATACTTTTTTAATAACTTCAGGTTTAGTTGTAAAAAGCACGCTCAAATCAATTGGAACAAATAACCATTTATGCGGATTAACTACGAGAGAATCAGCATCTTCCACGCCACTTAAAATACTTCTAACTTCGGGTACTATTGCAGCACTTCCGGCATGAGCAGCATCTACGTGAAGCCACAAATTATATTTCTTTGCAACTTTTGTAATTTCATTAACCGGATCAATACTTGTGGTTGAAGTTGTTCCAACGCTGGCAACAATGCAAAATGGCTGCATTCCGTTTTCAAGATCATTTCTTATTGCATCTTCGAGTTTGTTTGCAAGCATTCTGAATTGATTATCGGTTTTAATTTTTACTACAGAACTTAATGGAAGTCCGAGTGTTAAAACTCCTTTCTCGATTGATGAATGAGTTTGTTCGGAACAATATAATTTAAGTTTGGTTATATCAAAAGTTGTGTATGTTGATTTTGCTTGTTCTCGTGCAGCAGCAATTGCATGCATCGAACTCATCGAAGCAAGATCATAAGTAAGTCCGAAAAATTTTTGTGGAAGTTGAAGCATTTCTCTAAACCAAGCCATTACCGTTTCTTCAAGTTCTGTTAAAGCGGGAGAAGTTTTCCAAATCATTCCGTTTACATTTAAGGCACTGCTTAAAAAATCACCGAGTATCGCCGGAAACGAAGCGGTTGAATTAAAATAAGCCATAAAATTCGGATGATTCCAATGAGTTATTCCGGGAATAATTTTATTATTGAAATCATCTAAAATCTTTGAAATGCTTTCTCCTTTTTGCGGAGCATTTTTGGCGAACTGTTTTTTTATATCTCCGGGATTTACTTTTGAAAGAACATCATAGTTTTCAATATTTTCAAAATAGTCGGCAATCCAATCGATTAGCTCGTGTCCGTATTCTCTAAACTCGGAAATCGGCATATCAAAATTTTTGTGCATTTTTCCTCTAATCTTTTATAAACACTATAATAAATGTATAAAAGATTCAAGAAAGAGTGAAGTATGAAAACTTTAAAACTCTTTAAAAATTCTTGCTAACGGATTTCCCGGAGCATCCATAGATAAATTTAAAAAATAACCGAAAGGTGTTTGCGAAGTTTTGTAGTCTGATTTTTTAAGACGTTGTTCCGCTCTATCGAATAATTCTTTAGTAAACTCAGGTGTTGCACTGCTTGTTGATAAATGATTAAAAGAATGTAAAACTATTCTTTCCGTTTCATTTTTGCGTGCTGCCCATTTAAGATTTTTTACAAGCTTGGTTTCAACATAATTTGCATTCTCCTCATCTTTTGCTTCTGCATGGATAAATCCTATTACTGCATCATTAATTTCTTTTTTTATATTTTGTTCATCCGCAGTTTTCAATCCTTTCCGGTTTGTTTCGTAAGCAAATTTTTCTGTGTAAAAGATTAATAATTTCATTTATTCTTCTCCCGTAAAACTAAAAATTGAATTTGGGTCAATGCGTTTGCCAAACCATTGAACTCCCCAATGTAAGTGCGGACCTGTAGATCTTCCCGTTGTTCCTACTTTACCGATAACTTCACCTTTTTTTACAAATTGACCTTCTTTTACAAGGCTTTTGCTTAAATGAAGATAAAGTGAATTAAGTCCAAGTCCGTGATCTATTAAAATATAGTTCCCCGCATAATAAAAATTATCGGCACTAAGCAGAACTTTGCCGTCTGCCATTGCCTTAACCGGTGTACCTCGGGGAACTGCAATATCAATTCCGTTATGTGCATTTTTCGGTACACCATTTAAAATCCTTTGGCTTCCGAAAACACTTGAAATTCTTCCGCCTTTTATCGGTTTTTCAAATCCGGAATTGAAAAGGACATTTTTAATTTTTCCTACTTTCTTTCGTGCCATTTGCGAAATTTTTCTTTCTTTTGCAATCCTATCCAAGACTTCTTTTGGCGGCGAAACATATTTTTGTTTCATTTTGTTTATTCTTTGAATTTTATATTCTCGTTTTGGCAAAATTATTTTTTTCAAAAAAGTTGTCCCTTGTGTTTTTACTATCAATTGATATGACGAAGTATCGTCTCGATCAAATCCAATAGCAAAAACTCCATCTTCGGAAAAATTTATTTTGTTTGTATCAAGCAAGATTTCTTTTAGATTTTTTGCCTTCCCGAATAACAAACCGCCGGGTTCCGCTTTACCATAGAACTCAACGGATTGAGCAAAAGAGAAAATACTTAGCGTAGGTAAAAAAATTATAGTTAGTAATATTTTTTTCATTTGAAACTCAAATAGTTAAGAAACTAATGACATTAAAACAGCACAGAGCCAAGCACCGTAAGTGCCAAGTGCGTAACCTATTACTGCAAGTAAAACTCCTACAGTTGCAAGCGATGGATAAATTGCAGCCGCAACTATTGGTGCTGATGCTGCCCCACCAATATTTGCCTGGCTTCCGACCGCAATAAAAAAGAACGGTGATTTTATTATTCTTCCTACAACAATTAAAAGAACTGCGTGAAAAGTTATCCATATAGATGTAATTAAAAGTAAATCATAATTTTGGAAAAACCCGAAAATTTCCATTTTCATTCCGATTGTTGCAATTAAAATGTATAAAAAGAGACTCCCTATTTTTGAAGCTCCCTTATTTTCTAACTTCCTAAATTTTGTAAAACTTAAAATAAGTCCGCCTGTTGTTGCAATAACAACCATCCAAAAAAAGTTTGATGTTAAACTAAATCTTGCTGTTTCCGGGAAATTGTTTTGAAAGAAAGGTGCGATAATATCAGCAAGAAAATGTGCAGCAGCAGTTACACCAAATCCAACTGCCAATAATTTCATTAAATCATTTTTGTTAGATAAATTTGTTTCGTTGGGAATATTATTGTCTAATTTTTTTTGAACTTCTTCGAGCGAAGTTGTATCTGCTTTTAGGAATTTGTTAAGTTTATCATTTATTCCCGCACCGTAAAGCAGAATAGCAAACCATACACTGTAAGTTAAAACATCAATTGCAATTATTGCAGAAAAAACAGAATCGGAAACATTAAATACTTCTTTCATTGCGGTTTGATTAGCTCCGCCGCCAATCCAGCTTCCTGCAATTGTAGCTAGTCCCCGCCAAGTTGCTTCCGGTCCGCTGCTGATAATTGTATCGGGTGAAATAGCGGAAACAATTATAATTGCAAGCGGTCCACCGATTATTATTCCGAAGGTTCCGGTAAGAGTCATTGTAATAGCTTTAGGTCCTAATTTTAAAATTGATTTGAAATCAACGCCAATTGTAAACAACACCAAACTTGCAGGTAAAAGAAAGCGTGAAGCAACATAATATAATTGGGAATTTTCTACAGTAATAATTCCGATTGAGTTTACAATGCCCGGAACAAAGTAGCACAAAAGTAAAGCCGGAATGAACTTATAAAATTTTTGCCACGCCGGATTTTTACTACTTGAAGTTTGAAAAATAAGTGTGAGGATAACTAATAAAATACCAAAAATTACAGCATCGTTTGTTATGGGGAACATATATTATCTTTTTATTAATAGCTAAAGAAAATTAAATAAATAAAATCACAATTTCATTCAAATAGGTATAAATTTGCTTATATTCATATTATAAGAATTGCTTCATAAACTTGTGAAGTATATTTTTACTTTATCGAAAAAATAAGTTAAGAAATTGAAAAAACTATTATCAAATTTATCGCAGCGTTTAGCTCAACTTTTAGATAAAGCTAAACTCACAGAAAACACCTTTATGATAATTGTTGCAATTATTATTGGTGTTCTTGCCGGATTTGCAGCAATAGCAATAAGAGCTTTAATTGAATTTATTTCAGAACTTTCTTTTGGAGGCGAGGGAAATTATCTCGAAGGAATAATGTCTTCGCCTTGGTATTGGGTTATTCTTATTCCTGCAATTGGCGGCTTATTAGTTGGTCCGCTTATTTATTTTTTCGCACCCGAAGCTAAGGGTCATGGTGTGCCGGAAGTTATGCAGGCAATTCTTTTAAGGGGTGGTTCAATAAGACCGAGAGTAGCAATAGTTAAAGCACTTGCATCTGCAATAACAATTGGTACAGGTGGTTCTGTTGGAAGAGAAGGACCAATAATTCAAATTGGATCAAGTCTTGGTTCAACAGTTGGACAATTTTTTAAAGTGCCGAGTTCAAGATTGAAAACACTTGTAGGTTGCGGAGCTGCTGCGGGAATTGCCGCTGCTTTTAATGCTCCAATAGCCGGTGCTTTATTTGCCGTGGAAATTATTTTAATGGATTTTGCGGTCGCTCAGTTTTCACCTATTGTTATTTCTTCGGTAATGGCAACAGTTGTTTCGCATTCCTTTGAAGGCAGATTTGCTGCTTTTACCGTTCCTTCTTATCAATATGTTTCTCCTTACGAAATAGGTTTCTACTTTGTACTTGGAGCGATTTCGGGAATAGTTTCTTATCTGTTTATAAAAGTTTTATATTTTTCCGAAGATTTCTTTGATGATAAATTCAAAATTCCCGAATACTTAAAACCAATAACAGGCGGACTTGCAATTGGTGCAATTGCTTTAATTTTTCCACAAGTAATGGGTGTTGGTTACGAATCAATAAATGCAGCTCTTTACGGAAAAATGGTTTGGTATGTTGCACTCGGATTAATATTTATTAAAATTATTGCAACATCTGTAACTCTAGGAAGTGGTGGTTCGGGAGGTATTTTTGCTCCGTCACTTTTTATGGGAGCAATGCTTGGAGCTTTTTTCGGTTATTTTGTTCACACATATTTTCCTGATATAACTGCCGGACCCGGAGCTTATGCTCTTGTGGCTATGGGCGGACTTGTAGCCGGAACAACTCGTGCACCGGTAACGGCTATCATAATTGTATTTGAACTCACCAACGATTATAATATCATACTTCCATTAATGGTAACAGTTGTAATCAGTACAATTTTAGCAACAAAACTTAGCCGTGAATCTATTTACACGTTAAAATTGGTTTTAAGAAATCTTCATATCAAAGAGGGAACTGCTTCAAACGTTATGGAATCAATTTTTGTTAAAGATGTGTATAGAAAGGAAGTAGATGAAATTAATATTTCCGATAACTTTAATGAAGTTGTAAATAAAGTTGTTAATGGCAGAGGAAGAAAATTTCCTGTTGTGAATAGTAACCACGAGTTGAAGGGAATAATTTTAATAACCACAATAAAAGATTATTTATTTGAAAAAGAATCATTGCAAAATCTGCTTGTTGCAAGCGATTTACTCTCGCCCAACTTTGAAAAAGTTACTTTAAATGATAACTGCCAGACTGCTCTGGACAAAATGAAGAAACATGATTTTGACGGCTTGTCTGTTGTTGAGTCCAATAAATCTGATAAACTTATAGGAATGGTTTGGCGGAAAGATATCCAAGATGAATATGATAGAGAAATTGAAAGAAGAGATATTTCATCAAAATTAGCAAGTAAAATAAGCATGAAAGGTGAAGAAGAAACCGTTAATTTTCTTGAAGGTTACCAAGTGGCTAAAATTTCTCCGCCTAAATCTTTTATCGGGTATTCAATCAAAGAATTGAATGTTAGAGCTAAATATGGTGTAGATATTTTATCAATAAAAAAGAAAAAAGGAACTAATCAAATAGTAAAAGCTATACCCGATCCCAATTATATTATTTGCGAAGATGAATATCTTGTAATTGCCGGTGAAAGCAAAAATATTAATTTGATAAAAAATTTACCTTGATTGTATGAATATAAAATTCTTTAAGAAAAATAATAAGTATAAGTTTTCTTTTCAGAAAATAATAAGTAAAATTCAAATTCCAGAGTATGCACTTTTTAGTATTTACGCTGTTTTTACAGGGGCGGTTGTAGGTTTTGCGGCAGTAATTTTTCATGAATCGATTGCAATTGTAGAACATATTTCATTTAATAATATTCCCCAATATTTATATTTCGTAATTCCTGCAATAGGAATGTTGGTATTAGCAATAATGACTTACTTTGCTCCCAGCACAGCTAAAAAGAAAGGAGTTTCCGAAGTAATAAAAGCCGTTACATTACGAGGCGGATATATTCCTTTTAGAACTACGCTCTTTCATTTTGTTGCTCCGGTAATTTGTATCGGTACAGGAAATACTGTTGGTCCCGAAGGACCTGTTGCACAACTCGGAGGCGGACTTTCAAGTAAAATAGGAAGTTTGCTCGGACTATCGGATGCAAGGAGAAGAATATTTACGGCTGCAGGAGCCGGAGCAGTAATCTCGGCAGTATTTAATTCACCGCTCGGAGGAATATTTTTTGCTTTGGAGATTGTACTCTTAAACGATTTTCAAACGCCAACATTTTCCGCTCTTGTTTTAGCTTCTGTTACGGCAAGTGCAATTTCAAGAGTTTTTCTTGGCGATACTCCAACATTTTTCTTTGATAAAATAATTATAGGTTCTTATAACCAATTGTATTTATATGCTTTATTGGGACTTGTTGCTGCTTTTATTTCTTTGTTTTTCATAAGATATTCCGATTTTATAGAGCAATTATTTAAAGAAAAAATTCTCAAAAAGGTTCCTGGTTGGCTTCCAATGGTAATTATAGGTCTGATGATGGGTTTTGCCGGAGTGTACTTTAAAGGAATTTTTGGGATTGGTTATGATGCTATAAACAGCATTCTTGCAGGAAATGAAATCTGGACAGCGGTTTTAATTTTATTGCTTTTAAAATTTATTCTCGTTCCTTTAATTCTTTATTCAGGTGGATTTGGCGGATTGTTTGCTCCCTCTTTATTTATAGGGGCTTGCACCGGTTTTCTTTATGCTTTCGGAATCAATTATTTTTTTGGAACTCAATTAGACACAACTGCTTATGTTTTAGTGGGAATGGGTGCAGTTCTTGCCGGAGTAAATTCAATTCCTATTTCTGCAATCCTAATCATTTTTGAAATGACAAAAGATTATTCTTTCATTTTACCTTTAATGCTTGCAGTAATTTTAAGTACAACAATTGTGCAGATATTTATCAAGGGTTCAATTCATGTTAAGCATTTGGAAAGAGAAGGCTATAAAATATCGAGCGGAAGAGAAACAAATATTTTACGTTCTATTTTTGTAGATGATGTGATGCGCAGTGATATATTTTTAATATCCGAAAATACTTCAATAGGAAAACTCATAAATACGGTTTTGGAAAAACCTTTTGCAACTTTCTATACGATTAATGATAAAGATGAATTGGTTGGTACAATAACGGAAAATGAATTACGCCCGATAATTACCGAATATCAACACATAAGAGAAACACTAATTGCAAGCGATATAGCAAGACCGGACGTTATTACGGTTTTTAAATCGGATGATTTGGATTATACACTTAAACTATTTGGCACAAGTAATGTTGAACAACTTCCTGTTGTACTGAGAAATTCACCGCGTAAAGCCGTTGGAACTGTTTGGCGTACCGATGTAATAAATGCTTATAATCACGAGAGTTTCAAATATAATTTAACTGATGAACTTGCACATGATTTAATGCGGATTGAAAAAAATAAAGTTTCAAAAGTTTCTGATGGATATTCTATAGTTGAAAAGAAAATTCCTGCAAAATTTATTGGTAAAACGTTAGTTCAGTTACGATTAAGAAATCAATACGGACTTGAAGTTTTAATGATTAAACAAACCAAAGGTTTATTTTCGGATAGTAACGATGACACTAATATTATTATGCCTGATCCCAATTATGTAATAAAAGAAAATGATATTCTTGTTTTATTTGGTTCTGATGAAAAAATTGAGTTAACAAAACATTGGTGAAAACTATAACACAGATTGTTCACCAACCCAAATTAAAAACTTCTCCGGCAAAGTGGGAAAGAGAATAAAAATGAACCTAATAATTTTACAAGAACAAGACAAAATTAATGAGGACTTATACCAAGTTTCCGATAATAGATTTGTACACATCAAGAATATACTAAAATCGGAAATAAATGAAATTATAAATGTCGGGATACTCAACGGGCAAAAAGGAAAAGCAAAAGTTGTTTCTATCAGTAAATCCAATGTAGAATTAAAAATTATTTCTCTTGCTCAAAATGAGGATTGCAAAAATACAGTAGATATTATTTGTGCACTTCCAAGACCGCAAACACTAAAGAAAGTTTTAAATATTTCTGCAACAATGGGAGTTAAAAATCTTTACTTAATCCGTTCTGAAAAAGTTGAGAAAAGTTATTTCCATTCGCCGCTACTCGAAGAAAAAAATTATACTAAATTTTTGATTGAAGGATTAAGCCAAGGTAAACGGACACAATTACCAAAAGTTACAATTCATAAATATTTTAAAAAATTTTTCGAACAGGATTTTAGTGAATACGAACTGAAACTTTTTGCTCATCCGAATGCAAAAAATAAGATGAACAATTTCAAAATCTTGAACAAGAAAAGAATTATAATTGCAATTGGTCCCGAAGGAGGTTGGAATGATTTTGAAATAAACTTTATGCAAGAGAAAGATTTTTTATCTTTTCAACTTTCAAAAAATATTCTAAGAGTTGAAACAGCACTAACTGCAACATTAGCACAATTGGAACTTATACAAGATTAAAAATGAGTACAGTTTTATCAATCATAATTTTATTACACGGAATAATAAATTTACTTGGTTTTGCAAAAGTTTTTAACTTAGCTGAGTTAAAAGAACTCAGTGTAAACATTTCAAAACAAAATGGATTATTTTGGCTTATAGCCGGAATATTTTTAATCTTTGGCGGATTGCTTTTATCTTTTGAACTCAGCTATTGGTGGGTTCTTGCTTTTATTGGAGCAATCATATCTCAAATAATGATCTTTAAATTTTGGAAGTTTGCTAAGTTTGGAACGATTATTAATTTTATAATAATTGTTGCTTCCGGTATTGGTTATGCTAACTTTGATTTTAACAAACAAGTAAATAATGAAGTTAAGATTATACTTTCCCAAAGTAATAACAATCGCAAAGAAATTTTAACCAAAGAAAAAATTTTTCATTTACCTAATTCTATTCAAAAATGGATTACTTCTAGTGGAGCGATTGATAAATCAATAATTGAAAATGTGAGATTAGAGCAAAAAGCATTTATGAAAATGAGTCACGAGCAGAAAGATTGGTCTGAGGCAAAAGCTATTCAATATTTTACTACGGAAAGTCCTGCATTAATTTGGAAAGTAAAAATGAATATGGCAGCAGGCTTAAATGTTGTTGGGCGTGATAAATTTCTGAACGGAAAGGGAAGTATGCTCATTAAACTTTTAGGAATAGTTCCACTTGTTGATTCAAAGAATAACACTAAACTAAACGAAGGTTCCTTGCAAAGATATTTAGCTGAAATTGTTTGGTTCCCAACTGCGGCGGCAAGTGATTACATCTCTTGGCAAGCAATTGATGATACAACTGCAAAAGCAACAATAACTGTTAAAGAGACTTCTGCTTCAGGCATTTTTCACTTTAACAAGGACAGTAGTTTTAATAGTTTTACTACAATGAGATATTTCGGCGGCGAGGAAAATTCAGAAAAAAAAGAATGGATTGTTTCTGCTGAAGATTACAAAATTTTTAACGGAATAAAAATTCCCTACAAAGTAAAAGCAGTTTGGAAATTAGAAACAGGTAACTGGGAATGGCTAAAGTTGGAAATAACAGAAATAAATTATAACTCGATTAAATAATTGTTGCTAACCTCAGAGCAAGCTACTGAATTAAGTTAGATTAGAAACTATTAAAGTTATAAAATAAAATCTTTAAAATTATTTTTATTGATTACTTTAAAAGCATTTTGAGGATAAGCAGTATTGAAAGAGTTTGGCAGTTTACTTTTTTCTTTTTGCCACTTAAATTCATAAGCAAATAAAGTTCCGTCAATTTCTTCAATATAATCAATTTCTGCTTGATCTTTAGTTCTCCAAAAAAATCTGTTTGTATAGTTTTCGTGGTAGCTGTTAAATTTCATTCTTTCGTTTATTAAAAAATTCTCCCATAAAGCACCTTTATCAGTCCTCAGATTAAGCGATGCAAAATTATTGATTATTGCATTACGTACTCCGGTATCATAAAAATAATATTTTTTTCCTTTTTTAATTTCATTTCGCAGATTTCTACTGTAAGCTGAAAGTTCAAAAATAATAAATGCTTTTTCTAATAAATGAATGTATTTTTCTACTGTTGCAACATCGATATTACCGATTGTTCGAGCAAGTTCGTTAAAGCTAACTTCGCTGCCTAATTGCAAGGCTAAGGCTCTTACTAATTTTTCTATGTATTTCGGTTTCCTAATTCCCTCTAATCTTAAAATATCTTTATATAAATAACTATCAGCTAATTCGGTTAAAACTTTTCTTTCATCTCCAAATTGATTTATAACTTCAGGATAAGAGCCGTAAATTATTCTTGTTTCTAACAATCTTTTTGCTTCTAATAACGAAGTATGTCCAACTATTTCTTCAAATGAAATAGGAAAAATTTGATATGTTCTTTTTCTTCCGGTTAATGCTTCATTGGTTGCATCTTGTAAATCGAATGCCGAAGAACCTGTTGCAATTATCTGAATTTTAGGAAATGAATCGTGTAAAAGTTTAAGTTTCAATCCGATATTTTCAATTTGTTGTGCTTCATCAATAATTACAAGTTTTGTTTCTTTACCAATTAGTTGCAATAATTCGGTACTTGTATTTGCATTATTAAATTCATTTTTTATATCACTTTCATCGGCATTTAACCATAGTGATTTAACTTTTATTTTTTTTTCTATTTTCCGTAATAGTGTTGTTTTACCTACTTGTCGAGGTCCAATAAGGATAATTATTTTTCCTTTAAAAAATTCTTTTACCAGGTACTTATATAAAATTCTGTTTATCATATTTATAATATACAAAATAAATCGAAAAATATCGCTTATTTTGCGGATTGCATCCTAAATATATCGCCTAATTTGTGGATTATAACCGAAAAATATCGCTTATTTTATGGATTGTATTCTAAATATATCGCCTAATTTGATAAATAAATGACTGCAACAATATAATGCAGTTCTTATTCTAAAAATTGGTTAAAAATTAAATTTAACAAAATAGTTTACTTGGAATATGCTAGAAATATAAAATCATTTTAGGGGATAGTTTTTTTATCAGTAGTTATACCTGCTCAAATAATTCTATGTTATTATAAAATTTTTTTTTATTACCGCTGTGGATTTGGTAGAAGTTTTTTATGAAATCTAAATTAAAATCAATAATGGCTTAATTGCATTATGCGGACTATTTGCATAATATCAATTAAAAATTTAGTCCTTCTTACGTTTATCTTTAAATTTATCTTCTTTTGGGTCTATATAAATGAGTGGCTTGACCAAAATGAACTTCAGCGGCTTCCATTACTGTTTCCGATAAAGTCGGATGAGCGTGAATTGTTAAAGCTACATCTTTTGCTAGTGCTGCCATTTCAATAGCGAGAGTTCCTTCTGCAATTAATTCGCCTGCTCCGGGTCCCACAATTCCAACTCCGAGTATCCTTTCAGTTTCAGGATCAATTATTAATTTTGTTAATCCGTCACTTCTATCCATTGTTCTTGCTCTTCCGCTTGCAGCCCAAGGGAATCTGGCAACATTCACTTTAATTCCTTTTTCTTTAGCTTCGGTCTCAGTTAAACCAGCCCAAGCTACTTCAGGGTCTGTGTAAACTACTCCCGGAATTGCTGCAGGTTCAAAAGCAACTTTGTGTCCTGCTATTGCTTCAACTGCAACCTTTCCTTCCGATGATGCTTTGTGTGCAAGCATTGGTCCCGGAATAATATCGCCTATTGCATAAATATTTTCATCGGTAGTTTGGCATTGCGGATTAACAGTTACAAAACCTCTTTCGGTTAGTTTTACTTTTGTATTTTCCAAACCGAGATCTTTCGTAACAGGAGTTCTGCCAATTGAAATTAATGCTTTATCAAATTCCAATTCCGATTCTTCAAGATTTTCGCCTTCTAATTTAACCTTTAAGACTTTTCCTGTATCTTCTAATTTTGCAACTTTTGTTTTTAGTAAAATTTTCTCAAATTTTGGCTCTATACTTTTCTGAAATGTATTAACTAAATCCTTATCTGCTCCGGGTAACAACGATGGTAATAATTCAACTACCGTTACTTTGCTGCCGAGCGAAGCATAAACCGAACCAAGTTCCATTCCTATAACTCCTCCACCAACAACGAGAAGTCTTTTAGGAATATCTTTTAACTCCAAAGCATCAGTAGAATCCATTACTTTCTCAGAATCAATTGATAAGCCCGGAATTTTAGTTGGAATAGAACCTGTTGCAAGAATGGCTTTTTCAAAAGTTACTTTTTCGTTTCCGCCTTCTACTTTTTCGACAGTTAATTTATTTGAGCTTAAAAATTTCGCTTTGCCTTGTATATAATTTATTTTTCTCTGTTTAACGAGCTGACCGGTGCCACCTGTATTTTGTGCAACAACTTTTTCTTTATACTTTCTTAACTTATCAATATCAATTTTGGGTTTGTTAAAAGTAATTCCCCAGTTATCAGCTTCTTTCGTTTCATTTAATAACTTGGCAACGTGCAAATATGCTTTAGAAGGAATACATCCGACATACAAACAAGTACCGCCCGGATTTTTTCTTGTATCAATTAATGTTACATCCATGCCTAAATCTGCTGCAAGAAATGCTGCTGTGTATCCGCCCGGTCCCGCTCCGATTACTGCTAATTTAACTTTATCACTCATTTAAATTTTTCTCCTTAAAAGATTACAAAGATTCGTTTTATAAGTTAGCTGGAAGACAATTAACCTTCCAAACTTAATAGAAACGGCTGTTCTAAAGCATTTACAACCCATCTTATAAATCTTGCTGCATCTGCTCCATCTATAATTCTGTGATCATAAGATAATGAAAGTGGCAGCATCAATTTTGGTTTAAATTCTCCGTCTTCGTAAACGGGTTCGTATTTTCCTCTTGATACACCAAGTATTGCAACTTCAGGTGCGTTTACAATTGGAGTGAATGCTGTTCCGCCTATCCCTCCCAAATTACTTATTGTAAAACATCCGCCTTGCATATCTTCAATAGTTACCTTTTTGTCTCTTGCTTTTACGGAAATATCTGTAAGTTCTTTAGATAGTTCCAAAATATTTTTTTTATCAACATTTCTTATAACGGGAACAATCAAACCTTTTTCTGTATCTACTGCAATTCCAATATTATAATATTTTTTGTAAATTATTTCTTTATTATCCATATCAATGCTGGCATTAAACTGCGGAAATGTTTTTAATGCCGAAGCTAAAACTTTTAAAAGTATTGCCGTAACGGTAAGTTTTCCGCCAAATTGTTCAGCTTTTTTTCTGAATTGTTTTCTAAGCTTCTCAAGTTCTGTTATGTCAGCTTTATCAAATTGCGTAACATGAGGTATTGTAACCCAAGCATAAGAAAGATGTTCAGCGGTTTTCTTCCGAACATTACTCATAGCTTCTTTTTCTATGCTTCCCCATTTGGTAAAGTCAGGTAATTTTTCTCTTTTAATTCCTATAGGCATTCCACTGCCTGCACTACTAATACTTTCATTTATTGATTTAGCATATTTTTTAACATCCTTGATTGAAATTCTTCCGCCGGGACCATTACCTTTAACTTCGTTTATGTTTATTCCTATTTCTCTGGCAAATCGGCGTACCGTTGGAGCTGCAGGTGCTATTACAGTGGGAAAGTTGGTTTTGGAAAAATCAAATTTTTCTTCTTTATTTTTTTGTTTGGTTTCTTTTTTAACTTCTTCAGATTTTACTTTGCTCTCTTTTGGAATTTGTTTTTCAGGTTCTTTCTGTTCCTGTTTTTCTTTGCTTTTAACTACATCACCTGTTTCTATAATAAGTACAACTTCACCGACTTTTACGGTGTCACCTTCTTTTATATTAACTTGTTTAACAATTCCGCTAAATTCAGCGGGTACTTCAACTGTAGCTTTATCTGTCTCTATTTCTAAAATTGTCTGATCATGTTTAACAGTATCACCTTCAGATACAAGAACCTTAACAATTTCCGCTTGTTCAATGTTTTCACCAAGTTCAGGAAGTTTAAATTCTAAAGTTTTGCTTGTATTAGTATTTTCCTCCGGTTTTGTTTCCACACTTGTATTCTTTACTTCCTCTTTAACAACTTTTTCTTTGTTCTTTTTCTCTTTATCATCAGCTTTGTCAGAAGCATCTTTAATATCTTCAAAAATAAAAATTACTTGTCCGACTTTTATTGTATCACCATCTTTAACTTCAACACTTTTAACAGTGGCTGAAAACTCAGCAGGAACTTCTACCGTAGCTTTATCTGTTTCTATTTCCAACAGAGTCTGATCGTTTTCTACTTTATCGCCGACTGATACTAAGACCTTAACAACCTCAGCCTGTTCTATATTTTCACCGAGTTCCGGTAATTTAAATTCAAATGCCATTTCGATTCTCTATTTTATTTTCATTTAAGATTTTATAGGATTACTTTTTTTAGGATTAATTCCCAAATCCTTAACTGCTTTATTCAATTTTTTCTTATCTATTTTTCCATCTTCAAATAGTGAATAAAGTGTTGTGTAAACAATATGTTTTGCATCTACTTCGAAGAAATCTCTCAAAGCTTCTCTGCTTTCACTACGTCCGAAACCAAGTGTTCCGAGAGTTGTTAATTTACTCGGGAACCAATGAGAAATAGAATCCGATAAAATTTGTGAATAATCAGAAGCAGAAATAAATATGCCTTCTTCATTTTCCGTTAATTCTTGAATATAAGATTTCTTTTTATCTTTATCGGGATTCATTCTGTTGTATCTATCAACTTCCAAACCATCGTAATACAAGTTTTTGTAACTGGTAACGCTCCAAACATCTGCAGCCACATCATAATCTTTTTCCAAAATTTCTTTAGCCTTTAATGTTTCATTTAATATTGAACCGCTTCCTAATAAATGGACTTTATTTTTTGATTTACTTTGGCTTGCTTTATATTTATACATTCCTTTAATGATGCCATCTTTAACACCTTCGGGCATTTCGGGCATTTCGTAATTTTCATTCATTATGGTTATATAATAATAGCAATCTTCTTGCTTTTCGTACATTCTATAAATGCCATCGCGAATAATTACCGCCAATTCGTAAGCAAAAGCAGGATCGTAACTTTTAACGGTAGGAATTGAATGAGCTAAAACATGACTTTGTCCGTCTTGATGTTGTAAGCCTTCTCCCGCAAGAGTTGTTCTGCCTGCGGTTCCACCGATTAAGAAACCTTTACATTGCATATCTGCTGCTGCCCAAGCCAAATCACCGATTCTTTGGAAACCAAACATTGAGTAAAATGTAAAGAAAGGAATCATATTTATTCCGTGAGTTATATAAGCTGTTCCAGCAGCGATAAATGAAGACATTGAACCTGCTTCTGTAATTCCTTCTTCGAGAATTTGACCATCTTTTGCTTCTTTGTAATAAAGCAGACTATCTCTATCAACGGGCTCGTATAATTGTCCGCTGTTTGAATAAATTCCTATTTGTCGGAAAAGAGCTTCCATTCCGAATGTTCTTGCTTCATCGGGAACAATGGGAACTATCAGTTTTCCGATTTCTTTACTTTTCAAAAGCTTGGTTAAAATTCGTACATAAACCATTGTTGTAGAAACTTTTCTATCTTCCGTTCCTTTATAAAACTCTTTGAACAAATTTTCCGAAGGGGTTTTAATTTTCGGATTTCTGATAATTCTTTTAGGAACATAACCGCCAAGTTTATGTCTTCTTTTTTTCAAGTATGATATTTCAGGGCTATCTTCTTCGGGTTTGTAAAAAGGTGCCTTAACAACACTTTCATCGGAAACAGGGATTCCAAATCTGCTTCTGAATTCTTTTAATTCTTCTTCGTTCAATTTTTTCTGCGAATGAGTAATATTTTTACCTTCGCCTGCTTCTCCGAGACCGTAACCCTTTACGGTTCTTGCAAGGATTACAGTAGGTCTATCGGTTTCTTGCATTGCCAATTTATAAGCCGCATAAACTTTTTCGGGATCGTGCCCGCCTCGTTTCATTTTTTCGAGGTCTTCATCGGTAAATTGTTCGGCAAGCTCTTTTAATTCAGGATACTTTCCAAAAAAATGTTCGCGTATATAACTGCCTCCTTCTACAACATATTTTTGAGATTCACCGTCAATTATTTCATTCATTCTTTTAAGAAGTTTGCCCGATTTATCTTGTGCAAGTAAACGATCCCAATCACTTCCCCAAATTACTTTTATCACATTCCAACCTGCACCTTTGAACATAGCTTCCAATTCTTGAATAATATTAGCATTACCTCTTACAGGTCCGTCTAATCTTTGCAGATTACAATTTATCACAAAAATTAAATTATTAAGTTGTTCTCTTCCGGCAAGAGAAATTGAACCAAGAGTTTCAGGTTCATCAGTTTCACCGTCACCTAAGAAAGCCCAAACTTTCGAATCTGATTTGCGTTTAAGTCCTCTATTTTCCATATACTTATTAAATCTTGCTTGATAAATTGCCATAATAGGTCCAAGTCCCATAGAAACTGTAGGAAATTCCCAAAATTCAGGCATTAATCTTGGATGAGGATAAGATGATAAGCCTCCGCCTTTGGCTAATTCATGGCGGAAATTATGAAGTTTTTTCGCATCAATTCTACCTTCGAGATAAGCACGAGCATAAATTCCCGGGGCTGCATGACCTTGAAAATAAATTTGGTCGCCATAGGCATTATTATCTTTTCCTTTGAAAAAATGGTTGAAAGCAACTTCGTAGAGTGTAGCAGCAGAGGCAAAAGTCGAAATATGCCCGCCGATCCCCAGATCAAGTTTATTAGCTCTTACAACCATAGCCATTGCGTTCCATCTAACCAAACTTTTAATTCTACGCTCAATTTCTCTTCCGCCTGGGAATTTTGGTTCTTCTTCTTTTGGAATTGTATTTACATAAGGTGTATTTGCCGTAAATGGTAATTCAACTCCATTTTTATAAGCATGAGTATCGAGTGCGTGTAATAACTCCGTTACACGTTCCGGTCCGCTTTTTCTTAAAACATATTCAAGTGATTCTAACCATTCCCGAGTTTCTAATTCTTCAATATTCTCATTACGTTCTTTGTTGGTTTCATCCATTACTGATATTATCCTTTAATTTAATTGCAAATCTATATAATTCTATGTTATGTACTAAATAATTTTGAGTGGATAAAAAATTTATTTAGATACTCAATCTACAATAGATTACAAAAAGAAACAAGAATTGATTAGCTCTTGCTTAAATCTCGAATTACTTAATAAAAAAGTAATCGTTCTTAATTTGAAAGAGTTTTCTTGAATAAGAAAAACAAGTATTGTTATCTAAGGAATAAAGATATTTGCAGTTACTGCAAAAAGAAGTAAATTTTACCTAAACATTTTATCGTAAGTTCCGATAATTGACTAAGAGGTAAAAATTACAGCCAAAAATAAATTTACATGAGGAGAAACTTTGGAAAAGACAACAACATTTAATGACAGTTACTTAAAATCAGAACCAAGTGATTTTATTGCTACGAACTTACATCAAGATGAAAAAGTACTGAGTGAAGAACTTAATAAAAGAAAATTAACTTTAATTAGTTTAGCTTCACTTTATGCTGTTTTAATTATTGCGTCATTCATCTTTTTATCGTAACCCCAAAATATTCGTTAGAGTATTAAATTATTTTAAGGATTGAGATTATTTTTATAATCAGGTTCCCTTATTTTATATTTTGGCTTTATTAAAAGGTATTGTTACTGTAAACTCTGTTCCGCTTTTATTATCTGAATTTACTGCAATGTTTCCTTTATAAATTTCAACATATTTTTTTACAACGCTTAGGCCAAGTCCCGAACCTTGTATGTTAGTTCCATTGTTGCCTCTGTAAAAAGCTTCAAAAATTCTATGGATGTCTTCTTTCGATATTCCGGGTCCGTTATCACTAACCTTCAAAATTAATTTATCTTCAGAATTATTTAGTTTTAATTTAATTGTCGAGTTATCATACGAGTAATTAATTCCATTGATAAGTAAGTTTGTTAAAATATGATTCAAAATTTTTGGGTCGGCTAAAACTTCAAATTGTGTAAGATTATTTTCTACAATAATATTTTGATTGAGCTTTTTTTGATAGGATATATTAGTGATAATATTTTCAACTAGTTCTTTTATATTTACATTTTGATAATCAATTCCAATTTTGGCTTTATCGGTTTTACTTAAAACGATAATTTCGCCAAGTATCGATATTAAATTATGCACCGAATCTTGAATTTTTTTAGAGTTACGAGCAATGTTAATTTTATCATCTTTTTTTAAGTAATTGTCTATTGATTGTGATGCAGTTAAAATTGTTGTAAGTGGTGTTCTAAATTCCTTCGATGCCAATGACATAAATTGGGATTTTAATTTTACTAACTCCTCAGATTTTTCTAATGCAGATTTAGCTGCTTCTTCGGTTTCTTTTGTTTTTCTTATTTTTACTTCTAATTTTTTGTTTGTTTCGGAGAGCTCTTCGGTTCTCTCTTCAACTAATTTTTCCAAATTAATACGATGTTCTTTTATTTCCTTTTCATTTTTTAATTTTTTCGTAATATCTTCGTACCAGGAAAGTAAATGTTTTTTTCCTGCAAGCGAAATAATTTGACCGTTATAGTTTGCAATTATTTTTTTACCATCAGCTTTAATCATTTCAATTTGCAGATTATAAATAGAACCAGTGTTCAAAAGTTCTTCAAAAATTTTATTGTAAGTTTCCTTTGATATAATGCCCAGATTTACTTGTGTTTTTCCAAGTACTTCACTTTTTTTGTAGCCTGTTACTTCGGTAAATTTTTTATTTACTTCTATAAATTGATCAGTATTTAAATTGTTTATACTCTTAAGTAACGGACTTTTATAAAAGGCTTTCGCAAATTTTTCTTCAGATTCTATAATTATAGATTTAGCAATTTCTTTATCTGTTTCGTCTCGTAAAAAACAAAGCACGGAACTATCGGTAAATTTTACAATTCTAACCGAAAAGTGTTGAAATTTGGTTTTGTAAGAATGTGAATACTCAAAATTGGTAGTGCAGTTTTGTAACAAAGCATCTAATATTTTTTTCTTTGCCAAGTTTATCACATTGGGCGGAAAAATAGCAGTAATATTACTGTTTTTTAACTTATTTTCAGAAATAAATAATTCAGTATGTTTACCTTTAAAATAATTTATTATGCTGCCTTTTTTATTAATTTCCAACATTAAATCAGGAAGAACATCTACAATTGTACTTTTAGTCAGTTCGCTTTTAAATAGATTTTCTTTTGTTTGTAAGCGTTCATATATGTTCCAGGCAATATTACTAAAATCTTCCATTATTTGTACATCTTCATTTACATAATTTTTACTTTTATTAGCAACAACAATAAAACCTGCAGTAGAACTATTTCGTATGATTGGTACAATAATTTGTCGGTTAACTTCAAATTTATTTACGGGAGTATTGTAAAAACTTACTTCATTTAAATTATTATTAAGGTAGATATTCTTAAAGTTGAATTTATTGTTTAAGTTTATGCAATCATAGTAATCCTTGTTATCTCCAAGTAAATTATTAGTAGTTTTGTTAGGAAAATATTGCAGCAATTTTGCTTTTTCACTTTTGTTATCACACTCATACCAAAGTGCTATTTCACTTTCTGTAATTTCAGCACAAATTTCTAATGCTTTTAGCAATACGCCAGGAATTTGTGTAGTAGCCGAATATTCTAATAATTCAATCCTTTTTTCATGTATTTTTTGATTGCAGAGTTTGTTTGTAATATCTTTTGTAAAAATTATTACAAACTTATTATATTCTTTATTGATGACGGAAGTGCTTACTTCAACATTAATTAAAAATTTATCTTTTCTTAAATGTTTTGTTAAATAAGTAATTCGGGTTTCCGATTCAGGCTTTATAAACAGGCTTAAAAGTGTTTCACAATTTTCATCGGATTCTATTGTTTTTATATTTGCTCCGATAAGTTCATCTTTTAGATAACCAAGCATTTGGCTTGCCGATTGATTAATATCTAAGATTAGTCCTTTATAGTTAATCAATAAAAAGCCTTCCAAAGCGGAATTAATAATTGAACTGTATAATTCTTTATCTGCTGCAATTTGCCGTGTCATTAATTCACGCTCGGTTACATCAATAACATTTAAGAGCAGAGCAGTAACTATTCCTTTTGTATTTTTTTGATGTTTGCCCGTAATTTGAATAATTTTATCTTTTATTTTAAACTTATAATTTTTTTTACCTGGGTTTTTAAAGAATGAAGGAAAGATACCGAGAAAAAGTTTTTTATCTTCGCCTTCAAGAAAGGTAACAAATGGTTTATCAATAATTGCAGTGGCTGCTTCATTAAATAAATTTTGGATAAAGTAATTTGCTTTAAGTATCATTCCGTTTGAATCTAAAAGCATATATCCGAAAGGAGCTTTGTTAAATAACTTTTCGTATTCTTCTTTTCTTAGTTCTATTTCTAATTTAGCATTTCTTAATTCGTTATTCTGGATTTCCAATTCAATTTGGTGAACACTAAGTTCGTGCAGTTTTTCTTTTATTTTATCTTCCGATAGCGAAGAGAGAGAAACTTCTTCCTGTAACTGTTTTAATGCTGCTTTTCTTAGTTCAGCATATTCTTTATTATTTTTTCTCATTTTAAAGATCACTCAAGTAGTAAAGATACTGTTATAGTTGTTCCTTTATTCAAAACGCTTTTTATATCTAATTTCCCTTGCATTTTATTTACATACTCTTTACATATAAGTAATCCTAAACCTGAACCGATTTCATTATTTGTTCCGGTTGTACTAATTGACGGCTGAGTCTCAGCTAAGATTTCATTCAGTTTTTCTTTACTTATTCCAATTCCGCTATCGGTTATTTCAACGCAGCCGTAATTTTCTTTTTTATAAGTTTTTATGGTAATATTTCCATTTGGTTCTGTAAACTTAATGGCATTTGTTAAAATATTTCTATAAACGGTTTCCGCCATAAAATCATTACTTAAACATTCCAAGGTAAGATCATCTTGAAAAGTAATCTTAATATTTTTGTCTTTTGTCGGTTTTTCTAATGATTTTATTAGTTGTTTAAGAATATCATTTTGTTCAATAACTTCTAATTTTATGTTCTCAAGATCAAAGTCTATTTTTGATAAGTTCATAAAATTATTTACAAAACTATTTAAATTTTTACTAACTCTATTTAAGCTGTTAAAACAATCATTTAATTCGGAATTATTTAAGCTTTTATGTTCGTCAAGTAAAAATTGACTGTAACCAATAATTGAACCGAGAGGATTACGAATATCGTGAGCCATTGTAGAAATAAACTTTGATTTATTTTTAAGTAGAATTTCCGTTTGTTCTTGATAATATTTTTGAGCGGAAATATCGTTAATAACAAGAAATAATTTGTTATCATAGTTGTTTCCTAGAACAGAATTGTGCATTATTGTTCCCATTATTCTACCATAGAAATAGCTCCCGTCAGCCTTTATGAATTCATATTCAAATATTTTATTTTGAGGTTTTTTAAAGAAAGATTTATATATTGCGAGAAAATCTTTATCTTCTTTTATAAATTTATTTAATGGTTTATTTAAGATATCGGAAGCAACATAGCCCAAACAATTTTGAAAGCGTATGTTGCATTTATGTATAATTGCGTTTTTATCTAAAACAACATACCCGATTGGAGCATTATTATAAAGCTCATAATATTCGTTTTGTAAAAGCTGTAATTCGTTTTGCATACTTCTAAGTTCTTCATTTTGGCTATGAAGCTCAATTCTCTGAATATGGATCTCATTTAAATAACGTCTTATTTTTTCGACTACAGGATCTGTAGATTTATTTAAAAATTTCTGTATTTCCGCATATTCTTTTGATACTTGTGAAAGTTTAATATCATTTTCATTTTGTTTTTGCATCTATATTATTTTTCCTTCGTATTCTTAGATTTTAGTATTGAGTTAAATTCTTCTTTTTCAGAATTATCTAAATAGGTAATTTTTTTTGATATTATTTTTTCTAAAGAATTCGTGTTTTTTTTCATATTTTCTAGCTTTTCCTGATAACCGTAAATTTCGCTTATATCTTTTATAACACCAAAAACTCTAATAATAGAATTATTTTTTTTATCGGCTTCGCCAAGCAATCTTATTTTTTTGTATTCGCCATGTGCGGAAACCAAGTTTAATATTAAGTCAAACTCTTTTCCTTTCTTAATACAATTATCAATAGCTCTTTTAAATTTCTTTTTATCTCTTTCGGTATAAAACCGAGAGAGTACATCAATATCTATTTTATGATTGTTAGTAATTCCATAGATTTCATAAACCGCTTCGGTTATATTAACCTCCATATTCCCCAGTATTATTTCCCAAGCACCTATTTTTGCCACTTTTTCAGTTTCTTTAAGCCAAAGTTCACTTCTAAATAACCTTTCTTCTATACCGTGTAACTTTGTTATTTCTGCAAGTGAAAGCGTAACCCCGGATTGCAGTTTTTCCGAAATAAGATAAGGTCTTATACCGGCAATGTAATATTTGGCATCAAAAGAAAATTCTATTGCCAAGCTTTCACCTGTGTCTTTTACTTGTTCTATCAATTGGCATAAATCAATATTATATCGTTTATCTAATATTTGTCTGTAAGTTCTGCCAATATCGTTTTCTCTTATTTTTAGAATTTCTTTAGCTTTCGGTGTGTGTTTTCTAAGTTCCAGATTATCATCGAAAAATAATACTGCAAGCTGCAGACTATTAATAAGATTTTCAATATCGTTATTGACCATTGTTAGTTCTAAAATCTTATTCTGATGTTCGGAGTTTACAGTATGCAATTCCTCATTTACGGATTGTAATTCTTCGTTTGTACTTTGCAGCTCTTCGTTACTTGCCAAAAGTTCTTCATTGGCTGCCTGCAGTTCTTCGTTAGATGTTTCCAATTCTTCTATGGCTGCTTGTAAGTTTTCCTTAGTAAATTGGAGTTCTTGCTCAAGATCAATAATTCGCTGTTCGGCTTGTTCATTAATATTCAAAAAGTTAGCTTCTTTGGCATCCTTAAATACCAAGGGATTTTCTACTTTTTCAAAATATATAGCCCCAAATGGCACTTGGTGGCTTTTACCTTCCAGTTGTGTAAAAATAAGATTGTAAATTTCTTTAGTTCCATTTATTTCTACGGCAACATTATTATAAATAATATCTTCATTTTTTATAAATAATTTTTGGATTGCAGTCAGTGCAGGTATTTCTAAATCCTTAGGCAGTAGTTTGCTGAGTTGGTTGGTTATTTTTCCTGCGGGAAACTTTAAAAATTTTGATGAATCACCTACGATATGTAGAATTTCGCCTTGCGTGTTGAATAATATTGAAAAAGGCAAATATTTTTTTTGAGCATTATCAAGAAAACGAGAAAGCATTCTATTTTCATCTCTTTTACCCTGAAAGATATAGTTATTTTTAGCATCGATAAAATATTCGCTTTTCTTTTTTACCGGAATGCTAAATCTGTTTATATCTATATGCGACATTCTGCCACGTGATTTATAAATTTTCCATTTGAGATTAATTGTTGAAAAATATTCAGAATAATCACCTAGCGATTCACTTGACCCGAGGAATAAGAATCCGCCTGCATTTAATGAATAATTAAAAAGTTGAAATACTTTGTTTTGTAAAGAGGGCTGCAAATAAATCAATAGATTTCTGCAGGTAACCAAATCAATATTTGGGAAAGGCGGATCTTTAACAAGGTTATGTTTAGCAAAAACAACCATTTCTCTAATTGTTCTGGTTATCTTAAAAGTATTATCTTGTTTAATAAAGTATTTGTTAAGTATTTCTTCATCAATATCGCTTACTATACTATCTGTATAAGTTCCGTTTCCGGCTTTAATAATAGCATCTTGATCAACATCTGTTGCAAAAATTTTAACTTGGGCTCTATTTCCCGTTTTAATAAGATATTCATGGCACAATATTGCAATTGAATAAGCTTCTTCTCCGGTAGAGCATCCGGTAACCCAAATTCTAACAATGTGGTCTTCGTTTTTATCTAAAAGTTGGGGAATAATATCTTTTTTCATTATAGAAAAAGCTTGGTGATCTCTAAAGAAACTTGTTACGCCTATTAGTAGTTCTCTATATAAAATAGAAACTTCGTTGGAATTATTTTCAAGATATTTTACATAATCATTCATATTCCCGATTTGGTTAAGAGACATTCTTCTTTCAATGCGTCTTACCATTGTACTCATTTTATAATGGGAATAATCAATTTCATGCTTTTCTCTTATTAGTGCAAAAATTCTTAGTAAGCCATCTTGACTACTACTAAAGAGTTTTGCTTTATCGGCTAAATTAATAGGCGGTGCATTAACATAAGCAAAAATCTTTTCGGCAATATCTGCCGGAGATAAAATAAAATCTACCAAACCGGTATTTATGGCACTATTAGGCATACTATCGAATTGAGCTGTTTCGGGGTCTTGAACAACTATTAAGCCTCCGTTTTCTTTTATTTCTCTCAATCCGCTTGAACCGTCACTTCCTGAGCCCGACAAAATAATACAAATAGCTTTTTCGGCAGCATCTTTTGCAAGGGATTTAAAAAATATATCAATCGGTAAATTTAATCCTCTTCCCAGATCCTGTTCCGTTAACAACAATTTGTTATGGAATACTGTCATATTCATTTTAGGAGGTATTAAATATACGCAGTTTTGTTCTATAGGCATTTCATTTTCTGCTCTAAAAACTTTCATGTTGGTTTTCTTCGAAAGAAGCTCTACCATTAAACTTTTATAATCAGGAGATAAATGTTGTATAACAATAAAAGACATTCCGGTATCAGGTGGAATGTTGGAGAATAATTCTTCTATAGCTTCCAAACCGCCAGCCGAAGCACCAACTGCAACAATGTAATGGTTATTTTCTTTGCTCATGATTTTAAGATAGTCTCATTTTTAATTGACAGATAAAAATTTATCTTTAAATTCAAATTAATTAAAAGTGTATGATGAAAATTTCTTAGTTGAGTATAGTTAAAAAAGAACATTTTATCAATACCTTTATTAGCCTCTCCCATATTGGGTAAAGCCGTCGCAAAGATAAAAATAATTAGTGAAAACTCAAAGAGTGTGTGCTTTTTTTTCCTATTTAAATTATAGTGATGCGGTAAAGTTATAGTTAAATCAAACAAATGTGTATATCTGAATCTTTGCTGATTGTTTTTTACTTAAAAATTAAAAGCCTGTTTATAATTCACTTAGCTCCGAAATAGTATGGTTCGTTAAATCATATTTTTTTGCAAGACTAATTATCTTCTTAATATAATCTATTTTAATTTGATAAGGAGCTGTTACTGTTTTAACGGGATTATGAGCGTAAAAAACAATAACTTCATTTTTTGCGGAAGCTCTTTTAAAGCCTTTTTCAATCATCTCTAATGAAATTTTAAAATTTTTATCTATTCCCAATGCTGCAGTTATTTTATTATTATTTGCAGAAACATAAATTTCGTTGATCTCTTCAATATTTTTTTCTAACGGTTTTCTTTGTTCATCGGTTACATCTCGTAAAATTTTGAAAATATTTAATAAAGCTGAATCTAAAGAATCATTATTAAAACCATTCGGGTAAGCAAATGATGTGGGAGTAATATCCAATTTATTCAAAAAGTTAATTGAGGGAATAATTTCAATTTCAATATATTCTTTTATCGTATGAGATTCTAAAAATTTATTTGCATCAATATGTCTGTAACCATGCACAGCTATTTCATTGCCTTTTGATTTTAACAATTTGATTATTTCTTTTTCTTTCTGAGATATTGCTCTTATTTGAGTAATAAAAAAAGTTGCTTTAATGTTGTTAGAATCTAAAATAGGAATAATCTTTTTCCAGTTTTCAATATAATTATCGTCAAAAGTTAAACAAAAACCTGCGATTCTCTTTTCTTTAACTTCCGTTGGATTTTCACAGCTGTAAATAAAAATCAAAAACAATAAAAATGAAATTATTTTAAGTTTCATTTATTTCACAAATTGTTTTATCCAATATTCGGCGTTTAACTCTTCGCCCGTAGATTTTTTAATGAGCTTATCCCACTTAAGTAAAGCACCGTAAGAAAAAAATAAATTTATCAAATACTCACCGACTTTCTTTTCTCCTACAAAAGATTTTACTTCTTCGGAATTATCTTTTAGTACTTTTTCTTTTATGTAAAAATAAAGCTGCGATGCCAAAAGTTCGCCTAACATATAATTCTGATAATAAACAGGATAAAGTGCAATGTGAATTTTTGAAGCCCAATCGGGTTTATCTCTACCTTCGGGCTTTTTTAAGCCCTGATATTTTTCTACTAAATTTAACCATAAAGAATTTAAGTCTTGCTCTGGATTTTCAAACATAGCTTTTTCAAATCTGTAAATTACCTGTACCCAGCGGGAAAAAATAATTTGTTCGAGTTGTAAAATCTTAAAACTTTTTTGGGAAATTATATTTTTTTCATCATCAGAAATATTTAACATTTCTTTAAGCCAATGTGGATTTGATGCGAACCTTCCGAATAGCATTGCAATTGCTTCAGTTGTGAATATGTGAGCATGTTCTCGTAAAGCCCAAGGAAGTTTATTACTAACATACTTATCATAAACCGCATGCCCGAATTCATGAAGCATTGTTCCCATCCATTTGTAATTGGGTTTTATGTTGCATAGAACTCTTACATCACCTGCTTTATCAATTTGTGTACAATATGCGTGCTGATATTTTCCATCCTTTTCATAAAGATCACTTTTGGCAAGCATATCTTTTATTTCCAAACCGATACCGGAATAATAATCGTCTGTTAATTTTTCTATGTTTTTATTCTCAAAATATTTATCTAAATCCAAGTTGTAAATACTTGGTCCTTGCTGAAAAAATTTATCTTGATAATGCCACGGCATCAACTCATCTTTAGTAATTGAATAATGTTCGGAGAGGTAATTATCTATTTTATCTTTTAGCGAAAAGAATTTTTCTCTTGTTAGTTTGTCTAATTCATCAAAAAGATTATCTAAAAACTCAGGCTCTAATTCGTTTAACTTCAAACTCATTTCTCTGTGGTTTTTATAACCCAAACTTTTAGCTGCTTTGTTTCTGAGCTTTACTAATTCAATTACATCTTTATTTACAAGTTCACCAATCTGTTTACTTGCTTTCCAAGTTTCTTCTAGCTCTTTACTATCTTTTGAAGTTTCTAAAATTTTATCAATTTCGTTATCAGTTAATTTTTTACCGTTTATCTCGGCTCTGTAGGTTGCAAATTTTTCTTCTATTTTATTTGAAAGAGCTACAATTTCTTCTAATAATTTTTCATCTATTTGAAATTCGGCATAAGTATTATATAAGACTTCAATTTCTCTTTGGTTTACTTCATCTTTAATTTCATGGGAGTTTTTAAAGTTTTTAATTTTTTCAAAATCTTCTTTGTTAGAGAAAATTTTCTTTATTTTTAACTCAAGCTCTGCTGTTTTTTTGTAGTCTTCGGGTTTACCTGAAATTGTTGCATTAAAATTAGAAAGGTTTAATTCTCTACTTAATTCAATAACCTTTTTTTCATAATTATTTATGAATTGATAAAATTCTTTTTCCAAAATTTTTTCCTCTTAAATTTAAAAGTTTGATTACTGCATTCCGAATGCGCGAAAAATGCAGTAATAATTGACATATAAAAATAGTAAAATAAAATTTTTTGTTTGTACAGATTATAAGTTATTTACGAATTATGAGCAATTAGTATTACAGGTTATTATTGAAGTTTATATTGGGAACTTGTATTTTATATTTTACCGCAACAAATCTAATTACAATTACAGTTAAGGAAGCAATAATTTGAGTTAGGTTTAAAGATAGATTTAACTCATAGCAAAGCAGATAAGAAATTCCTCCGGCAATGCAGGCAAGAGCATAAATATCTTTTCTGAAAATTAAAGGAGTTTCATTTATGAGAATGTCTCTAATTACTCCGCCAAGTGAACCGGTTATTGTTCCCATAATAATTGCAACCGAAAAAGGGAAGCCAGTTTCAAGTGTTTTTTCTATTCCCACTACAACAAAGAGTCCTAACCCGATTGTATCAAAAATAAATAAAGTTTTGTTTAAGTTTAATAAAGGTTTATTGAATAATAAAAAAAGAACTAAAGCAATTCCTGTAATAATTATATAAGAATAACTTTCCATCCAGAATGGAGTTATGTCAAGAAGAATATCACGAAAAGTTCCGCCGCCTATTGCAGTTATCAAGCCAACTACATAAGCCCCGAACCAATCAAAATTTTTGTGGGAAGATAATCTTATACCGCTTAGTGCAAAGGCAAAAGTACCTAAATGATTTATTATTTGAATAATATTGAAATCTGTAAAATTTATCATTACTAATTTTTATTAGCTAAAATCAAATCGGCAAATTCTCTAAAAGCTCCTTCGCCGCCATTTAAGTTTAGAATAAGATCTACTTTTTCTTTTATGGCATCAACTGCATTATTCGGACAAGCTGAAAGACCCACAGCTTCAATTATTTCCAAATCGTTTAAATCATCGCCAATAAAAGCAACTTCTTCGGGTGAAATATTTTCCAATTCACAAATTTCTTTCATTTTAACATCTTTATCCCAAATGCCAAGATATAGGTAATCTACTTTTACTCTTTCACCTCGTGTTTTAATTAATTCCGAAGTATCCGTTGTGATTATGGCGTTTTTAATCCCTTGCATTTTAAGAAGCCTCATTCCCATTCCGTCTTTAACATTAAACTTTTTCATAACGAGACCTTCTTCCGTGTAATAAAGTCCGCCGTCTGTTAAAACACCATCCACATCTGTGATAACTAATTTTATGTTTTTTAATTTTTTTTTGTGTTCAACAATCATAAATTATACTTCCGAGTTTTAATTAATTAAAAATTTTAAGGCATAACATAATAAATTTTAAGCGGAATTACTTTCAGAATTTACTCGAGTATAAGCTGAAACATTTGATTTTATTGGTCATACTTTGAAAAAAATAAAAAAACAACTTTTTTTAGAAAAAATTTTTAATGTTAAATAATTGTTAATAAATAAAAAGAGTATTGGTAAATATTTATCAATTATCTATTATTATAAATGGGATATATTTTTAGTCACAAAAAAAGAGGGGAAAACTCTATGCTTAAAAACTACAAACTTATTGCATTAATTGTAATGCTGTTTAGTACTGCTTTATTTGCACAGAATTATAAAGTTTTCGGTGTTGTTAAAAGTGCTAATACAGGTGAGATACTTTTCGGTGCCAATGTTTATGTACAAGGGATGGCAATTGGAGCCGCAACAGATGGAGAAGGTAAATATGAATTTACACTTCCTCGCGGTGAATATACCATTACTTGCAGTTATATTGGTTTTGAAACCGTAGAATTAACTAATTTAAAAGTAACAAATAATATGGAATTGAATTTTGATTTAAAAGACCATGAATTTTCACTTTCCGTAACAGTGCTTGCCGATAGAGCAAAAGAAAGGGAAACTCCGGTTGCTTTTTCAAATATTGATAAAAAAGAAATGGAAATGAAACTTGGTTCTCAAGATGTTCCAATGATATTAAATACAACTCCTAGTGTTTATGCTACAATGCAAGGTGGTGGTGCCGGTGATGCTCGTATAAACATTAGAGGTTTTAACCAAAGAAACATTGCAATAATGATCAATGGTGTTCCTGTTAATGATATGGAAAATGGTTGGGTTTATTGGTCAAATTGGGATGGAGTTGGTGATGCTACTTCATCTATTCAGTTGCAAAGAGGTTTAAGTGCTGTTAACATTGCTACACCTTCAATTGGTGGTACAATGAACATTATTACTGACCCAACTGCTGCTCAATTTGGTGGTAAATTAAAACAAGAATTTGGTAACGATGGATTCTTAAAATCAACTTTAATGGCAAGCTCAGGCTTAATTGACGATACTTGGGCTGTTAATGCTGCAATAGTTAAAAAATCAGGTAATGGTTTTATTGATAAAACTTGGACTAATGCTTGGGCATACTATTTTGGTGTTGGTGTAAATCTAAGTCAGTCTAATCGTTTAGAATTATATGCACTTGGTGCTCCACAAAGACATGGACAAAATTCATACAGACAAAATGCAGCTGTTTATAGTCATGATTTTGCGAAAAATGAATTACACTATTCAGATGAAGCATTAGAAAAGTTCCAAGAAAAAGGAAGAACTTTTAATCAAAACTGGTCTCCTGTTAACCCTTCTTATACCGGTAAACAATTCCAAGTACCTCTTTTTGGTTTTTCTCCAAATGGTGGTGGTCTAGAAGATAGACACGATAAAGGTTTTATTAACGAAAGAGAAAACTATTTCCATAAACCTATTGTTAACTTAAACTGGTATTCTCAATTATCCAACAAATTAAGTTTATATACTACTGCATATTATTCCGGTGGACATGGTGGTGGAACCGGTACTTATGGTAAGTTATTAGCTAAGGATGCAAATGGTAAAGTAGGTGGTCAAAATTATAAATTCTATTATGGTCCTAGTCCTTGGACAAGAGATTGGAATGGTACTATTGCAATGAACTCCGGAGCAGCTGGAGATTATTATGTTGATAAGAAAAAATTAACTAAAGCTGATGGTCAGTCTCTAGGTATTTTAAGAAATAGTAGAAATAATCAATGGACTATTGGAGTGCTTTCAAAAGCTTATTATAAAGTATCAGAAAACTTAAAAACTTCTTTTGGTATTGATTGGAGAACAGCCGAAATAGCACATTATAGAGAAGTTAGAGACTTACTTGGAGGTAAATATTATTTAGATAATTCTGATGAATTCAATCCAAATAAAAAAGCTGGATTGGGTGATAAAATAGCTTATAACTATACAAATACAGTTGATTGGATTGGTGGATATTTACAAGCTGAATATTCAATCGATAGATGGACAACCTATATGATGGGTGGATATTCTACAATTAAATATGCTCACACAAATCATTTTAAGAAAAATGATAAAGGTGAAGAATTAACAGCTAATCCTGATCCAATAGGTGGATATCAAATTAAAGGTGGTGCAAGCTATAGATTGAATAAAACAACAGATATCTATGCAAATGCCGGATATGTTGCAAAAGTTCCGATATTGGATGAAGTGATTGATGATCGTTCAGGAGCTATTGCTGAAGATCCTTCAAGCGAAAAATTTACAAGTTTTGAAAGTGGTATAAACTATAGAGCTCCAAGTGGTAAAGTTGCTGTTAAAGCAAACTTTTATTTTACAAATTGGTTAAATAGAGCTTTAACAAGAGGAGTTAGAAATGAAGATGGTACAGAAGCTCTTGTATTTATTAGTGGTTTAGATCAAAGACATTTTGGACTTGAGTTAGAAGCTGCTTTAAAACCTGTTGAATTTGTTAGATTAGACGTTGGTTTATCTTTTGGTAATTGGGAAGTGTTAAATGACGTTAACGCGAAATATAAAAGTTATGATGGTGGTAATTTTGTATCAAAAGACTATAATTTATATGTAAAAGGTCTTAAAGTTGGTGATCAACCTCAAACCTCCTTATACTCAGTTTTATCTTTATATCCAGTGAAAGGATTATCATTGACAGGAATAGTAAGACATTTTAGAGATCACTATGCAAACTGGAACCCAACAGGAAGAACAAATAAAAATGATACACAACAAAGTTGGAAAGCTCCAAATTATACAGTTGTTGATTTACATGCGAATTATGATTTACCACTTGAGTTAAGTGGTGTTAAATTCCAAGTATTTGCTCATGTTTTCAACTTACTTGATGAAATTTATGTTCAAGATGCTACTGATAATAGTAGCTATAATGCATTTAGCAGTAACGGTAAAACACATGCAGCTGATGATGCAGATGTTTACTTAGGCTTACCAAGAGCATTTAATGCTGGTATTAGTATTTTATTTTAATCCAAAAGATATAATTTCTTTTAATAAGAGAAGCCGTCTCAGTTTTGAGGCGGCTTTTTTGTTTTTAAATACAGAAATTAAGTTATGAGATTATATATTTCAAGATATAAGCTGCAAAAAACCAATAGTAAAATGCAAATTTTATGTCTATTAAGGAGAGTTATGATTACGGATAATATTATTATATTTCGTTAAGCAAAAAAAATAATTAATTTAAAATTTATCTAATGATTTGTTGTAGTAAATAATAATTAAATTAAAAAATATAAATCGAGATAAAAAATGAAGACAAGAACAATCTTAGTTTTTTTACTTTTTTCTGCTGCCGTATCATTTGCACAAAAAAATAATTACACAATTCTAATCTCTTTTGATGGTTTCAGATGGGATTATACTGATCGTAATCTTTCTCCGAATTTAAATGAAATTGCCGCCGAAGGTGTTAAGGCATTATCTCTGCGTCCGTCATTTCCTTCAAAAACTTTTCCTAATCATTTATCAATTATTACCGGTATGTATCCGGAAAATCATGGGATAATTGCAAATAGTTTCATAAACACAACTACAGGAGAAAAATATAGAATAGGGAAACCTAAAGCGGTAAGAAATGCTGAATGGTATCTCGGTGAAGCCTTTTGGGAAACCGCCGAAAGAAACGGAATTAAAACCGCAAGCTATTTTTGGCCCGGTTCCGAAGTAACTCTTGATTATAGAAGACCTTCTTTGTATAAGGTTTATGATCACAACAAGCCTTACAGAGAAAGAGTTGATGGTGTTATTGAGTGGCTGCAATTACCAGTTAACGAGCGCCCTAAATTTATAACAATGTATTTTCATGACACCGATTCATACGGACATAAGTTTGGTCCTAATTCGAATGAGCTAAATCAATCGATACAAAGATTGGATACAATTGTAGGATATTTGAATAGTAAATTAGATTCAATTGGTTTGAAAGATAGTACAAATCTTATTTTTGTTTCGGATCACGGAATGACAGAGATAAGTACAGACAAAGTGATAAATATTGAAGAAATGTTGCAAGGTTTTGATTATAAACTAAGTGGTTCTAAAACCGTAATGATGATTGAGCCGAGAAAAAATAATTTTAATGAAGTACTTTCTACTTTGAAGATGAACCAAAAAAATTATAAGGTTTATCTAAAAGAGGATATGCCGGAATATTTTCATTATTCTGAAAATCCTTTTCTTTATTCGATAATTCTTGTCGCAGATATGGGCTGGTCTTTAGTTAACAATTTGTGGTACAAAAATCTGGTAAAAAATAATTCCGGCGGTAACCATGGTTTTGATAATAACCATACAGATATGCACGGAATTTTTATTGCTAAAGGACCTGATTTTAAGAAGAATTACAAGTGTGGAACTTTATGGAATATTGATATTTATCCGTTGCTTTGTAAGATTTTTAAAATTCAGCCAAGGTCAAATATTGATGGTAATTCGGAAAGAATAGAATTTATTTTGAATGATTCACAAGAAAACTAGAAATTAAATATTCAGTAAAAAT